>Ga0307986_10000842_pt1 | contig 22675 bp, 24 predicted proteins | sample EllFjometageno82_FD_203170 | JGI IMG/M metagenome (GOLD analysis project Ga0307986, IMG submission 203170) | Marine microbial communities from Ellis Fjord, Antarctic Ocean - #82 | ecosystem: Environmental > Aquatic > Marine > Unclassified | place: Southern Ocean | collected 2014-10-09
TAATTGTAGAGATTAAAAAATATAATCAAAAAGGGACTAAATATATGAACAAAAAACAACTAGTAGCAAAAATCTCAACAACATTAGGTCAAAGTAAAGCTGATGCTGAGAGAACTTTTGATTCAATTACGACTATTATCTTAAATGAGTTAAAAAATGACGAAACCGTGAAAATAGCTGGTTTTGGTACTTATAAAGTAGCAAAAAGAAAAGCTAGAGTAGGAAGAAACCCAAGAACCGGTGAATCTATCCAAATTTCAGCTTCTCAAAAAGTTAAGTTTTTACCAGCTAAAAGCTTAAAAGAAATGTTTAACAAATAGAAACTATTCATTTAATAGCTCTCACATTAAGGGAGCTATTAAAACTCAACATACCTTCAATACCCAAAAAACACTGTTTTTAAGGAATACCTATAATGATTAATGGACGCTAGTCATGTATTGCCTCTTAAAATAAATTTGAATTCTCTGTCAATAAAACATCAAGGAGAATAAATGAAAAAAGTGTTGTGTTTAATACTAGGTAGTTTCGTGCTTTTATTATCATTAACAAATTTAAGTTTCGCAGAGACTACAATGTCTCAAGAAGGTCAGTATATATTTAATTCATTAGGTTTTTATATAGGTGGCGTTTTAGTAGCTTTCATGGCCGCTGGTTTTTGCATGCTAGAGAGTGGCCTAGTAACCACGAAGAGTGTGTCATCAATTGCAGCTAAAAATATAGGAAAATTTGCAATTGGATCAATAGTCTTCTTTTTAGTTGGGTATAATTTAGCATATGATATTCCAAAAGGCGGATATATAGGGTCGCTTTCAACTTGGACCGACACGTCTAATGTAGAAACTGGTTATTCGGGCTATTCAGATTGGTTTTATCAAACAATGTTTGTTTGCGCTACAGTATCAATCGTGTCTGGTGCTGTTGCTGAAAGAATAAAAATTTGGCCGTTCTTCTTTTTTGCTGCAATCATGGCTGGATTTATTTATCCAATTTCAATGGGTTGGCAGTGGGGTGGTGGTTGGCTTTCAGTTGCTGGCTTTTCTGATTTTGCTGGTTCTACTTTAGTACATGCGTGTGGTGGTGCTGCTGCATTAGCTGGAGTAATTGTTTTAGGAGCTAGAGAAGGAAGGTTTGGCGCTAAAGGTGAAAAGAAATCAATGATACCTTTTGCAGCCTCTAGTATTCCGCTGGTAACACTAGGAACTTTCTTACTTTGGTTTGGCTGGTTTGGCTTCAATGGTTTTAGTCAACTTGCAATGGGAACTTTTGACGACGTAAATGCAATTGCAAAAATTGCTGTCAATACTCATCTTGCTGGAGCCGCAGGTGTAGTGACAGGAGCAGCACTTACTCGTTTAATTGGTGGTAAAACAGATATTATAATGATGTTAAATGGTGCGCTAGCTGGTTTAGTTGCAATTACTGCTGAGCCATTAACACCTACTCCAATAACAGCAATGGTTATTGGCTCTGCTGGAGCGGTAATAATGTATTACGGAACGAAACTCTTAGAATACTTAAGGTTAGATGATGTTGTAGGTGCGATTCCAGTACACTTATTTGCAGGCGTATTCGGAACACTGGTAGTACCATTTACAAATCTAGATACTTCTTTTGAAACACAGCTATTAGGCGTTATCGCAGTTTGCACTTTTAGTTTTGTATTTTCGTATGCTGTATTTAGACTAATGAAAGAAACTACTGGTCTAAGAATAAGTAAAGCAGCAGAGAAACTTGGCACAGATAAAGCTGAAATAGGAGTAGCAGCTTACTCAATTAGAGATTAAGAAGAATTTTACAAAACACTCGTCAAAAAAAAGAAAGCCCATAAAATTGGGCTTTTTTTTAAACTTTATTTTCATCCCAAATTTTTTTCCAATCTTTGTTAGGTGATAAACCATATATAGAATTTATATTTGTACAATGTATTGCAATAGATGGAATCGGCGAAATGCAGAGTTCTTCTTTGTAGATTTCGTGTAATGGTGTCTCAAACGGATAGTGTTCAAAAGTGCACATGCTTGAAAATTTATCCCAATGTTTTTCTACGATCTTTTTACTTGTTAAAAAAGTACACAATGTTTCATTAATTTTCCGCCAGTGATATTTCTCTCCTAAGTAAATATTAGTATTTTCAGCTTGTACATATAAGTAAGGATAATCAGTTGGACATATTATTAATTCGTTACCAGTTAAGGAAGCAATTCTTTCATAGGTAAATAACATTTCAGTTAAGCTATCCAATTCATGAATATAATCATCTTCCACAAAGTAAATTAAATCTTCCGATGTCTTTGACAACGTTAAAGATTTATAGATATTTGACATATTAGAGATCTGATTAAATGTTGTTTCTTCATTTTTTTCGTTCATTTTTTTTATTCGACCCTCGAATTCTGAAATATCTAGATTAAGTAGATTAAATTTTGTGTCTGTGGAATTTAATAGATCTTTAATTTTTTTTAAATTCTCACTGCTTGATTTATGATCAATTATTGTGATTTTTATACTTATGTTGGGATGGTAGTTCTTAGCGTAGTTTACACTACGCAAAATAGAGTTAATTGACCTTAAAGTGTATTCAATTTTATCTTGCTCAAATATTCGTTTTTTACTTTGAGTAAGCATATTAACACTTGAGCAAGTTCTGATGATTACGTCTAGTGACTTAACTTTTCTTGAAATTTTAACCTCACCTAGAGGAAGGTTAATAGATTTTTCACCTGACTTACTTAATATTTCATTTAAATTTTTATTAGCCGTTGGTATATAAAAGTCACTTTGGTCAATAATCTCATAACCCATGAACCTACAAAGCTTAATAAAAAGTTTTTTTAAAAAGTTTTTTGATTTTTGTGGTTTAATTTCTTTCATTCAATATTTTTTTTTTTTATAATAACTTATAATTTAATACCATGAATATAAAATCATCCCAAGATCTTGTTAATGAAGCTAATCAATTAATCGAAACGCTTGATATAATTAAAGTTAAATTAATGGTTGATAATAAAGAATGTGTTTTAATTGATGTTAGAGATATTAGGGAATTATGGAAAGAAGGGACAGTGAAAAACTCCAAACACATTCCAAGGGGCATGCTTGAATTTTGGTTAGACCCACAAAGCTCTTACTTTAAAGAAAATAAGATTGATCCAAATAAAAAAATAGTCTTGTTCTGTGCTCTTGGTATGAGGTCTGCTCTCGCCACGAAATCTCTTGTTGATATGGGGTTCAAAAACGTTGCCCACGTTAATGGTGGCTTTGATGCCTTAAAACAAAGTGGTTTAGAAATAGTTGTTAAGCAAAAAAAATAATTATTTCAATGATTCCGCTAAAGCGTACTCAAGTCTGTCTTGTCCCCAAAATATTTTATTATTTACTACAAACGTTGGGGCACCAAAAACTCCTTTTTCATAAGCTTCTTGTGTTCTTTTTTTAAGCTCATCTTTTACATTTTGATTTGAGAGTCTTAGAGAAAATGTTTTAGGATTTATTTCTAGATTTTTTAAAATTTTATCAATAACTTCTTGGTCATTTAAATTAATACCACCAACCCACATAGCTTCAAAAATTTTATCTATATAGTTATTTTCTATTCCATCTTCTTCAGCGATTAATACACCGCGCATAAGGTTAACTGTTTTAATCGGAAAGTAGGAATTAAACTTAAAGCTAATTTTGTATTTTTCACACACCATTTTACAATCTCTAATCATAAATTTCGCTTTAGCAGGTATGAAAGCTGGTGCTGTTATTTTATGGAGATTATGTAACCCACCAAGTAACACAGGTTTTAATCTAAATTTAAAATCTTTTTTAAATTTTAGTGATTTGATTTGTTGAAGCGAGATGAAAGTGTAGGGACTAACAAAATCGAAATAAAAGTCTATAGGCTTACTCATTAAAATTAATTTTCTTTGCGTAAAATATTCTAATAAACCAATAAATTACAATTCCAAAAGGACCAGTAAAATATGTCATTAAAATACAAGGAGCCGAAAAGACTCTAGGTATCATGTGTCTTTCGGAATCTCTAGCAATCCAAGCACCAATAAATAAACTTATAGCAAGAAAGTGTAGCCAGAAGACCAGTCTAAGAGATTTGTTAGAGTATATTTCGTCTAATCCATCCAGACCTAGGTAAAGTTTAAACCCTTCAAAGATGTTATCCTCTAAAAAAATTTGTCGGGCCACAAAGATATAAGCAACCGTTATTAACAAGGGCGCAATTATTGAATGAGAAAAAATTTTAGTAATATAGTGATTAGGCAGCAGTATTAATAACAGCCAAAAGGGGACAACTCCCCAGTTTGCAAATAGGTAAATGTTTTCAAAAGTTAATAAGCCATCAAGAGTATTTATCATAAAAATAATATAGTATATTAGATAAATGAATCCCACATCAAATAAGAAAGATTTTGAAGACCTTACAACCAATTTAAAGGACTTAGCCTTTGCTTATTTAGAAAAATATAGTCCCTCAAAACAACAATTAAAGATTTTTCTTTTAAAAAAGTATTTAACAAAAATTAAAGGAACTAAATCCAAAAGAGAAGTTTCAGAAATTATTGATGAAATACTGGAAAATCTTGAAAAAAACAGAATAATAAATGATGAATTATATTCCGACTCTAAAGCGAGGATGTTTTTAAGGCGCGGATATTCTTTGAATAAGATTAATCAATCTTTAAGAAACAAAGGTATTGGAAACGAACATATAAAAAATAGCATAGACAAAATTAAAGATGACAAAATAGAGCCAGATTTTGTTTCTGCAATCAAACTTTGTAAAAGAAGAAGAATAGGACCTCTTAGACCTGGTGCCAATAGAGAATTATTCTATAAAAAAGATATGGGAATTCTGGCTAGAGGTGGCTTTAGCTTTGAACTATCTAAAAGAGTTTTAGATTTGCCTTTAGAAGAATTTAATAAATTACTTCGAATTATCTAGCTTATTTTTTTTCTCTTGTTCAACAAGAATGTCTAGTTTTTTTTTTAAAGAATTTCTGACAATGATAAAAAAAAACCAGCCAAATATAGTTACTGAAATTATAATTATTAAGATAGTTTTAATCATTTAAATTTTGAGCTCGTCTCATTAGTATGCTAGGATTGGCATAGTCTTCTTTGCCATAGTAAAAAGGATCATCATTTAGTGTTTTGATGATCGCACCAGCATGTTCAGCCACAGCATGACCGGCTGCATAATCCCATTCATTAGCTCTTTCTTTAGCTGCATAGATATCAAACTCTCCGGATGCTATTACACAAAATTTATAAGAACTTGCCATTTTAACTACTGACGTTACACCGTATTGTCGTAGTTCTTTCATGATATCTTCTGATGGATGCGGACTGCTTGCAAGAGCAACAATCTCTCCTTTAGGAGTTTTTTTTAAACAATCATTTTTAATTTTTTTGTTATTTTCAATTAAGTAACTATCACCTACACCAAAAGAATAAAAAAGCTGTTTCTTCTTTGGAGCACCCACTAATCCAATACTTGGGACTTTATTAATAATTAATGCTGCATTTAAAGTATACTCATCTTTTCCAGCGATGTACTCTTTAGTCCCATCAATTGGATCTATAAGCCAAAAAATTTTTTCTTTATTTTTAACTTTTAAATCTACAGTTTCTTCAGAGACAATAGGTATGTTTGGCGTTAGTTCTAAAATTTTTTTTGTAATGAGATCGTTAACTCTTAAATCACCATTGCTTACTGGAGAATTATCCTCTTTAATTTCTATTTTCAAACCTTTAGTGTAAAGATCTATAGATTCTTGGCCCGCAACGTTAAAAGTTTCAATCAAACCTTCAGTTATGGTTTTTAATTCATTTTTGTTCATTTTTAACTTTTTCTAGTGTTATAATTTCTCCGTTTATAACTTGTTTTCCTTGATTTTGAAAATTTACAGTTATTTTATTTTTAATAATGGATTGAATTTGCCCAATACCCCAATCTTTTTGAGAAGGGTTGATAACATAATCACCTGGTGTGAAATCAAAATGGATCATAGAAAAAAGTTTATATATATAATATATATCACTTCATGATTAATTCACTAGGTTTCAACAAACCTCCTAAAGAGACAAAAGTTGTGGTCGCAATGTCAGGTGGAGTAGACTCATCTGTAGTTGCAGGTTTAATGAAGGAAGAAGGTTATAACACAACCGGTATTACTTTGAAACTATATGATGACAGTAAAACTTCCAAAGAAGGTAGACAGTGCTGTGCAGGACAAGATATTTTAGATGCTAAAAGGGTCTCGGAACACCTTGGTATTAATCATAAAATACTATTTTACCAAAAAAAATTTAAAGAGGAAGTAATTGACTCATTTATAGACAGTTACGTGGCAGGTGAAACACCTATTCCATGTGTACAATGTAATCAGACAGTAAAATTTAGAGATTTGTTTAAATACGCAAAAGAATTAAATGCGGACGCACTGATAACAGGTCACTATGTAACAAGATTTCAAAACAATGGCAAAGCGAGCATGTATAGAGCAAAAGACACAAACAGAGACCAGAGTTATTTTTTATTTAGTACTACCCAAGATCAATTAGATTATTTAAGATTTCCTCTTGGAGAAATTGAAAAAGAAGAAACACGAAACATAGCCAACAAATTAAGCCTCAATGTTGCAGACAAACCTGATAGCCAAGATATTTGCTTTGTACCGAATGGAGATTATAGTTCTGTAATAAAAAAATTTCGACCTGAATCGTTTAAATCAGGTGATATTCTAGACTTAAATGGAAAGAAGCTAGGTGAGCATGAGGGAATAATTAATTATACAATTGGGCAAAGAAAAGGAATAAAAATCTCAAGTACAGACCCTTTATATGTTGTGAATATTGATGCCGATAATAACAAAATTATTGTAGGACCAAAAAAATCTTTAATTATTCAAAATATAGAACTGAAAGATTTAAATATTTTAGGCTCTGAAAAAGATTTTAGTGAACATGTTTTAATTAAAGTAAGATCAACAGGAAAACTACTTAAAGCAAAAGTTAATATTATAAACAATTCTGCTAACGTAAGCATAGTAGATGGAGAAGCTGGTATTTCACCAGGTCAAGCATGCGTTTTTTATTCTAAAGATAATATTGGCGACAAACTTTTGGGTGGTGGCTGGATCCACAAAACCATAAATAAAAGTTTATCAACTTAATTAACAGGCAAAAATTCCCGCACGTAATAAGTGATACACAATTAACTAAAGATGTGATCTACTAAAGTTGAATTAAGAGGCAACTCTTAACTGGCCAGTTAAGGAAAAACCGAGAGGTTCAAGCTTAACGGGCAGAAAGGTGGGAAAAGTAGCGCTTTTCATTTTCACCGACTGGCTTGGCGGTAGCGCCTAAAACGACGAGCCAAAACTACTTATTATTCCTCAGTGATGGGGAATAATAATGGAGTTTGTACTTAATTTTTTTTATAATTTTGTTAACTCAGTTTGGCTATCAAAACATGTTGTATCTCCGGTAGCCACTTAATATAATAAATCATGGTAAATTTTTTAGCAGCATTAATCATAGCTCTGTTTGTGGGCGATGTTATTACTAATAAATCAGTTGATGAAAAAAAAACTAATGAATCTACTCAATCTATAATTAATAAAACTGAAAAAAAAAAGATCGCAGTAAAAGAAGTTAAAGCTGAAATTCAAAAAGAAGAAGCAATAGAAGAAGCCGAAATTAAACTACAAAAAGAAGAGGCAATAGAAGAAGCTAAAATTAAACTACAAAAAGAAGAGGCAATAGAAGAAGCCAAAATTAAACTACAAAAAGAAGAGGCAATAGAAGAGGCCAAAGCTGAAACTCAAAAAAAAGAGGTGATAGAAGAAATTAAGGAATTAAACAAATCAACTGAGCCAAAATCAAATTATTTAAGTTTAGCTTTATATATAAGTGGCTTTATATTGCTTGTGTCAATTGCAGCGTACATTTATTTCAGACGAAAAAATAATTCTCTAATGAGAAGTGAAATAGATGATACTAGAAGAGAATTAAACGAAGAAATTAATTCAGAGCCACAAGAACAACAGCCCGTTGGCACAGAAGCTGAGCCAGAAACAGAAGTGCAACCCGTTGAAGAAGAAGTTAAATCTGAGCCACAAGAACAGCAACCCGTTGAAGAAGAAGTTAAATCTGAGCCACAAGAACAGCAACCCGTTGAAGAAGAAGTTAAATCTGAGCCACAAGAACAGCAACCTGTTGAAGAAGAAGTTAAATCTGAGCCACAAGAACAGCAACCTGTTGAAGAAGAAGTTAAATCTGAGCCACAAGAAGAACAGAGCATTAATGAAGAAGAAAATAATAATAAGTAAATTATATTAGTTTTATGCTTACAGGAGATAGTCAATCTTAAAAAATAAAAATAAAAATAATAATTTTATAATTTTTTTTTCCAGAAAAAACTAGTAAGTAAGTAAAATAATATTACTCCAATAAAATAGTTCCATTCTAGCCCGTGTTTAAAATGAATATTTCCACTCATTATTAAAATTGGAATACTAACAATAGCAATAAATATTAAGATAGAAATCAACAAAATTTTTAATTTCAAAACATTTGGATTAAAATATTTTTTTAATTGTGTTTTTAATCTATAAAAATTCACTACAAGTAAACTTTGTGCAATCACTTCAAATATAATAAAGCCTACCAAAACAACTCTTCTTAAAAGTTTAAATATTTTTATGTCTGTTTCCAATCCAAGAAGAATAGAGTGAATCATTAGAAACACTGCAGATAAAACACCAAAAATCATAAAGTTATTTTTTTTGGAATTAGTATTTTTGAAATAGTTTATTAAAAGGTTATTTTTGTACCAATAGAAAAAAAGAAGAGTTGCAGTTATGACCATGCCAGGTTTAAAAATCAAGTACTGGGGAAAAGTTCTTGAAGCTCTACTTATAGACAAGCTGCCATCTAAATATGGAATTGTAAATCTTGATCTTCCTATTTGATCAACAACAAAATAGGTGTTTTCAAGATATTCGAAGTTAACTGATATTATAAGGCATGAGTTAATAGCAATTAAAGGTACTAGAAAAATCCAAAGACTCAAGGACCGAATTTGAGTTATTTCTTTCATTGCTATATTGAGAAATTATTTTTTCTTATTTCTTTTTCTAGCTCTTCTTTTTTTTGAACCAATTTTTCTTCTTCCTCTGTGTTTCTTTGGGTATCCCATAATTTAGCCTTTTTTATACTCTTAGTTGTTAAAAATCGATATTTTGTTTAAACTAATGTTTAATTATACTTAAATTATGAAAAAGTCCATAAGTACACTTTTAAAACACAGCTCTTTCAGCAAAATAAATCGTTCTGCAAATCCATCTGTAGTACGTGCATCAACTATTCTATTTAATTCGATGCAAGAGCTAGCATCTCATGAAAAAAAAATATTAAAAGATAAGCCAATTACACATTATGCGTACGGAAGATATGGGAGCCAAACAACTATTGAGCTACAAAAGATTGTTAAAGAACTAGAACAAGCGCACCATGTCTTTTTGCATTCCACAGGTTTTGGGTCTGTGTCATTAGCTTTTATGGCCTTATGCGAGTCCGGAGACGAAGTTTTAGTAGCTGATAATGTTTATTACCCCACAAGAGAAATCACTGAAAAATTACTCCCTAAATACAATATTAAATCTAAATACTACGACCCTAACAGCATTGAGGATCTGCAAAGCAAGATAACAAAAAAAACAAAATTAATTTTTGTAGAAAATCCAGGTAGCATCACTTTTGAATTTCAAGATCTTAAAGAAATTGTTAAATTAGCAAAAAAAAATAATATTTTAACTGCAATGGATAATACGTGGGGTACACCATTATATTTTAAGCCTCTATCTATTGGTTTTGATGTTTCCATATCTTCCGCAACCAAATATTTTTCTGGTCATTCTGATGCTATGGGTGGAACGCTGTCAGTTAATAAAAAAACTTATAATAAAGTTAAATTTTGCGATAAGCTTTTAGGAAGCAGATTAGCTGCAGATGAAGCTTATCTAATTATAAGAGGCCTTAGAACCTTAGACATAAGGCTTAAAGCGCACTATGAAAATACAACAAAAATAATAAACTTTCTTAAAAAACATAAAAAAATTAAAGAAGTTTTGTACCCACACAATCCAAGCTCTAAAGATTACAAAATGTGGAAAAAATACTATTCTGGAGGTTCTGGTCTTCTTTCTATTGTTGTCCGAGCAAAGAGTAAATCATCCGTTTTTAAATTTGTAAACAAACTAGAATTATTTGGCATTGGCTATAGCTGGGGAGGCTTTGAAAGTTTAGCTATTTATCACGATGTATCTAAAAGTAGAAATTTTTATAAGTTCGGAAAAAATGAACACCTAGTTCGTATACATGTTGGTTTAGAGGATCCAACAGATTTAATAGCTGACTTAAAAAATTCTTTAAAATTTATTAAGTGAATATTTTAAGCTGTTCTTAAGACAGGTTTTTCATCAATAGGTAGATGAACTAAGCCTGCAAAAACTGAAAGTAAAATAGAAAGATACCAAGCGTAATCATAGCTTCCGTAAGCATCAAAAAAATATCCCCCTAAATAAGCTCCTAGAAAAGAACCAATTTGATGACTGAAAAAAACTATTCCAAAAAGGGTTCCTAGATATTTAGTCCCAAATATTTGTGCAACAATACCATTTGTTGGGGGAATAGTAGCTAGCCACAGAATTCCAAATAAAACTCCAAAAGCTAACGCTGTAAATGTAGATGTAGGCAAAAAAAGAAATAAAATAAGAATTACACCACGTAAAAAATAAAGAATACTTAATAAAATTTTTTTACTATATTTTGATGCTAGAAAACCCATTCCAATTGTTCCAAAAATATTAAAAAAACCAATCAAGGCTAAAATTGCAGCAGCCGTCCAATCAGGCAATCCTTTCTGTTGAATGTATCCAGGTATATGTGTTGCAACTAAAGTAATTTGAAACCCACAAACAAAAAAACCAGCAACTAAAAGCATATAGCCTTTGTGGTTGAACGCTTCTTTAATGGCGTTTAAAGGAGTCTGATTTTTCGTAAAAGAATTATTTGATGTATCTACGTGTTCTTTTTTAAATAAAAATAGAGAACAAATAGATGCAAAAATTAAAAAAAATATAAAATATTGAACAGTATTTTGCCAACCATACATATCATTAGAAAACTTTGTAAATAAAGGCATGATGAAAAACCCAATTGATGCAGCACCTGTCACTATACCCACAGATATAGTTCTATTTTTGTCCGAGAAATATTTCCCTACGGCTGCGACAGGAACCGAAACTGCAGTACCCCCAAGCGCTGTTCCAATTAGAACACCCATACTTATTAGAAAAATTGAATTAGAAGCCGTCTGGGTTAAAACAACGTACGTACCAATAATATAAAAAAGAAAAGCAATAAATGTAGCTCGATTAGAACCGTATTTATCCGCCACCATTCCAAATAAAGGTGATGTGATGCCCCAAAAAAGCATCTGCACGCCAATCGCTAACCCGAATTGAGTTCTATTAATCCCTAAATCATCTTCGAAAAACTGATAAAATAAACCCCACGTTTGCCTCACTCCCATAGCAACAAGAACTACTAAGCTAGCAGCAATTAAGACTGTTAAAGAATTTTTATTTTTAAAAAATTTTTCTTTAATATCACTCATATTGATATTTAATTTATAATGTTTATTAATTACCATTACAATGAACAAATCAAGAAGAATAGACATTGATGTTTTACGTGCGATATCTGTAATTTCAGTAATAATTTTTCATCTTGATTATAATTTTTTCCCTTTAGGCTACCTTGGTGTTGATATTTTTTTTGTAATTTCTGGTTATTTAATAAGTAAAATAATTATTAAAGAAATTGAAAATAAAACATTTAACTTTAAATCTTTTTATTTAAGACGTGTAAAAAGAATACTGCCAGCATTATTAGTGGTACTTTTTACAACTTTATTTGCCACTTCTATTATCTTATTAACAGCTGATTTCAGAGCTTTTAATGAATCATTACTTGCTTCTTTAGGTTTTTTTCCAAACATTTATTTTTGGATTACAGGTGGGTACTTTGGTACTGATGATACTTTAAAACCACTTCTCCATTTATGGTCTCTAGGAGTTGAAGAACAATTTTACTTTTTTTTTCCAGTTGTTTTTTTTTTTATTTTAAAAATATTCAGCAAGTTAAGTAGTAAATTTTTATTTATTATATTAATTGTAATTATTTCTTATACTATTAATGTTTTTTTTATAAGCAAAGGTCATTTAGATCCTAATTTCTTTTTGTTTCCTGCAAGAATATGGCAGTTTGGATTAGGCACAATAGCTGCAATGCTCCCAGCTTTAAATTTAAAAAGTAGTCTACAAAATTCTATATTAATTTATTTAGCCTGTATTTTAATTTTTTTAAATTTTTATAGACTAGTACCAAATATTCCACACGCCACTTTAATAGCTCTTGGAACATCAATAATCCTGTACATAGGAATAAATAGAAATAGTTATTTATTTAAATTAATAAATACAAAAATACTAATTTTTACAGGCTTGATATCATATTCATTATACTTGTGGCACTGGCCAGTTATTAGTTTGATGAAATATGTAAATATATATGGTTTAAATTACTTCCATATAATATTTAGTTCGATTCTAATATTTTTTCTTTCCCTAGTCACATGGAAGTTTGTAGAACAGCCTTTCTTAAATAAAAAAAAAACTAAAAACACTTTAAAATTTATTGGATTTAGTTATTTATTTTTAGCGCTTACGAGTATAGCTATTTTAATAAGTAAAGATCTTCCATCAAGATATGAAAAACTTCCAAATAATTTAGCAAAGGCAGTTGGATCAACTTACCATTGTTCAATATTAAATTATAGAAAGTTTGGTGACTCATATGCATGTGTAATTAACAACATAAAATCAAAAAAAACAGAAGTGGTATTATTTGGAAATTCTCATGCACATATGTATGGCTGGGGTTTAAAAGAGGCACTTCTAAAAAATAAAAAAAAAGGCTTAACTATACCACTTAATGAATGCTTGCCAATAATCGATAAAAACATTTCAGTAAAGTGTCTTAAAAAAGCAAAAAAATATTTTAAAGCAATCATTGACAGGAAAGAAATTAAAACTGTAATAATTGGTCTTACATGGAAATCAAACAGCTTGATTGATGAAAATCAAAATAAATACTCTGGATTTAAAGAAAGAAACAAATCATTAATTTACTTAATAGAAAAATTACAGGAAAATAATAAAAAAGTTTTTCTTATAGGACCGATTGAAACTCCAGATTATAAATTAGCTTCAATTGTTAGTAGAGAGCTTGCTTTTGAGAAAAATACAAAAAGGAATCTATTAATTTCAAGGAAAAAATTTGACAGCAAGTACAAAGATACGATTAATTTCTTCAAGTACAAAATGGGAGAAAACTTTTTAGAATCATATAAACTGCTTTGCGATAAAACAAATTGTTATTTTGCAGATGTTAATGGATCAAATTTTTCCGACACAAATCATTTAAGTTATTATGCTTCCCAAAAAATGAAAAAAATTTTTTTAAATATTTTTAAATAAGTTTTAAAATAACAATCAGTGGTTGTTTAAATTGATTATTTTTAACTAATTAATATAGTGTGGATATTTATTTTTTCTTATTTTATTTTAATTTAATTTGAATATAGTATTATAAAAAAAAGAAAATAATATGTTTTCAAAAAATTTAAACCACAAATTAGACCAGTATCATTTATTAAAGCACCCATTCTATAAATCATGGAATGAAGGTAAATTAACAAGAGAAATAATTAAAGATTATGCTGAACAATACTACCAACACGTAAAAGCATTTCCTAGATACATCAGTGCAACCCATTCATTATGCGATGACATAGAAAAAAGAAAAATTCTTTTAGAAAATTTGAACGATGAAGAAAATAAAGATGCAGATCACCCTAAGCTTTGGAAAAATTTTGCAATAGCGATGGGTGCTAATACAGATGAAATTGAAAAAGTTAAAGCTGATCAATTTACAAAGGATATGATTGACAATTTTTTTAAAAATGGTCGGTCAACTTATGCTGAAGGCCTAGCTTCTTTATATACTTATGAGAGACAAATTCCTGAAATTGCCGAAACAAAAATTCAAGGATTGAAAAAATTCTATGGTGTTAATTCAAAAGAAGGACTTGAATTTTTTGAAGCTCATAAAAAAGCAGATGTTTATCACAGAGTGGAATGTGAAAAATTGCTAGATGGACTTTCTAAAGATGAGCAGGGCATAGCCGAAAAAGCAGCACTATCAACTGCTAAATATCTTTGGAATTTTTTAAGCGGGATTGCTACCAAGCATAACTTACAAGTTGCTGCTTAAAAACTTTTATTAGTTGAACAAAAAATTTAACTTATACCTAATAGTTTGTTCGTTGAAGGCGATACTATATCTATTATTAGCACCAATTTAGATATCTTAGTTATAGAAGATTTTGTCTTATTTAAATCTGAACAAGATTAATTCTTACAAGAGGATTATAAAAATAATTTTAAACAAGACTAATTTATTTTTAAAACACTTTCAGGGTCAAGTTTAATATTATACCAGTTTAACCTTATATCGAGATGGGCACCAGTCGATCTCCCGGTTGTGCCAACTGTACCTATTACATCACCTTGTTTTATTTTTTGTCCTTTTTTTACATATAAATTTTTCATATGCATATATAAAGTGCTTACACCGTGCCCATGATCAAAAATAATTGTTCCACCAGTATAGTATAGGTCACTTTCTGAAAGAGTAACTACACCATCCAGCATTGCTTTTATTTCGGTTCCTTCTTTGGCTGCAAAGTCTAAACCGTAGTGAGGAGATTTAGGAATACCATTCAATATTCTTTGACTACCATACACACCAGTAATAATTGTATTCTTAATAGGCACCTTAAAGGTGCTGGTAAAAAAAGTTAAGTTAGTATTAATTGCTCTCGCATCTCCTATGAGCTTGTTATCATTTTTAATTCTTTCGTATAGTTCTTTAGGGGGCGTCACCTGTTTCTTTGGTAAGCCATTTATTTTTTGTATACGATACTCTTTTTTATAAACTTGTTTAATAATCTTTTCTGAAGCACCGTTCTTGAAAACTTCAATAGTGACATTATTTTTTCTGTCTTTACTTAACCCAAAAACAAAAAAACCTTCTTTAGAAATTTTAATTTTTTTTTTATCAACAAGTATCTTTGATTTAGGTTCTGCTTTCCCTATTATTAAATTTCCCTGGTAAAAATCTCCACTGAATTCAATACTATAAAGTATATTTGGATTAAGAGATAAAAATAATATAAATAATAATTTTTTCATTTGTAGATACATTTTTAATTTTTTAAGATATATGATTTGTCTTGATATTTGAAGAAAAATTAAATTTTGTAAAGTTTATCAAATAATTCCTCAAAGTGATTTTGAAAATAACAATCGTATGCATTCTCACCATTAGGATAAACTAAAGGAAAGTTTGGTCCTGATTCCAGAAGTCTTTTTACCTTAATAGACTCAGCAAGAGCATACCCAAAAGATAGATTGCCAATAAAAATTTTAGAACTTTTAATTATTGAAGCGAGTTCAGAAAAATCAGTACAATCATAATATTCTAAATTTTTAATTTCATTTTTAAGTACTTCATACTCATCTTTTAAACCAACAAATAAAGGATTTTCATAATTATTTAAAAACTTATAAGAGATCATTTTATTTTGTCTTCTTAGACTTCTCATTATGACAATCCTATTTTTAAATACTTTATGAGGTTCTATTTCAATATAAGGATTTAATAAATCACCATGGATACCTGTTAAATGAAAGTACCATCTGATACAGTCTATATTGAAATTAATTGGCAAATCTCTAAATAAATTTAAATTTATATCTATTTCTTCTCCATCATAAAGCTGTACCTCTGAAATATATTTTTGTTTTTTAATAAGAGGCATTAGTTTGTGTGCAGCTTCTTTGGTCAAAAAAAACCTACCAAATGGATGTCCTAGATCATGCACTTTTCTAGGTATTTCCTTATCTACTTCTAAATATAAATTACATTTTGATGTTTTGGCAATTTCTTTAATTAAGGGAAGTGAATAAATTATATCACCCAAGTGACCAGAGTGAAGAAATGATAAATTTTTTTTACTTTTTATCAACTGTGATATTTTTTTTAACGCTGGCTCTATTATTTTTATGTAGTTGTTGTAGCTTTCAGCTTCTTTTAACTTGTGTTTAAGCTTTTGATATTGTTTTTTATCAAATAACTTTAAATAAAACTTATAGACATTGATAATTAGTGAGTTATTTAACATTATTTATTTTTAGTTGTCTTATAAAAGCTATTTGATTAAATATCATATAATTAAAATGATTTATATCATAAAAAAAAAACTACAATTCCTTTTTAAATTAGCAGGTTATAAAGTTTTTTTTTTATTATATGGAACAATTAAAGGGAAATTAATTAATAAAAATAATAAAGATTATCAAATTACAAATGTAAACTTAGAAGACGCTAGAAGCTACAATATTTATGAAGTCCCGCATGCCAGACTTTATACAGATAGAATTCACAACACAGCTGTAATTTTAAAAAATCAAATTATTGATGGTGCCTCGTTTCAATTTGGATATTCTGGAAGATTCATTAAGGATCTAGAGTGTGAAAAGAATGTTGTATTTAAAATTGGAACACCGAGATTTTTAAAAAAAATTCAAGGAAAAGCTGTATCATTACTAACTGGTGGTGCTGGAAATAATAATTATTTTCATTGGATGTTTGATGTCCTACCTAGGCTCGCTATTATAGAAAAAAAATTTAATATTAATGAAATTAATCATTTTTTACTACCCAATCTAAAAAAAAAATTTCAAAATGAAACACTTGATATATTAAACATTCCTGTACACAAAAGATTATCAAGTACTACTTTCAGACATATAACTGCAGACGTTATTCTCACAACTGATCATCCTTACTCGAAATCAAACCCAACTGAAGATATTAGAAACATACCTAAATGGATAAATAATTGGTTAAAAAAAAATTTTATAAAAGAAAATTACGTAAACAAAGGTCCAAAAAATATTTACATTACCAGAAGAGATTCAATGTCTAATATGAGAGATTTGAGAAAAATAATTAACGAAGACGAAGTAATAAATTTTCTTAAAAAAAAAAATTTTGAAATAATTACGCTTTCTGATCTTTTTTTTACTGAACAAGTGAAGTTTTTTAATAGTGCAAATTTAATAGTCGGCTTGCATGGAGCAGGCTTTGCAAACTTAGTTTTTTGCAAAAAGGGAACAAAAATATTAGAAATTAAATCTAATAAGGCTGGGGATGTAATTAAAAATTTAGCCCTATCAAATAAATTGCAGCATGAGTCTATTGACATAAAACCAATTAGCCATGAAGAAAACAACCAATTTGGAAATATAGTTGTTAATATTGAAGATTTAAAAGAAAAACTTAACACTTTTTAACCTATTCAAATCTCAAGTGATTAAAGAAGTTTAACTTTTATTAAAAAAAGTATAATAATTTTTAAATGCAAGAAATTAATTCATTATTACTTCTTATTTTTGGTGGTTTAATTTTAAGATTCTCATTAACTTTAACAGGTCAAAATTGGGCAAAATCTCACGCCCAAACTGTTTCATTTATGATACTTCCGGTTATCACATATGCAATAACTCAAACAATAGCTGGAAATATCGCCCTGTCACTTGGTATGATTGGTGCTTTGTCAATAGTTCGATTTAGACATCCGGTAAAAAGTGCACTTGAGTTAATTATGTATTTTGATTTAATCACAATCGGAATAGCTACTAGTGTTAGAACTAAATGGGCAATCCAATTAATAATTTGTACAGTTTTAATTATTTTTACAGTTAAACTTGTACAAAAAATTTCTCAAAAATATGGAAAATCTTTCTACAATGTTTCATTCAATGAAGGCTTATCTATTAATACAGTTGAGATATTTTCCAAAAATAGTATAGAAAAAATAGAAAATAGTAAATTTCTTGTAAACTATTTTAATGATAGGCAGGCAGGTGAGTTTATCTACAGACTAACGTTCGAAAATAAAACCCAAGTTAATAACTTTAAAAAAGAAGTTGAAGCCTTAGATGGTATAAAAAAAATAAGCATAGACCTGGTCTAGGTTTTATGAAAAAAAAAATTGTAGTATTTTTTTTATTTCTTTTTGCTTCGCAAACACTTTTAACTAAAGCTCATTCTAATAATATTAAATTTTGCTCAAGCAATTCCTATAAATTTAATATCAATCAAAAAGATAGTTTAAAAATTGATCATATTAATATAAAGGTTCACGATTTTAGAAAATGGACCGTAAATGGATTAAAAGTTTTAATAGGTAATTTCAGATGGGTATCAGATAAATATAAAAAAAGATTTAAAGCAGATCTCGTAGTGAAATACAGTAATAAAGTAAGCTGTAAATATTCTGCAACTATCAGGCATAGTGGCAATCAGAAAGACCACGTAAACTTAAAAAATAATAATATATCTCAGAGTGTTGATGTCCATCTCAATAAAGGCAATATTAAAGGGATAAGTAAGTTTAAGTTATTGCTTAACCATACGAGAGGAAACTACATTGACGAGATAATCTTAACAGAATTATTGCGCGAACTTAATTATATTTCTCCAAGAACTAGTTTTGTTGAAACAGAAATAAATGGTGTAAAAACTTATAGAATTTTTCAAGAGAAACCTTCTAACGCTATGCTTAAATACCACGCAAGAGAAGAACAGCAAATATTTGAAAGCGATGAAAGGTTTGTTTTTAGACTAGCGAAAACACTCCCAGACAATAATTTAAGTAATTGGTCATTAGGTTTGGTTCCTTTGCTAGAAAAAGGAATTAATTCAATGTTAGCTAGGCAGGTTAATAAAGATTTAATTATTGCTAGTAATGAAAAAAAAATTAATTTTTACAAAACATTGTCAAATTTAAATTATATATATTTGATTTATTCCAATACATATAAAAATAATAAAAATAATTATTTTTATGGTGACTATACACTTAACAATAATTTACTTGGTTTTTACAATAAAACTAATGTTGAAAAACTAGAAATATACAATTTATTAGTTAGTGCTGCCAATGGGCACCATACTTTATCAGCAAATAATAGAAGATTTTACTGGAATAAAAATAAGAATTATTTTGAACCTATTAACTACGACAATAACTCAAATATAGACGCCGAATATAGTAAGCTAGTACCTCCTTTTACAAGTGAAACTAAAGATGCATTTAGCAAATTAGATAATTTATTAAATAATTTAGACATAAGTGAATTTGAACAACAAATATCCATAGCAGGTTTGGACTTAAAGAAAGAAACGATTAAGAACAAAGTTAATAAAATTAAATCAAACTTAAAAAAACTTAAAGATATCTATTTTGAATATGAGCATGATTTTACTGATGATGATCTAGAAATAAAGAACACAAACAATCTACTATCTAAATACTTTAATTCAGTTGCTAAAGTCGACAACAAGATAAAGATTGTTAAATATTCATTAAATCAAAATATTTTTAAAGTATGTAAAGCATTAAACAATTGTGTTATTAAAAAGTTTACAGACAAAGAAATCATAGACCTACTAGTTGGCAGGCTTGTAATAAACAAAATAGAGTATCAATTTTTCGGAATTGTAGATGATAAAAATAGATTGTTAAGAATTAATAATTAAATGACATATAGAATTGAGGAAAAATTATACATTACAGATGACGCCCTATTTGAATTTAGAAAATACATTAATGAAAAAGGAGCTAGTGAAATATATAAAAAAAGAATTATCGAAAGCCTTTATTTTGAAAATAAATATATGCAAATGTACAAAGACTCAATTGAAGGGTTAACACCAAGAAAAAAAATAAGAATCAGAAAATACCCAGATCAAGAAAAAAATAAATTTTATGAAGAAGTCAAAATAACAAGTGCTGAAGGTAAATTTAAAACTAGAAATATTATTGATAATAACGGTTACGAAGATAAGATTAATAGAGGCATATATGATTCTCAATATGGATTGTGCAAACCTAAACTTTATATAAAATATGAAAGAGAGTACTTAAAGTTGGATGATGTAAGAATTACTATTGATAAGAATATAGAGTTTACAAACTATCAGAAAAGATTAACTCTTAAAGATCAAAGAATAATTATAGAAATCAAAACTTCAGTCAAAAAAAATTTAGATCAATTAATGAATATTTTCCCTTTTCAAAGAATAAGGTTTTCAAAATATTGTAATGGTATTGAAATAAGTAAAATTCCAACTTAAAAGCATAAAAAATTAATTGATTATATAATTCTTAGAATTTTTTAGTTTATTGAATTAAATAAAATAATAGCTATACACACAAACACATGTCAGAAAATCAAATATCTATTAAAAATCTATCCAAAATTTACAACAATAATTTTAAAGCCCTTAAAAACATTAATCTAGAAGTTAAAAAAGGTGAAATACTCGCAATGCTAGGACCAAACGGTGCGGGTAAGACAACTTTAATTAGTGTTATTTGCGGAATTGCAACTCCATCATTAGGAACGGTCACCATTGATAACTTTGATATTATTAAAGATTATCGTGAAACTAGATCAAGAATAGGTCTCGTGCCCCAAGAATTGAACTTGGAATCCTTTGAAACTGTATTTGATACCGTGTCTTATTCTCGTGGGCTCTATGGAAAAGCTCCAAAACCAGAACATATTGAAAAAATATTAAAAGACTTAAGTTTATGGGATAAAAAAGATCAAAGTGTAAGACAGTTGTCAGGTGGAATGAAGAGAAGAGTTTTAATTGCAAAAGCATTATCTCATGAGCCAAAAATATTATTCTTAGATGAGCCCACAGCAGGTGTCGATGTTGAATTAAGAAAAGATATGTGGATTGTAGTTGAGGAGTTAAAAAAAATAGGTGTTACAATTATTTTAACCACTCACTATATTGAAGAAGCAGAAGCTATTGCTGACCGAGTAGCTGTAATTAATCAAGGTGAAATTATTGTAGTTGAAGACAAAAAAGAATTAATTAAAAAAATGGGGCACAAGACGCTAACAGTTGAACTGCAAGAAGAAATTGTAAAAGTTCCAGAAGGACTATCTAATTATAATTTAAGTATTGGTGAAAACAATATGTCTTTAATTTATACTTATAATGTTCAAGCTGAAAAAACTGGGATTACTGATTTGCTACAAGTCTTAAAAGATGCGGGGTTAAAGTTAAAAGATTTAAAAACAGAACAAAGTACACTAGAAAAAATATTTGTTAATTTAGTGAAAGAGAATAATGAAAATTAATTATTACGGATTTAAAGCAATATATCTTCATGAAATGAATAGGTTTAAAAGAACTTTAGGTCAATCTCTTCTTTCACCAGTAATATCTACTTCGTTATATTTTGTTGTTTTTGGCTCAGTAATTGGAAGTTATATTCAAAAGATAGATGGTGTTAGTTATGGCTCGTATATAGTGCCAGGACTATTAATGCTGACTTTATTAACTCAAGCAATAAGTAATACATCCTTTGGAATATTTTTTCCCAAATTTAATGGAACTATTAATGAAATTTTAGCAGCCCCCATTTCAACATTTGAAATTGTTCTCGCTTTTGTTGGAGCAGGAGCAACTAAAACATTAATTATTGGTGCTGTAATCTACTTAACTGCATCTTTTTTTGTTGATGTAACAGTTGAACATCCTTTGCTAATGATATTTTTATTGATACTAGTTTCTTTTACGTTCGCTTTATTTGGATTTTTAATTGGAGTTCTTAGTTCAAACTTTGAGCAAATGTCTATCGTTCCATCCCTAATAATTACACCAATGGTGTTCTTGGGAGGAAGCTTGTATTCTTTAGATATGCTGCCCTCGTTTTGGCAAACAGTGAGTTATTTTAATCCAGTAGTTTATCTAATTGATGGATTAAGATTTTCATTTAATGGTGTGTCTGATTTTAATATTTGGATCAGTATAAGTTCAATGGTTTTCTTTTTAATGGTTTGTATAACTCTCGTAAGCATTTTGCTTAAAAAAGGCTACAATATTAAAAGCTAAATAATTTTAATTAGTTAAAATTTTAGTTTACTCATTGTGTAAGGATATTTGACACATAAGACACGAGGAAAAAAAAATTGACAAATACTTGATTGCACTAAAAATAAAATCTATTATAAATCAATGATAATTACATGGCGGGGTAGCTCAGTTGGTTAGAGCGCAGGACTCATAAGCCTGAGGTCAGTGGTTCGATCCCACTTCCCGCTACCAATAAAATCAACACTTATTTATTTCTACACAACCACGTTTAGGCGTTTGATCACAATTTGATCACACTTGGAATAAGAATATTTTTAAGGGGTGAGTGCTGAGAGGTTATTTTTTCATTTAAAATTGTTTCTGTTGATATAAAAATAATAAATTGTTGGAATATTAACTATCATCCACAACTCTTTAGAACCCAATGAAATAGGAATGATTGGGTTATATAAAACAACTAAAAAACCAAAGATCCAAACTTTAACATTGTCATTTCTTTTGTGAGAGT
>Ga0307986_10000843_pt1 | contig 22617 bp, 25 predicted proteins | sample EllFjometageno82_FD_203170 | JGI IMG/M metagenome (GOLD analysis project Ga0307986, IMG submission 203170) | Marine microbial communities from Ellis Fjord, Antarctic Ocean - #82 | ecosystem: Environmental > Aquatic > Marine > Unclassified | place: Southern Ocean | collected 2014-10-09
AAAACAAACCTGGTGAGACACTAAAATTAGCTATTAAAAGAATGTTACCTGGAGGAGTTCTTGGTAGAAAACAGCTAACTAAAGTAAAGATTTATGCTGGTGAAGAGCACCCTCATGCAGCACAAAATCCTAAATTTTTAGACCTAGGTAAATTAAATAGTAAAAATTTAATAAGAAATTAATATGGAAACAGTAGCCACACCAGCAAAAGTATCTTCAAAAAAACCTAAAATCAAATTAGATTTTAAAGATAGCAAATATGCAACGGGTAGAAGAAAAAAATCTATTGCAAAAATTTGGGTGAAAAAAGGTACTGGTAAAATTTATGTAAATGGCAGAACCATGGATGAATATTTCACTAGTGGAAGTCACAAAATGCAAATTACAAGGCCATTTGAAATTATAAACCAAGCAACAGATTATGATGTAAGATGTAGTGTTGCAGGTGGTGGCCACACAGGTCAAGCTGGTGCAATGGTTCATGGTATAGCTAAAGCACTAATCTTATTTGATTCTGAGAATAGAGCGGTACTTAAGACTGAAAAGCTAAATACTAGAGATTCTAGATCGGTTGAGAGAAAAAAACCTGGTCGTAGAAAAGCAAGAAGAAGCTTCCAATTCTCGAAAAGATAATTCTTTTTTAACACTAAACTGCTATAATAAAAAAATGCCTAAGCTTAATGTTTTAGTTGCTGGATCAACTGGTTATATCGGTGTTCAATTAATTAAATTATTAGTTAAACACAACGATATTAAGATTAAATACCTTTGTGGAAATTCCTCAGTTGGTAAAAATATCTCTAGTTATGAAAAGTCATTAAGTTCAAAAAAGTTACCTAAAATTATTAGATACAACAAGGCACTTTTGAAAAACATAGACCTTGTTTTTACAGCTCTACCCAATGGTGAAGCGCAAGATATTTCAAATGATTTGCTAAAACAAAATGTATTAATTGATTTAGCTGCAGACTTTAGACTTAATAAAGCATCAGATTATCTAAAATGGTACAAACAAAAACACAGATCAGTAAAAAATATTAAAAAATCAATTTATTCATTGCCAGAAATTAACGGTGATAAAGTAAAAAAATTTAATATTATTGGATGTCCAGGGTGCTACCCAACTTCAATACTTTTACCACTTATGCCCTTAGTTAAGAAAAATTTAATAAAAACAGATAATGTCATTATAGACTCAAAATCTGGGTACTCTGGAGCGGGTAGAGGCGTACATGATAAATATAAAGATAAAAACCTTTACGAGTCTTTAAGTGCTTATGGTGTGGGCTTTCATAGACATAACTCCGAAATTCAACAAGAAATTAACAACCACACTAAAAAGAGATTTTCTTTTACATTCACACCCCATCTAACACCAATGTTTAGAGGAATACTTAGTACTATTTATGTAGATCTTAACAATGGTGTGAGTGTTAAAAAATTAAGAAAAAAATTAAATGATCATTACTCTAAAAAAAGATTTGTTAAAGTTTTAAAGATTAATTCTTTAATAAGCACAAATGACGTAATTAATACAAATAATTGCTATATATCAATTTGTGAAACTAAGTATAAAAATAAAGCTATTATTTTGTCATCGATTGATAATTTAATTAAAGGTGGGGCAGGTCAAGCCATACAGAATATGAACATTAGATTTAATTTTAAAGAAACAAAAGGACTAAAATGAAATACTTAATTCTAATTTGTTTATTTATTTTATCAGCCTGCAATTTCGATAAAAATTCAATTAATTTAAATAAAGAAACTATTAAAAAAACTAAGACTTCTAGTGTGGATTTACAGGATACGGATTTTAAAAAAATGTCATTCGATGAATTTGAATTATTTCTTAAAGAATATTCTAAAAATTCAGATTACCCTGGTATAAATAATTAAATGAAAATGAATGTAAGCATTGCTGTAGTTGGTTTAGGTCAAGTTGGTATTTATTTATTAAATGAACTAAACACCAAAAAAAAAGAAATTGAGCTTAAAACTGGAAAAAAAATTAATATAGTGGCTGTTTCAGCAAGAAGTATTAATAAGAAGAGAAGATTTAAAGTTAATAAGAAAATATTTTTTAAAAATCCATTAGAAATTTTTAATAAGACCAAAGTAGATATTTTATTTGAAGCTATAGGTCTATCAGATGGTATATCTAAAAAAGTTGTAGAAACTGCTTTAAAAAATAAGATACATGTAATTACTCCTAATAAAGCACTCATCTCTAAACATGGTGATTATCTAGGAAAGTTAGCTGAAGACAATAATGTTAACTTAGAGTTTGAAGCATCTGTTGCAGGTGGTATTCCAATATTAAGGACTGTAAAAGAGGGTCTTGCGACTAACAAAATTTCTAAAATTTATGGAATTTTAAATGGTACTTCTAATTATATTCTTTCAGAAATGGAAAATTCTAGTGATAGTTTTTCTAACGTATTAAAGAAAGCTCAAAAATTAGGATACGCTGAACCAGGTAACCCTAAATTAGATTTAAATGGTTTTGATGCTTTTGCCAAAGTAAGAATTTTATCTGCTCTAGCCTTTAATACTAAAATTTCAAAACATAAATGTTTAATGGAAGGTATTGAGAAAATTGAATTAAAAGACATAGAAATTTCCAATCAATTAAACTTACGTATTAAACTTCTTGGTATTTCTGAGCTGATTAATGGTCAACTTTTTGAAACTGTACACCCATGCCTAGTTAGCAAAAGTTCATATATTGGTAATGTTGGTGGCGTTATGAATGCTGTCATTCTTGAAGGAAAGCCAGTAGGTGAGAGCATATTACAAGGGGAGGGAGCTGGTCCTGGACCTACATCTTCATCTTTATTATCAGATTTACTTTCAATTTTAAGAGGTAATATTAAGAAGCCATTTGGTATACCTGGTAATAAACGTAAATTGATTAAATGTTACAACGTTGATAATTATGTGAATTCACTATATTTGAGATTTGAAGTTAAAGACAAGCCTGGTGTTTTATCAACAATCACTAACAGATTGGCTAAGTATAAAATTTCAGTAAAAAGATTAATCCAAACTCCTGATAAAAAAAATAATAAAGCTACTATTGTTATTATTACTCATAAAACCAATGAACTTAATTCTAAGAATTGTCTTTCTGTTTTCAAAAAAGACAAAAATATTCTTAAATACCCAACACTGATTAGAATTTATAATTAATGGAAATTTATTTAAAACTGTTTGAGGTTTTATTTCCTGTCTTTTTTGTTGTCGGTATTGGATATTACTTAGGTAAAAATAATCCAAAAATTGACACCACTTTTATAACTAATTTTGCTGCAAATATTGGAACTCCAGCAATGATTATATACGCACTAACCTCAACTAGTCTATCTTTTGAAATATTTAAAAATTATTTTTTATACTTTTTAATTGCAATTGCAGCCTTTACCTTTATTGGAATTATCTTTTTATTCTTTTTAAAAACTAAAGACATCATTCGTGAGCTTCCACCATTTATTATGCCAAATACTGGAAATATGGGCTTACCAATATGTTTGTTTGCTTACGGATCTCAAGGATTGGGTGTTGCTGCTGCTATTTCAGCTTTAATAATCCTATGTCACTTTACGTTGGGAATTTTTCTTGCTGATAGAAAATTTAATATTAATGTTATTCTTAAAAATCCACCATTTTACGCAATTATAATTTCAGTGATTTTCCTATATTTTAAAATAGAACTTCCTGTCTTTTTAGAAAACACAACCTTTCTGCTAATGTATGCTACAATTTTTTTAATATTAATGTCCTTAGGAATTGCTTTAACTCGTTTTAAAGTCTTTTCTTTTAAGAAAGCTTTAATTTCATCAATTGGAAGAGTTGTCTTGGGTCCTATTGTTGCTTTATTAATAATTAGACATTTTGATCTATCGGGGTTTGCAGCTGGTGTTTTATTAATTCAATGTTCAATGCCTAGTGCCGTTTTAAATTACCTTGTAGCTTCAATTTATTCACCGAAAAAGATTGTTGATAGTGTTGCTAGTACCATTGTTGTCTCTACAGTTATGTCTTTTGCTACTATTCCAGTGGTCGTATTCTTTGCTTTAAAATACTTTAATTAAACTGTATCTATTGGCTTATGAAAGCCATCACATTTAACCTTTTAGCCTGGGTAATGCTTCCAATTATGGATGGTTTTGCTAAATATTTAAGTGCTGATATGCCCGTTTTACAGATCACGTGGGCAAGGTACTTTTTTACGGTCGTATTCACGTTTCCAGTAATGTTCTTCTTCTATAATAAGCAGCTTGTTTGGACAGATAAGCCTAAATTACAAATAATAAGAGGATTAATACTGCTTTGTGCTAATGTTTGCTTCTTCTACGCAATATCTGTTATCTCTTTAGCTAAAGCTTTAACGCTTGCTTTTGTGGCACCCTTAATTGTCACTGCATTTTCTCCCATATTGCTGGGTGAGAAGGTGGGTATTAGAAGGTGGACTGCGGTTATTATAGGGTTTGTCGGCTCTTTAGTGGTTATAAGACCAGGTTTCGTAGAGATTAACTTGGCTAGTTTAGCTGCATTAGCAACGGGTGTAATGTATGGCTTCTATTTGATAATTACACGTAAATTGAGCACTTCAGATAACCCTTTATTAACCCTTTTATTAACTGGATTAGTTGGATTGGTAGCTGTTTCAGGTATAATGCCCTTTATTTGGGTTAATCCAAGTGCCTCACAATGGTCCATGATGGCTTCTATAGGTGTATTTGCCTGCATTGGGCACTTATTTCTTATATTATCCCTTAAATATGCTGATGCTTCTAAATTAGCTCCATTTAGCTACTTTGAAATCATTACTAATATAATTATTGGGTATTACTTCTTTAGTGACTTTCCTGATAATTGGACATTCTTAGGTTTGTCTATTATTATTATGAGTGGAATTTATATTTCAAGAAGAGAATCTTATATTAGATCTAATTAGTTAGATATAACTTGTTTACTAATACTTAATATTATACATTAATACTATGTTTTAAATTACTGAAATCATTGATTTAAATATTATACTATTAATTTATAAAATTTCAGATAAAAATAATAATATTTAAAAAATAGTTAAATTATAGTTACTAAAATAGGACTATAATACAATAAAAGTAGCATAAGTCTGTTTTTCTATAGTTGAAAAAGTGAAAATTGAGAAATTTTAATTTTTAGGAAATTAAATAAAGTTTTATAGCTAGGTAAAATGGTGATTTAGTATTGCTATTAAATGCTTATTTCAATTAATAGGGTAATTTAGTGAAAATTAGATTATATATTGGGTAGAATAGGGGGTTAAAAAACCTTTTAAAATTGTCTTTTTTTGTCCTTTTATAATCGTTGCTATTGTTGACAAGTAGAGCAATGCAGTATGAGAATATGCCGTTTAAACGTCCATAGGATGCCCTATTTTAGCTGAAAGTCCATTTGCAGTACAACTGAAGGATGCATTATGTCAATTAGACAAAAATATGTCTAAATACCTAAAAAGTGTTTAATACCAGGGTTTTTTGACATTTTTTGCAGTTAAAAGTACTATTTTATGAATACCTTTTCCGATCTCAATAAACGTCGTTTTTGTTGAATTCCACCTTTTCCAGAGTATCCGCCCAGACTTCCATCTGATCTGATCACTCGATGACAGGGTATTTTAGGTGGATAGGGGTTTTTACCCACTGCATTAGCAACAGCTCTGAATGCCTTAGGTTTTCCAATGGCTTTAGCAACTTCTAAGTAGGTCTTAATTTTGCCTTTAGGTATTTTCCTCAAGTAATTCCAGACTTTTAGCTGAAACTTAGTTCCCTTTAAGTTCATAGAGTTCAAATCCAGTGTTATTGGCTATTTTATCGTATAATTTCTTTGCATTTTCATTGGAAGAGTGGGTGATCCAACGAATTCCATTCCAATTATTGGCTTTAGATAAGGATTTTAGATGACTAATAAGCTTTTGTGCTATTTTTTGACCTCTAAATTCTGGCTCTACAAACAAATCGTCTAAAAAACCAATATATTGACCCTTAATTGGCCTTGGCATTGTTCTATAATGGGCAATTCCAACGATTTTACCCTCTAATTCAAAGCAAAGTCCCTTGATATCATGGCTTTCATCTTGAATCCATCCCCAAAGAGTATCTAAAATCCCTTTATTCATTGGTACTTTGTAGAAATCAGCATAACCATTATATAATTTTGCCCAATTTTCCTTATCTTTTTGTTCTAATTTTCTAATCATTTACTTTAAAATATCAATTTAAATATCTGATTTCATTTATTTATATTCATTTTTAATATAGAAATTTAATATCTTTTTTAAATCTTCTAAGCTTGCATCTGATTTCAATTTATTAACTATATCTGAAATAACAACAATATTACCTCTTATATAACCTTTATTTGGAATAATTTTATCTAAAGAAAGGGCCATACTCTTTGTTTTTCCTAACTTAAAGCTCATTTCAAAGGGTTTTTTTAAAACTGGACATATATTATCTTTTGGGTAGACTTTTTTGATATCTTCTGTTGTAATATTATGGGCTAAATTTTTAGCTTTTGCTCTGATTTTACTATTAGACAACATTTGAGGAATTGGGTCTTTTTTGTATGCTTCTTTAAATCTTTTTTTTTCACATTCTCGACAATAAGTATATCTTAATTTGTTGTTTATATCTGTCCAGCCAGTATCTTTACGCTCTCTAAACTTAGTGCAACTAAGTTCTTTATTACATTTTTTACACAGTTTAAATTCTCTTAATTTTTTCATCTTCATTTTTTAATTATTAACTATTGACATTAAAAATCTATTAATATATTACTAGTGATAATTAATGGTTATCAATAGTAATAATTAAATATGACAATAAATAAACCTTATTCAATGATTCAGATAAAGCCTAAGCTTAAATCTGAGGTAAGTAATGAAATTAAAGAGTTAGAAAAAGAAACAATATTAAATCTGGAATATTCCAAAGCACCAAACACTATAAGAGCTTATCAATCAGATTTTAGTGACTTTTGTTTATTTTGTTCAAAAAATGGATTTAGATCAATCCCAACGGAACCAAAAATTGTTTCGTTATATTTAACTCATTTATCAACTAATGAAGCTAAAATGAGCACTTTAAAACGTAGGATAGTATCAATTGGCGTTATTCATAAGTTAAAAGGACATTATCTAGACACAAAACATCCTTCGATTATTGAAAACATAATGGGAATTAAACGTAGAAAAGGGAGCATTCAAAAAGGTAAAAAACCTATGTTAATCAGTAGTTTAAAAAAAGTAATTAATGTTATAGATGAAAAAAATAAAGAAGAAATTAAGAAATTTAGAGATAGATCTATAATCCTAGTTGGTTTTTCAGGTGGGTTTAGAAGAAATGAGATAGTTTCTTTAGACTATGATGATCTAGGTTTTGTTCCAGAAGGTGTAAAAATTGATATTAGAAGATCTAAAACTGACCAATTTGGAGAAGGTTCAGTTAAAGCACTACCCTACTTCGATAACCCTAAGTATTGCCCAGTACTATCTCTAAAAAAATGGATAAGTGTATCAGAAATTAATTCGGGATCTTTATTTAGAAGGTTTTTAAAGGGTTCTAAGCTATCAGAAAAGAGATTAACCGACCAAACAGTAGCTCTACTTATTAAACATTACTTACAATTAGCAGGAATAGACAGCAGGCATTATTCTGGGCATAGCCTAAGATCAGGATTTGCAACATCAGCCGCAGAGGCTGGAGCGGAAGAAAGAAACATAATGGCAATGACAGGTCATAAGTCGACAGAAATGGTAAGAAGATATATCAAAGAAGCAAACTTATTTAAGAATAATGCTTTAAATAAAATAAAAATTTAAATTTTTTCCCAATAGATAGGCCAAAAATCTCTATTATTAGAAGGATTCAATATTTCATCTTTAGGTCTTGTGCATATCTTGCCAGGATTTCTATTTAACCAAGCACCCCACCAATGAAATGTGGATGCACCTACAATAAAATGTTTGCTAAGACTGAATAAGTAAAAATCGTTAGCAATATCGTTATCTTTGATAAAGGTAAAATCTTTGTTATCAAAATATTCATTTAGATCTTTGAAATCATTTGACCATATAAAAAATTTTGGGTTGTCAATTTTATTTTTGAAATAATCGACACTACGAAATATATATTCAATAATTTTTTTTGTAAATTCATCAGATTTTTTTTTATTTATATTATTTTCTTCAGAAAAACGGTGTCTGCGTATATGTATAGAGACAGAGTTACATGATTTTAATAATTTAACAAATTTATTGTTTTTATCAATTAAAGCCTCATCTATTAATAATGTTGATTGTAAATGACTCTTTAAATAATCAAAGTAATTTTCAGTTTCGAAATGACCCTCAACATAAAGCTTGTCATTAAATGGGCGATTCTGCACTTTATAAGAAGATTTTCCATTTATAGTTTTGTCAATTAAAAAAAGTTTATTAGATTTAAAAAAATCTAATTTTTTTAAAATTTTTCTAATAATATCTTTAGGGTAACTATTAAATTTATCTATTGAATTACAAATATTTATATTAATAGAAAAAATATCTAGATAATATTTACGTAAGCGTAATTTATTTTTTTTTTTAAAAAAACCCGATTCATTATCTATATAAAGAGAGGCCTGATTTTTTTTAGATAAAGCCAGACCGTTAGCATACATAAAAAGTTGATTACCTAAACCTTCAGCAATTCTTACTATTATTTTTTTTTCACTTGGCATTAAAAAGTTTATAATAATATAGTTTTATTCTATTAATTAACAAATCATTATACATAGAAAAACTAAAAGATGGATTGGATAAAGGGCCTTCATAGGTAGCCCTAAGATCACCATCTAAATAATATTTTCGAAAAAATCTTGGATTAAAACCCCATTTAAGTAAAAATTTTTTAGTACCATTATTTTTAGTAATTGAGCCCTTTCTTATTGTAACAGATTCAAAATGATAAACTTTAAAATTTCCTATACACATAAAAACTCTAACTCCTTTATGCCAAAGTTTAATACATAAATCTGGATCAGATCCGTCACCAGGGTTAAATTCCTCACTAAACCCGCCAACACTATTCCAAACATCTTTATGGATTAAGTGTGGTGCCCAATGTGATCCTTGCGTGTTTTCAGATTTATTTAAACTGCAAAATTTCTCAAATGAATCTTCATTAAATAAATTAGGTGTTAAACCACATTTAAAGTCATTATTTATGTCATTGTCGTTAATAGTTTTGCCAGATAAATAAAATAAATTGCTTTTCTGCATTTTTACAATTTTCTCTAAATATAAATCCCAGTCTTTACAAAAATACATGTCGTCATGTGCATATAAAATATAATCTGTGGTTGAAAGTGTGGCTGCTTTGTTTACAGCAGAGCATAGACCAATATTACCTAGAGAATGTGTGTAATTGATGTGATTATTTTTTACAAAATTCAATGAACCATCTGATCCTTCATTAACATGAACAACTACCTCATGTTCATAATTTGAGTTAACTTTAATAGATTTTAAACAAAGTTTTAAATAATCAATATTATTAAATGTTGGAATAACTATAGTTACATTCATTACAAGTATCAGACCAAAGTAGATTTCTTCCCTACTGAACGATCTATAATATATTTGGTAATTATTTTTTCATTAAATAACTTAAAATATCTTTTTTTACCATTATAAGCTATTTTTTTTCTTAACTTGTCATTCCTCTTATAAAAACTTATTTTATCTGCAAGATCATGAATATTGGTGTAAAAAACCATTTCTTGATCTGAAAAAAATTTATTTAATTGAGTCTTTTTATCAATAAATGTTAATAGACCATTTCCAGTAATTGAAGCTATTCTATTGCTCGAGTAATATTTTGTTGGTAGGCCCCTACTAAGATTAAGACCCATTTTAGAATTAACTAAAGCTTTATAAAACTCATTCCCCCAAACTGGTTCTTTATTCTCAAATCCATAGAAATCATGGTTAACATTACTTATTAATTTAATTAAATTGTTCAAAAAATGAATTCTACTGTCACTTTTACCTTTTTTAAGTGTAGCTCTATTAACACCATGGCTCATCGCATAAAATAAATCATTACGTGGATTTAATTTATATACCTCATAAGATTCAATATTTTTATCAACCGGTATAAAGCAAAAATGAATATTTTTTAAGTTTCTATCATGTTTGTTAAAGACACTTGGATCAGTTGTAATAAAGGTATGATCTGTGTAATTTTTGTATTTCATGATTTTATCAATGTTTAATTTAGAATCCTTTAAACTAGGCATAATAGGATCCTCATTCCACTGAGATATAATCAAATTTTTATTAATATTCCTTAATGTATCAAATGTTTCCAAATTAATATTATTTGTATGACCAAAAAATAAAAAATTTGGATTATAATTCTTAAAAGTTTCAATTAAATATTCTTGAAATTTATCCTGAACTTTTTTAAATCCAAAAACTCTATTTTGTTTTATGAAATCTCTATCACTTATCTCTAAAACGTCATGCTCATTACGAATAAAACCATTTGTGAATTTTTTCCCTAAAGAGATATTATATAGCCTGTGGTTTAGTTTCTGACCTAAGTTATAAATATTTAAAATTCTAAGTTTATTTTTAATATAATTAATTTTAAAATCTGAAATTAATCTTTCTCTTATATTATCAATTTCGTGGGAGTTAATTTTTGTTATATGTTTGACATTTTTAAATCCACTTATTTGTAATATTTTTCTCTTTTTTGGATTTTTTATTAAATACTTTATTGAACTGTAAAGTTCATTATAATTTAGCTTTTTGAGAATTACACCATAATCAGTAGTCTCAGGTAATCCACCTCTATTTGAAATAATTGTTGCACAACCCCTTGATGATGATTCTAACGCAGTTCTACCAAACGGCTCCTCCCATCTGGATGGAACTACTGCAATTTCTGAATATTTCAAAAAATCTAAAACTTCTTTGTGGTTTAGATAACCTAATTCTTTATGTTTTTCATGATTAATTATTGGTTTATTCCGACTTTCGTCACCTATTGAGTATGCCTCCCAATTAGAAAACTCATTTAAAATTTTAGTAATTGCATCTCTATAAATATCATAACCTTTTGACTCATTTAATTTTCCAACAAAAACAATTCTGTTTTCTTTTTTAAATAATTTTTTTTCAGGATGAATGCTCGGATAAATAACTTCTGTTTTATTAATAAGCTTTTGATCTAAATCATTAAAAAATCTTTTTTGGACCCAGTTACTAACAAAGATAATTTTATCAACTGAATTTATTAAAGTTTGTCGTTCATTAATTGTTTTGGATCCCTTCATTGACAGTGGATCGTTATGAAAATATAAAATATATTTACATGATATTTTTTTACTTACATAGGTAAAAACTAATGGCCTGTTGTGTATTTCAATAATATCATAACTAAATTTTTTAGATTTATTTATAAAATTATTACAATAATCGATCGTTGAACTAGATAATTTAGATCTTAGATTATTAACTTTTATATTTATATAATTTTCTGAAAGATAATCTTTTGTGTTAGTGTATCCAAAAATATAGTTTGTTTTTTTAAATCTAGAATATTTGTAAAATTCACTAACCCAAAGCGATGCTGCGGCAGCTTTAGAGATAGTATAATTTTCTTTATAGGGTAAAATAGTTGCTATCTTAATTTGTTTTATCATCTAGATAATCTTTTAATATAATTGAACGTTTAATTCTATTTTTTTTAAGTCGATATTCAAAGGACATTGCTTTTTTTTTATCATCAAACCTTCTCTTATAAATAACCATCCACTTATAACCTTTTGTAGCTTTCGCGCCCTTATTTGAGTTGTGTTTTAAAACTCTTAATTTAACATTATTAGTATATCCAACGTAAGTTTTAACCTTAATAGAACTTATTGTTTTAAGCATATAAACATAGAACGTCATAATGATGGCGGTCCCTGGGGGAATCGAACCCCCCTTTGCAGGATGAAAACCAGCTGTCCTAACCGATAGACGAAGGGACCATGTTGTGACCTTTTATTTTAAAAGTCATTATTTATCAAGCGTAATTAAATTATAGGATAAGGTCACTAATAGTTAATTGAAGAGTTTTTTTATTATTCCAGATATTTTCATTGATTTGACCTATTACATTAATGCTATTCTTATAGCCCATTAAGTATTCACCTATCTTAGTATTAATAGAATTAAATGATATTGATTTAATTGAAAATCCTGTTTTTGATTTTAATATTGAAGATATGTGTTTATTATTTAGCACACAGGGCTTAATTATACTTAAATTTTTTAACATGAATGTTGGTACTGAGTTTCCTGACCCGAAAGGTTCCAATTTTTTTATATCATCATAAAATTCATGATTAAAAGCCAATGATGAGACTTCCGATTCATATAAAAAAATATTATTATTCTCAATATTAGATTTTAAAAAATCACCCAATATATAATTTTCAAAACTTTTTAGATTTTTTTTATCTAATGTAAATCCTGCAGCCATATTGTGACCACCACCACCAATAATTATACCTTTATCTAATGAATTTTTAATTACACGACCAATATTATAATTAGAAATTGATCTTGCAGATCCTTTTAGTAATTCATTAGATGTGGTTATAACTATAGACGGTTTATTAAAATAATCTTTTAATCTTGCAGCTATAATTCCAATTAAACCTTCGTTTATATTTGGATTATAGTAGATAATTACTTCTTTATTTTCTTTTTCAATTTTTTCAAAATCAATTTCATTTAATACTAATGTTTCAATTTCTTTTCTTTTATTATTCAATTTAATTAAATGAGTAGATCTATTTATAACAACTTGATCGTTATTAGAAGATAATAATTCTGTGGCATATTGAGACTTACCTAGTCTTCCACCAGCATTTAATATGGGACCAATTAAATAACCTAAATCATTAATATTAATTTTATTTTTTTTTTCATTTAATTTAAACAAAATATTCAAAGGTAAATTTTTTGTTATATCAAAATTTTTAAGAGCATTTAATGCAATTAATCTGTTAAGCTTTCTCAAAGGCATAACATCACACACTGTAGCTAACAAAACATATATCAAATAATCAGCTATATTTATTTCACTTTTAATTTCTTTAATTAGTAAATCTAAAAAAAAATAAGAAAGCGAGGTGGCGCATAAATAGTCATATTCTTTATAACCATTATCTTTTTTTGGGTTTATAATTGCGTTTGCATTTGGAAATGGCTTATTAATTTCATGATGATCAATAATTAAAGATTTTATTTTATTTTCATTTAAAAAATCTATTGCTTCATTTGAGGTAGAGCCACAATCAACCATTATTATTAATTGAGGCTTTTCTAAGATCAGTTTTTTAAATAGTTTTTTGGTGGCACCATAGCCATCTTCTACCCTGTCAGGTATATAGTAAAAAAATGAGTGATTTATACTTTCTAAAAATTTAACAAATAATGAAGTGGCGGTGGACCCGTCTACATCATAATCACCTAAAATACATATTTTTTCATTATTTTTAATACAATTAACAACAAGATTAATAGATTGATTAAAATCTTTATTATTTAAAAAAACATTATTTAAATCTAAATCTGTATTTATTGTTGCAATTTCATCATCTTCAAATTTTCTTGAAATAATTAGTCTAGATAAAATGTCACTAAAATTAAAATCTTGTTTTAATTTATCAACTAAGTTTTGATTAATTTTTTTTTGTTCCCACTTTTTACCTGAAATAGAAATCATTCTTCAATAAGATTTGTTCTTTTTATCGTTTCTTTAAATTTTAAACTTTTGTGTGTAACAAATGTTTCGGTAATATATTCATTATTATTTATTACCACTCCATTTAACATCTCACTTGAGGTGATACCCGTTGAACAAAATATAGAGTCCCCTCTTATAATTTCATTTAATTCATATTTCTTATTTAAATCACTTATACCCATTTTTTTTGCATCATTAATATCTTTGTCATTATCAAATATAAATCTCCCTTGAAAATGGCATTCAAAAGCATCAAGAGCTGATGCTGCCAGCACTCCTTCTGGGCCACCACCTATACCCAAAAATATATCAACATTATATTTTGGATCCGTAACATACAATGCACCAAGGACATCACCATCTGTAATTAATTTAATCTTAATGTTTAATTGCTTAAGCTCACTAATTATTTTTTTGTGTCTTGGCCTATCCATTATACAAGCTGTGAGTGATGAAATATCTTTGTTTAAGAAATCTGCAAGATTTGTGACATTTTTTTTTAATGGAAAATCTAGATCAACTAATCCTTTTTGAATTGGTCCAGTCGCAATTTTATCCATATATGTTTCTGGAGCATTAAAAAGATTTCCCTTTTCAGCAATTGCAATAACAGATGTTGCACCAGGTAAATTATTTGCCGCATAATTTGTTCCCTCTAAAGGATCAACCGCAATATCAAAAAAAGGACCATTTTTATTTCCAAGTTTTTCTCCGGTGTAAAGCATCGGTGCTTCATCAAGTGAACCTTCACCAATAACAACCTCACCATTCATATTTATTTTATTTAATTCAGACCGCATTGAGTCAACAGCTGCTTGATCAGCTGCAATTTTGTCTTTTTTCCCAACCAAATAAGAGGATGCCAAAGCTGCTTTTTCAGAAACTTTTAAAATCTGATCAACATATTTTTTATCAATAGCCATTAATCTTTTTGAATGACTGATTCAGTTGCATTGATCTTAGATTCAAATTCTTTTAATCTTTTATAAACACTAGCTAACTCTATGATTGTGGGCCACGATCTAAATATATATTGCATAGACCCCTCTACCCTTCCAAATGCTCTTATAATTTGCTGCATTACTCCTAAGGTTATAACACCAGCAACAATTGCTGGAGCTAAAAAAACATACGCTGAGAGAACATTGGCTTGAAGATAAGTTATACGTCCGAGATTAAAATAAAAATATCTTAGGTATGATTTAAAATGAATTTTTCTAACATCATCAAACAATTCATCTAAATTTTTTGGTCTAATTGTTATATCATCTTCTGCGATTACAAGTAATTTTCTATATGATGCCTCATTTTTTTGAAGATCATATTCAACTCCTACTAGTCTTAAAATTGTACCTAATATAATCAAGAAAAGAGTACCACCAACAGTCCATATAAATGCTCCTGTTACTAAACCATAATTCCAATCACCAAAAAATAAAATAGGTATTCCAATACTTAAACCAAATAATATAGGAGTGAACTCTATAAGCATCATTATTGCCTCTATAAAACTTGTTCCCAGTCCTTCCATAATTCTAGAAAATTTTATTGTATCCTCTTGAACTCTTTGTGAGGCACCCTCAATCGTTCGAGCTTTATCATAAACACTGTGATACCAATTAATCATTGCTGTTCTCCATCGAAATAGATAATGAGAGGTAAAAAAAGCAACAACTGTTGCTAAGGCCACATAAATACCTGCCAATGTAATAAATGATAACAAGCTTGCCCAGTACTCATCAATTGTTATTGAGTTAGGAGCAGCTAGAGCTTTTTGTATCATGTCGTAAAATTGACCAAACCATTCATTAATCTTAACATCAATTTGTACCTGAATCCAAAGTGAAAAAAGAATAATAAATGAACCAATCCACGACCATAACTGCCATTCTTTTTGAGTAAAAAATTTAAACATTATTATTTTAAAAAATTATCTGCGTATGATTTTTTGATAGTTTTTCTTTTTTGAGGTTCAATGATCTCAAAGTTAATTTTTTTTTTTTTTGCATATTCTATTGCTAATTCCTTAGAAGAAAATTCTAAATTTAACTCAGATAATGTGTCTGTGCTCGACTCCCACCCCATTAAAGGATTAATGTTAGTGTCAACAGTTTCAAATCTAATAAGCCACTTGTCAGATTTTCCCAGGCCAGATTGCATTGAGTTTTTTGTTGGTATATAGATTTTTGCTTTTTTCATAATATGGTCGGGGCGGCAGGATTTGAACCTGCGACCCTCTGGTCCCAAACCAGATGCGCTACCAGGCTGCGCTACGCCCCGAGTTACGTTTTTATAAAGCAATTGCTTTAGTTTACAACTATATTATTAATCATATTTTGATTTAATATATTTTATGGACAACACCACATTAAACTTTTGCCAAGTATCATTAGCTAGAGATTTGCCGATTATTGAACAAAACTATAAAAATCTAAAAGAATTTTACAACTTTATAAATATTAATATTATTTGCCCCAGTTCAGAAATACAGATATTTAAAAAAAATCTCAAATTTAATGAATTTAATTTATTTTGTGAAGATGATTTAATTTCATTTGTAGAATTTAAAAATATCTTCACAAATATAAAAGCTGAAGAAACTTTTAAAAAACTAATGAATAATAGACTTCAATGGTATTATCAGCAAATTCTTAAATTGGTTTTTACTTTAGACTTTATAAAAAAAGAAAATAAAAAAATTATAATTTGGGATGCTGATACAATAATAACAAAAGAAATTAATTTTTTTGATAAAAACCAATCTATAAAATATGGAACATTATTTGAATTTCATAAACAATATTTTTCAACTACCGAGTCTATATTCAATAAATTACCTAATTATTATATTTCATCTCTAACACAATTTATTAGCTTAACAGTAGAAGAAGCTGATTTTTTATTAAGAATATTAAATATTGATTATTTAGATAAAAAAGATTTAGCAATAAAGATATCAAACATCATTCTTAAAAATATTATTATTAAACATAAAACTTATACCGACTCATTATTTTCCGAATATGAGTTGATTGGTATCTCAAATCTTTTAAATAAAGGCACAAAACAAAAAGCTATATTTACACTTAGATCAGGTCTCAATGGTCAATTAACTAAAAAACAATATTTGATAGCAAGAATATTTAATATTTATCATGTTACTTATGAACATTCTCATCACAATATTAATAGTAGTGGCATGTTAAATCGTTATTTAAGTTGGTTTAGATTCGTCAAAATCTTATTTAAATTCTATCCAAGATTTGTTTTCAAGAACGTTATTCACAATATTAAATATTATTTAAGCAAAAATAATGATTTTATATTAAACAAGTAAATTTTAAAAAAAACTGTTATAAAAAATAATATGAATATTTCCTGTGATAAATGTAAAAAAAAATTTGACGTTGACGCTAGTTTAATTGCTGACGCTGGAAGAATGTTAGAATGTGGCAGTTGTAAGCATCGTTGGTTTTTTAAAAAAGATAAATCTCATGACAATGTTGTAGAAAAAACAATAATGGAAAAGCCAATTTTTAATGTTGATGAGGCCAAAATTGAAGAACTCACAAATGACTCTGTAAACAGAAAAATAAATAAATTAAACTTTTTAAATTTAATTCCTGTTTTCATCATTTCATTTATTGCAATTGTTATTGTTGTTGATACTTTTAAATCACCACTAGGTAAAATTGTCCCAAACATTGAACTTTTGCTTTATAATTTATACGAAAGCCTTAAGGATTTATTTTTATTTTTTAAAGACTTATTTTAATTTATGATTAGAACACTGTCAAAACCCTTTAAATGGTTCTTTCAACTAGAAGCTGCTAGTGGTTTGGTTCTATTAATTGCTGCAATCATTGCTCTTGTAATAAGCAATTCAAATTTCAGCGAATTATATTTTAACACTCTAGAGCAATACCTGTTTATCGGTATTAATAACTTCGGTTTAAAACTTTCGGTACATCATTGGATTAATGATTTATTGATGGCTGTTTTTTTTTTCTTTGTTACCTTAGAGATTAAAAGGGAATTTATTCAAGGTGAACTTTCTAATCTAAAAAAAGCACTATTACCCATAATTGGTGCCGTTGGTGGAATGGTAATTCCTGCACTCGTTTATGTGGTAATAAATCTTGGTAATAACGAAACATTAAATGGTTGGGCCATACCTTCTGCCACAGATATTGCTTTTTCTTTAGGCATTTTGTCTTTACTTGGTTCAAGAGTCCCTATTTCGTTAAAAATCTTTTTAACAGCTCTAGCTATTATTGATGATCTTGGTGCTATATTGATTATCGCTTTTTTCTACTCGGGTGATCTAAGTATTAGTTACCTTAGTTTAATTTTAATTTCATATATTTTATTACTCTTATTAAACAAATTTGGTGTAAAAAAGTTTATTCCATATTTAATAATCGGAGCTTTTATGTGGTTCTTTACATACAAGTCTGGCATTCATGCAACAATCGCAGGCGTTCTATTAGCCTCAACAATTCCTCACAGAATTAAAGAAAAAGATTTTTCTTTGTTAATTAAACTTGAACATGCAATTAGTCCCTATGTAGCTTTCATAATCATGCCTATATTTGCATTTGCCAATGCTGGTGTCTCTCTTGGGGGACTTTCTTTGTCAAGCTTATTAGAACCTGTGCCATTAGGTATACTTTTAGGTTTATTTGTAGGTAAACAAGTTGGAGTAATGCTTGTTTCTTTTTTTGCTGTTAAATGTGGTGTGGCACAAATGCCGGACAAGTCTAACTGGTTAAGTCTATATGGAGTTTCAATATTAACAGGTGTTGGTTTTACAATGAGCTTGTTTGTTGGAAACTTAGCCTTTGCTGAAAATATTCAGTATATAGATGGTGTAAAAATTGGTGTTCTAGCAGGATCTTTATTGTCTACAGTATTTGGATATTTTATATTATTGTATGCCTCTAAAAAATAATTAATGCTTTATAAAAACAATTTATTAATCCTAATAATTATATCTATGTTCACATTTTTTGAAAAAGTTGATGCTAAATATGAGAAGCTATTTTTTGATCACTCAATAAAAAATATTAATAATGAAACTATTGATTTAAACCAATACAAAGGAAAAACTATACTTTTAGTAAATGTCGCTAGTAAATGTGGCTTTACCAAACAATATGCGGACCTTCAAGACCTTTATGAAAAGTATAAAGGCAAAGGTTTCTATGTAATTGGTGTACCGTCAAATCAGTTTGGTGGACAAGAACCAGGATCTAATTTGGAAATTAAGGATTTTTGTGAAACTAATTTTAATATTACATTTCCAATAATGGACAAAACCGACGTTAAAGGTGATGATGCTCATGACATATATAAATGGGCAAAAAAAAATTATGGTAATTCGACTATTCCTAAGTGGAATTTTCATAAAATTTTAATTAACAAGGATGGAAAAATACAGGACACGTTCAATTCTTTTATTACACCAATGTCAGATAAAATAACAAAAAATATAGACTTAATTCTTTAAACTAACAGTCATACCATCAAAACCAGGAATAATATTTTTAGGTAATCTTTTTTTAAGTTTTGTATAATCTAAATCACTATGCATATTTGTTAATATAGTTTTTCTAGGAGTTAGAATTTTAACTAATTCCAAAACTTGATTTAAGTTGAAATGTGCTGAATGATTACGGTACCATAGACAGTCTATGATTAGGTATTCTAAATTTTTTAATTTATTATAATCTTTTTTAAAAAATAAACTGATATCACTTGCGTAAGCTAATTCATTATTGATTAGATAACATATACTGTTAATCATACCATGCTGAACTTGTATTGATTCAATTTTAATTTTTTTATTTTTATTTGTAAATTGATGTTCTTTTTTAAGACCGTTGATATTTAAAGTAGATGGATAACCATAAGATGATTTAAAACAATAGTTAAAAGTGGAAAGTAAATATTTCTTAGTATTGGAATCTGCATAGACTGGGATTTGCTTCTTGTTTATTAAAAAAAATGGACGAAGGTCATTAATACCATGTGTTTGATCTGCGTGAGGATGTGTGTAAAAAACTTTGCTAATAGTTCTAATTTTATTTTTTAGAAGTTGTGACCTTAAATCTGGTGATGTGTCTATTAGGATATTTTGATCATTAAATTTAATTAAAGCCGAACACCTTGTTCTAAAATTTTTTTTATTTTTTAAATCACAATCACCAGAATATCCATCTGCTCTAGGCACGCCCATAGAGCTACCACTACCCAAAATGACAAATTTAAGAGACATTATAGGTTGAAAAGTTTATTAAAATTTTTAGTAGTTAAATTGGACATTTCTTGATCAGTCTTTTCTTTTAAAATGGATAATTTTTCGAGTGTATATTTGATAAAACTTGGTTCATTTTTTTTTCCTCTCATAGGTATAGGTGCTAAAAATGGACTATCTGTTTCAACAAGCAGATTATCTAAGGGAATATTTTTAAAAGTTTCCTGAAGGTCTAAACTATTTTTAAATGTAATTATTCCACTTGCAGAAAAAAATGCATCTAAATCAAGTAATTTATTTGCAAAATTTAATGAACCAGTAAAGCAATGCATTAAAATTTTTACTTTTTCTGATTTATATGATTTTAAAATTTCATACGTTTCATCCTCAGCATTTCTAGAATGTACGATAATAGGTATATTAAGGTCTATAGAAGCCTCTATATGGTCTTTAAAGCTGTCAATTTGCCTTTCTTTGTTGCTATGATTATAAAAAAAATCTAAGCCAGTTTCTCCTATACCAATAATTCGTTCATTTTGACTTATTTGATTGATTATATAATTTTTATTAATTAAAAGACTTTCTTCAGTCTCATGAGGGTGAATACCAAACGTTCCATAAATCATTGGATCAAGTTTGATAATATTTTTTATTCTATCAAAACTTTCTACCGTAGTGCATATTGTTAATAGTTTCGTGATACCCACTTCTTTAGATCTTTTAATAACATTACTTAAATTTTCAAGTAAAGGTTCGTGATCTAAATGACAATGTGAATCAATCATCTTTCCTTTCAATCTTTTTAAATAAAATATCTATTTTGTTAATAGGTTTTCCAGATACAAGATAGTCATGTTTTGCAATGGACTCAAAATTAATTGTATCAACATCTAAATTAAAAATCTTTAAGGCTTTTTCTATTGAATTTGGGATTATTGGATAAAGCATGAATGAAATTTTTCTAATCATCTCTAAGGATGTATAAACAATTGTATTTAATCTATCCTTATCATCTTTTTTTTTCCAAGGTTCTTGATCATTAAAATATTTATTTGCTTCAAATAAAGCACTAATAATAAAATTAATATAATAATTAATATTTTGATTATCAATTTCTGTACGTATTGCATCTAAATTATTAGTAAATTTATTTAACATTGTTAAATCATCATCGTTAAATTTTTTATTATCCGGTATAGATAAAGAGCAATTTTTCTCAGCAAATGCAGTAACTCTTTGGCATAAATTTCCATAATTATTAGCCAAATCACTATTGATGCAATCCTCTAATCTATCTTGTGAAATGTTACCATCATTACCAAATGAAACTTCTTTAATTAAATAATATCTTAAGGGATCAACACCATAAATTTCAATAATATCTAAAGGATCAAGAATATTTCCTTTTGATTTGGACATCTTTTCATCACCAGATAAAATCCAGCCATGACCATAAATTTTCTTAGGTAAAGGTATTTTTGCAGCCATTAAAAATGCAGGCCAATAAACCGAGTGAAATCTTAATATATCTTTACCTATTAAATGAACAGATGCAGGCCAAAATTTTTTAAACAGAATATCATTTGTATCTGGATAGTTTAAAGCGCTTATATAATTAGTTAGAGCATCTAGCCAAACATAAATTACATGATCTGGACTATTAGGGACTTTGATACCCCAGGAGAATGCTTTACGACTTATAGAGAGGTCTTTTAACCCCCCTTTTACAAAGTTAATTACTTCATTTTTTCTAGATTTTGGTGAAATAAAATCAGGATTGTTTTCATAATAATTTAGTAATTTATCTTGCCACTTAGATAGCCTAAAAAAATAAGACTCTTCCTCTATCCATTCAACTGGAGAACCAGATGAAGTAGCTATCTTAATGTTATCCTTTTCACTAATCTCTTCATCACCGTAGAAAGCTTCATCAGAAACAGAATACCAGCCAGAGTATTTTGATAAATAGATGTCATCATTTTTTTCAAGTACGTTCCATAAATGTTGAACTGTTTTTTTGTGTCTTTCTTCAGTAGTTCTAATAAAATCAGTATTAGATAAATTTAATGTTTTTGAAAGATCTCTAAATGTTTGACTAATTTCATCACAAAAAGCTTGGGGATCAATATTTCTTTTCTCTGCCGCTCTTTGAATTTTTAAACCGTGCTCATCAGTACCTGTTAAAAAATGCACATTGAAGCCATCAATACGTTTAAATCTTGCAAAAAAATCAGCAGCAATACTTGAGTATGCATGACCCATATGAGGTTTTGCTGATGGGTAGTAAATTGGAGTCGTGATATAGTAATTTTTATCCATTTATAATAACTTTGATTTAAATTCTAAAAACAAACTTTCATCATCTAAATTAAATTTTTCTGTATCGTAAATTCTTTTTATAAATTTATGATAAAAATTAATTAATGAAATCTTTGTATTTGTTATCATGTATTTTTTTAAAAAGAATAACTCAATTAAGTTTATTAATAAAATTTTAATAGGTTTATTTTTCTTGTA
>Ga0307986_10000844_pt1 | contig 22606 bp, 22 predicted proteins | sample EllFjometageno82_FD_203170 | JGI IMG/M metagenome (GOLD analysis project Ga0307986, IMG submission 203170) | Marine microbial communities from Ellis Fjord, Antarctic Ocean - #82 | ecosystem: Environmental > Aquatic > Marine > Unclassified | place: Southern Ocean | collected 2014-10-09
AAAAGATAGCACAAAAAAAAATGCAATTTTAACAGACACAGGATCGGCTAAAATAGAAATTAATATAATTATAGAAAAGTTTAATCTTAAGGACATCTCTTGGATAGCATCCCACCCAATAGCTGGAACAGAGGATAGCGGACCCGAAGCAGGGTTTGCCGAACTATTTGAAAATAGATGGAGCATTATTTCACCATCAGAAAAAGCTAAAAAAGGTGACATTCAAAAAATAAAATCTTTTTGGGAACTTGTTGGTAGCAAAGTCAAAGTAATGTCCTTCGAGGAACATGATCATATTTTGTCTCTAACCAGTCACCTTCCACATGCAATAGCTTACAATATAGTAAGAACAGCAATAGAGACTGGAAGTAAATTTAAGAAAGATGTCATTCAGTACAGCGCTGGTGGATTAAGAGATTTTACACGTATTGCTGCTTCAGATCCGATTATGTGGAGAGATATATTTATCAGTAATAGTAAGAATATTTTAAATATTTTAGATAGTTTTTCTAATAATTTAGAAGAATTAAAAAAAGCTATTAAAGAAAAAAATGGAGACAAATTAATCAAATTATTTTCTTCAACCAAAGATTTCAGAAAAGAAATTATTAAAGCAGGTCAAGATACCAAGAAACCAGATTTTGGTAGAAAAAAGAATTAATAGAATTAATAGAATTTTTCTAATTCTAAATAGATCTTGTCTTCAATTTCTTTTATAAATTCATTCTTGTCTTTTCCTGGCTCAATAGGTTCTAAAAAAGAAACATGAATATCGCCACTATACTTTAAAAAACTATTTTTTGGCCAAATTTTACCTGAGTTTAAAGCAACGGGAATACAGGGTAAATTAATAGTTTCATAAATTCTTCCGACCCCTTTTTTAAAAGGCACTCTATCTTTAAACTTAACTCTAGTGCCCTGAGGAAATATAAGAAGAGGTCTAAAGCTTTTTTGAGTGGCTTTTTTTATTTTGTCAAAGAAATTTAAATTATCTTTAGTTACTGTCTCCCTAGTTATTTCAATAGAACCTATTTTTTTTAAATATCTTCCAAATAAAGGAATACTAAGAAGTTCTTTTTTAAGAATAAAAATTGGATAGTTAAGAGGCTCCTGAAGCACAAAAGTTTCGAACATTGACTGATGAGCAGAGGCAACAAAAAATTTTTCTTTTTTTTTAAGATTTTCTAAGCCGTGAAATACAACCTTTGTATTCAAAATTAATTTTAGTATAAAAATGATATATTTGGCTAGTAGCTTTCCAAAAAAAAGAGCAAACCTATCAGGTAATAACAGAGTAGGTATTGCCAGTAAAAGTGTCAATACTATTCCAAAATAAAGAAAAAAGTTAAAGAATAAAGATTTTAAGAATTGCATTAAGAGTTTATTAATTTAAATAAATCTTGTTTTTTTCTGATAATTTTAATCTTTTTCTTATCTACCAAGATTTCTGCAATAAGAGGCTTCGTATTATAGTTAGACGATAAGGAAGAACCGTAAGCTCCGGTATTAGTTATGGCAACAAAATCATTCTCATAAATTTGTTGATATTTTTTATATTTAGTAAATCTACAAGTCGACTCACATATTGGGCCAACAAACTCGACCGCATTATTTAATTTTTTATTATTTTTTTTTAACGGAATTATACTATGCACTGCATCATATAAAGCGGGTCTCATAAAGTCATTCATACCAGCATTTAAAATTATAAAATCTTTATTTTGACCTTTCTTAATATATTGAATTTTACTTATCAACATGCCAGTGTTGCCAACTAAAAATCTACCTGGTTCAAAAATAATATTACATTTTAACTTCTTTTTAAAATTTAAAACTAACCTAGCATAGCTCTGCAGGTTAATTTTTTTATCTTTTTCATTGTAGTTAATGCCAAAACCTCCGCCTAAATCAATATATTTTAATTTAATTTCTAGAACTTGAACAAGTTTTTGTAGAATATTTAAAGTTTTTTTGTAGGGTTTGTCAGATAGTATTTGACTACCTATGTGTACGCTCAAGGCCTCAATTTTTATATTGTTAAATTTTGCAATATTTTTATATAATTTCTTAAAATCCTCTATAGATATTCCAAATTTATTTTCGGCCTTACCAGTAGAAATTTTTTTATGAGTTTTGGCATCAACATTTGGGTTTAGTCTAAAGCCTACGGATATTTTCCTATTGAGTTTTTTAGCAATTTTATTTATTAATTTTGCTTCACTCTCAGATTCTATATTAATCAACAAAATTTTTTTGTTGATTGCTAGTTTGATTTCTTCTTCGCTTTTTCCAACTCCAGAAAAAACTATTTTGTTAGGTTTAATGCCCGCTTTAATAACCTTTAGAAGCTCACCTCCAGAAACGACGTCAGCACCAGATCCCAATTTTTTTAGTACTTTTAAGATTGATAAATTAGTATTAGCTTTAGCCGCAAAACAAATTAAAGGCTTAACACTCTCGAAGCTTTTAGCAAAATTTAAATAATTTTCTTTTATTTGTCCTTCGGAGTACAAATAGAAAGGTGTTTTATTTTTTTTAACAATATTTGCTATCGAAACCTTTCCTACGAATAATTTCTGACCTATAAATTTAAATTGAGACATGTTTTTAAAAAATTAAATTTCTATCCTGATATAAGCTACCTTGATATTCAGGATCTGATTTTTTCCCACATCCTTCAAGAATCAAAATAGCAATACAGAATAAAAAAACTATTTTCATGTAATTTCGACCTTATATTTTTTTATCATTTTTTTTACATTGCCGGAAGATGTTCCGCCAAACGATGTTTTTGAATTCATTGAATGTCTCACATTAAACACCTTTAAAACACTGTTGTCTAAATTTTTGTAAAACTTTTTTAAATCATTTAGCGGTATTTGATCTAAAGTTTTATTATTTTTTTCAGCAAAATTAACTAATTTAGAAGAAATTCCGTATGCCTCTCTAAAAGAAAGTTTTTTTTCTTTTACTAAATAATCGGCAAAATCAGTTGCTGTGGTATATCCTTCATTAGCCATCTTCAGCATTCTTTCTTTTGAGGGGGTAAGATTTAAAATTAATTCATTCACCATTATTAGTGTATCTTTAATTGTGTCATAACCATCAAAAACTAAAACCTTGTCGTCCTGCAAGTCCTTAAAGTATGACATAGGCAATCCTTTCATAATTGTTAAAATAGAATTTAATTTTCCATAATTTATGCCAACCCTTCCTCTAATCAATTCTGCCGGATCGGGATTTTTTTTCTGAGGCATGATGGATGAGCCAGTAAGCACATTATCATTAAAGCTTATTAATTTATAAGCATCAGAATTTAAAATAATAAAATCTTCAGCCAACCTTGACATATGCATTGCACAAACTGCAGATGCGTATAAAAAATCTACAGCAAAATCTCTATCAGAAACTGAGTCTATAGAATTTCTTGTAGGTTTTTTAAAACCTAGTTTTTTTGATGTAAAATTTCTATCTATCTTATAAGAAGTACCTGAAAGAGCGGCCGAACCTAAAGGTGATTCATCTAACAAGATCAAATTATTTTCAAACCTTTGCGTGTCTCTTTTTAGCATTTCATAATAAGCTAAAAGATAGTGAGCGAATGAAATAGGTTGGGCATTTTTTAGATGCGTAAAACCCGGCATTACAGTGTCAATATTTTTTTCCGCTTTTTTAATCAAAGCCTTCATCGCATTTCTAATTTCTTTTAATATGTCCTTCGTTGAGACCTTCACCCACAATTTAAAATCTGTAACCACCTGATCGTTTCTTGATCTAGCCGTGTGCATATGTCCAGCTGCAGGACCAATAATATCGAATAATTTTTTTTCTATATTTAAATGAATATCTTCATATTTTTCATGAAAGGTAAAATTACCTTTTTCAATTTGAGATTTAATTTTAACTAATCCATTAATAATTTTTTTACCTTCTTTTATTGGGATAATCTTATTTTTTATAAGCATTTGTGTGTGAACTATTGAAGCATAGATATCTTGTTTATAAAGTCTTTTGTCTACATTTATAGAAGACCCTATTCTTTGAAAAGATTTAGAGATTTTACCACTAAGTCTTTTTGACCACACTGTTTTGTTTTTATTTTTCATTTTACTATGTTATTTATAATTTAAATTAATATGAAAATTAGTAAATCTTTTATAATCTATATTCACATAATATTTTCATTTTTATTGTGTCAATACCTTAATGCAGACAGTGATTTTTCTAAAAATATAGTCATTCATGAAAAACCTCAGCCTGTCGGTGAACTTAAATTCAAAGATATTAATCTTCAAGATGTGGATTTAACAAATAAAAAAGGCGATATCGTGGTACTAAATTTTTGGGCCTCCTGGTGTTTACCCTGTAAAAGAGAGATGCCATCTTTAGAAAAGCTTGCTCAAAATTATCCAAATATTAAAATCTTTCCAATTAACATGGAAAAACCAAATAAACTTAGGGCTAGAGATTTCTATAAAAACTTAGGAATAACTGGTTTGGACATTTACTTTGATCCAGAGTTTAAATTAGCAAAAAAATTTAAAATGAGAGGAATGCCAACTAGTATTCTAATAGATAAAAATGGAAGAGAGTTTGCTAGAGTGATAGGTGAAATAGATTTTTATAGTGAAAATTTTATAACATTTTTAAAAAAATTTATTTAGTTTTTAAAAAAATAAGCCATTAAAACCAGAACTATAACTGCTATAAATTGAAGAAGCACCCGAAGTTGCATTAATTGATTGGAATATTTTTTACTGGTACTTCCGCCTTTAAATAAAGTATAAATACCCATTATCAGAACTATGGCTACCGCACCTAATAATGTAAAACCAATAAAATTAAATAAAAATTCATTCATGAATATAACTTGATTACCATGAGCTATTCATTAAACACAACAATTTTAAATCCTACCTCCAAAGAAAAGCCAAAAAATGCTGTAATACTTTGTCACGGTTATGGTGGGGACGGTAAGGATATTTCTTTATTAGCTAATTACTGGAAAAGCTATTTACCTAACACTATTTTTATCTGTCCAGATGCGCCAGAAAAATGCGAAGTAAGTCCAAATGGGTTTCAGTGGTTTGATTTAATGGATCAAAACCCAGATCAGGTTTTGTCCAAATCTTTAATTGCTGAAATAAAGTTAAATAATTTGATTGATGAAGTTAAAGAAAAAAATAATTTAAAATCAGAACAAATAGCTATAGGTGGATTTAGTCAAGGATGTATGATCTCTTTGCAGACAGGAATAAAAAGAAAAGATAAAATAAAATGTATTTTGGGATATTCTGGCAGAATTATCGACACAGCTCATCTTAAAAATAATATTAATTCCAGACCTGAAATAATATTAATGCATGGAGATAAAGACAAAATAGTACCAGTTAGCGCTTTACTTGAGGCCAAAGATTTTTTTAATAAAAATAATTATGTCATCGAAACTAGAATATTTAAAAATTGCGAGCACCGCATACCAACAGAGGGCTCAAGTCTTGGTTTGGAATTTATTAAAAAAAACTTATATTAGATTTATTAAATTTATAACTTGATATAATTTCTAGTTTCAGTTAACTTTTATTAATGATTATTTCAGCTAATGAAAAAGTACCTTTAGAAAAATGCCCAGCTCTAGTTCTTAATGCTGACTTCAGACCACTAAGCTACTATCCTCTTTCACTATGGTGCTGGCAAGACGCTGTTAAATCAGTATTTTTAGACAGAGTAAGTATAGTTTCTAATTATAAAAGAAAGATAAGAAGTCCTTCTTTTGAAATGAATCTTCCAAGCGTTATTGCTTTAAAAAGTTTTATTAAACCCTCTGAGAATCCAAATTTTACTAGGTTCAATGTCTTTCTTAGAGATAAATTTACCTGTCAGTACTGTGGTGATAAAAAAAATTTAACATTTGATCATCTTTTACCAAAGTCAAAAGGAGGAATAACAGATTGGGATAACGTAGTCACAGCCTGCTCTTCATGTAATGTTAGAAAAGGAGGAATGCTTTATAAAGACTGTGATTTAAAATTATTTATGAAACCTTATAGACCGTCAGTTGATGACCTACATAAAAATGGTAGAAATTTTCCCCCAAATTTCCTGCACGAAAGCTGGATGGACTATCTTTATTGGGACATAGAATTACAACCCTAGTTAAATTTTCTCTGAAATTGTTATTGCAATTCTAGAAGAAGTTTTAATAACTTTGTCTAAAAGACCATATAGGCCTGATTTAGTGGCCCCACCTTCATAGGCAATATCTCTATGACCTAATTCATCATCCCTGAATTTTAAAATCTTCTCTTTCAATTTATTTTCATCTTCTTTTAATTTGTAAGTTTGATTCTGGTAGTGATCGCCAATAACTTCTTCCACTGAAGCAGTGCATAGCATTGTAGCCTTTTTCCCTAACATTGCTGTGCCAAACCCAAGGGCTACCCCCAACAAGTCCCAGACGGGAAGTAATCTTGTAGGAGCAATATTTCTTTTTTTAAGCTCGTTGCTAAAAAAATCATAATGTTCCTTTTCATGTTCTTTCATTTCTTCTATCTGTCTTTTTAATGATTCGTCCTGCTTAAAAGTTTTAAGTGCTAGAAGTTGACCTTCATAAATTTTGATAGCACCTCTTTCCCCTGCGTGGTCTACTCTAATGACCTCTGCTAATATTTTTTTACTTGTTTTCATTTTTATTTAAATTTAAGAACATAATAGCACTCAGGCCAAGAGAAATAATGGTATTTAGTGTAGCAAGAGAAACACCTAAAATTGTAAAACTTACCTCTTTACAGCTTATTTTACTATTTTTAAGCTCCTCCAAAAGCTCACTAGCAGAAAGCACTTTTTTATTGATGTCAGATATACAAACGAAAGACTCGATAAAAAAGCCCCGTTCAATCCCTAGATGATAAAAAGAAATTAATGCTCCAAAAATAAAAAAAATCATAATAATCTTCGATATTAATATTTTGTATTTATTTAAAATAAAAATTAAAGAAATAAGAAAAATAGCTGCTATGTATGGAATTCTTTGTAACAAACACAGGTTACAAGGTTTGTGATTTAAAGCAAATTCTACAAAATAAGCAAAGCATAAAGCAAAAATACTAAAGATGATTATAAAATGAAGATGAGAATATTTTTTGATATTAAGCATTTTAAATTAAAAAATATATTATTAAACCAAATATTAAAATCAATATCCCTAAAGACGCAAACCATTTAGCACCATTTTTTTCAAAAATGTAAATAAAATTTTCTCCAAACTTCATTGATAAATACGATACTATAAAAAACCTAAGGCCTCTGGAGACGAGACAGACAATAAAAAAAATAGCTAAATTAAAATTTACAATGCCACTTGTTATTGTAAAAACCTTGAAGGGTAGAGGGGTAAATCCAGCTAGGAATAAAGTTCCAAGCCACAAAAGCAGACCTCCTTTAGAAGATAAGTTTTCCTGAAGTTTAAAAACTTTTTGCTCATAACCGTAAAATTCAATAACTATCATAGATATATCTAAAAAAAACAAACCAATAAAATATCCTAAAAGGCCGCCGAGCGATGAAAATATTGTGGCTATTAAAAAAATTTTTTTATAACCTTCTTTTTTTGCCACTACCATTGGAACTATAATTATATCAGGGGGTATAGGAAAAAACGAACTTTCGCTAAAAGATATTAATGCGAGAACGTATTCAGAGTATTTGCTTTTTGCTAAACCAAGACATTTCTGGGTAAGTTTTTTTAACACGTTTTCATTTTCATATGTAATTAGTCATTAAGAGTAAAACCAAGAATTGTATTTCCACCTCTTTCAAAAGCTGGCACAACTATATACTGTTTATTTTCAGCTTCATATATCGTTGGAGAAGAGGATCCCATAAAGGGAAGCTTATACTCCCATAAGACTTCCCCATTGCTGGAATTAAATGCTCTAATTTTTTTATCTTCAGTACCGGACGCAAATACAAGATTTCCAGCAGTCGCTGTCGCGCCAGCTCTATTCAAAGTACCTGTGGGAGGTATATTTTTTTTATTTAACTCTTCATGCTCACCCAAAGGAACGCTCCAATTAATTTTTCCTGAAACGAGATCTAAAGCTACTAATGATCCCCAGGGAGGTTTTATAGCAGGGTATCCATTGCTATCTACGAATTGCTCAAAAATACTTCCAAAACCTATTTGGTAAGCCTTATCTTCTATTATCCTATTCATGTAGACTTGTTGGTCAGTGCTTATGTACATAATATTTTTAGTAGTATCTATTGATGCTCCGGCCCAACGTACGCAGCTAGAGATCTCAATGGACTCATGTCCAATTTTATAAGGGTTAGGAAAACCTGTGCTTGCAGCCTCCACTCTAATTAGGAGATTTGAATAGTTTTCACTATCTAAATTAGTCAAATATTCATTTTTAAATTTATTTCTACACACTGGCTCAGGAATTTTTATATTTTTTTGATAAGTAGCAGTTCTTTCACCTGGAACTTTAGATGTGGGAGCTCTTTCCATTTTAATTTCATAGATAGACTCCCCAGTTTCTCTATCTAAAACAAATGTATTTCCTAATTTACTCACAACAATAACTACATCAAAAATGTTTCCATTTTTATTTAACATTGTAAGAATAGGAGTAGCTGCCAAATCCATATTCCATATATCATGAGGTATTTCTTGAAAGTGCCACAGTACTTTTTTATTTTTAATATCAAAAGCTACTAGGCTATTAGCATAGAGGTTGTCACCAGGCCTATCAATTCCAACGTGATCTGGAGATGGATTTCCAGTGGCAAAGAAAATAACCCCTCTTTCTTTGTCAATCGAAAAGCCTCCCCACGGACTTCCCTTTTCAAAATTTTCAAAAATAATACTATTTTTAGTTTTATTTAAAGCATACTTCCAATTTATCTTACCTGTATAGACGTTGTAGCTTTTTATGACTGATTTAGTAGTAACTATTATTAAACTATCCTTATAGATTACTGGAGGGATAGGAGTTAAACCGATTTTAACTTCTCCATTTTTGCCAAATGTATTTATTCTTTCTCCGGTTTTACTATTTAGTGCGTAAAGTTTTTTTCTATTATCTGTAAAAAAAATTCTTGAATTTTTGTCATTTTTACCCTTCCAAAGAAGCATGCCTCTTTTAGCTAGAATTCCATCTTTTGCTTTAAAGCTCCAGAGTTCTTTCCCATTAATTCCATTAATTGCAACAACTTTATTTTCTGGGGTAGGTGAAAAAATAATGCCATCTTCAACCACTACATTCGCTTGATACTCCTTTCCAGAAACAACAGATGCATCTGAAGAATATTCCCAAGCAAGTTTAAGCTTTGATACATTTTTGGAATTAATACTTTTTAAAGAAGAAAATCTAGTAGAAAAATCATTGCCATGACTCCTCAACCAATTTGATTTAGATAGGTACGAGTCAACTTTAAATTTTGGCGAATTAAAGCTGTCTTTTTTTGCCTCAATTATTTTTTGCTTAGGAAACTTCATTCTTTCTGCTGTATTCTCAGGAGCCAGGTTTTGCTCGTAAAAATCGTCAATAAGTATATTTGAATAAAATAAATATGCGTTTCTTAAAATTTTTTTAACTTTATAAGAATGCCTACTATTAATATTTTTAGCGTCAATTTGAATAAAACTTCTATTGAGATATTTAAAATCTATATCGGTCATGTCTAAAACATAAAGACTAAAAATTAGTAGACAAAGAGCAGCTACGCTCGAGAAAAAAACCTTAATTGTTTTTAATAAAATCATTTTGTGTTTTATATATTTGTTTTCTACAAAAATGTACTATTAATTGTATGCATAGAAGAAAAAAAAATTAGTAATTAACAAGCAAATCGTACTATACTTACTAAAACTATTATCAGGGCGAATGGTGGAACTGGTAGACGCGCCGGACTCAAAATCCGGTGGTAGCAATACTGTGAGAGTTCGAGTCTCTCTTCGCCCACCAAATTATGAATATTAAAGATATAAATAGTCTTGTTGAGTTGTTTTTTGAAAAAGAAAAAACATTAGATGGTAAAAAGCCTTTCTTAAAATCGCTGAATCCAAACCATCCACACCAATATTCTTTAGAAGAAGTCTCCGAAAAAATACTTAAATTTTCAAATTCGATTAAAAATTTAATAAATAAAGGCGACAGGTGTTTGCTATTGTCAGAAAATAGACCAGAGTGGTTAATAACTGATTTAGCAATTATGAACGCGGGCGGTATATCTGTTCCAATTTTTACAACGTACGCACAAAGTGACTATGAATACATAATTAAAGATTGTTCACCTTCTTTAATAATTGTTTCCAATAATAGTCAATTAAAAAAAATAAATAAGTTCATAAAGAATATAAAAGTTATTTCTTTTGAAAGAGTGGATACGGAAAGTATAGTTTTAAATAAAATTTTTAAAAAAACTTTTAAGGATAATATAAATAATAGTTTAAAGCGAAAAACACCAGCTTGTATAATTTATACATCAGGAACATCTGGCAATCCGAAGGGTGTAGTTTTGAGTCACGGTGGAATACTTTCTAACTGTCAAGGAGCCCTAAGTTTATTAAACCCACTAATTAAAAAAAAAAATCCTATTTTTTTAACATGGCTTCCTTTATCTCATTCTTACGAACATACCGTCCAATTTATACAAATTTTTATAGGGGCTAAAATTTTCTATGCAGAAAGCTTAGAAAAACTTATTCCAAATATGGCGAGAGCGAGACCAACCATCATGACAGCTGTACCTAGATTTTATCAAAATTTATTTACAAAAATAAATATTAATTTTAGCAAACAAACAGGTTTAAAGAAAACTCTTATTTTTCAAACTATTAGGCTGGGGATTAAAGTGCTTAAAAATGAAAACCTAAAAGTTGGAGAAAAATTAGTAAATTTTTTATGTGAAAATCTAGTAAGAAAAAAAATACAAAAACAGTTTGGTGGAAATTTGCAGGCATTCATTTCAGGAGGCGGGGCGTTAGATAAAAAAATAGGAGAATTTTTAAATGCGATTGGTTTACCAACGTTACAAGGTTATGGATTAACAGAAGCATCTCCAGTAGTAAGTTGCAATTTACCAAACCTAGTTAAAGTTGAAACAGTAGGCCCGCCATTTAGTACTAATAATGTAAAAATCGCTTATGATGGTGAAATTCTAATTAAAGGAGAAAATGTGATGTTGGGTTACTGGAACAAGCAAGAAGAAACTAATGAAGTCATAAAAAATGGATGGCTTCACACGGGTGACATAGGTGAAGTTGATCTAAATGGATATTTGAAAATAACTGATAGAAAAAAAGACATAATTATTAATTCAGGTGGAGACAACATCTCACCGAGCAAAGTTGAAAACATGCTATGTACAAATCAATTTATAAAGCAAGCTTTCGTCTACGGAGATAAAAAAAACTATCTTGTTGCAATATTAGTTGTTGAAAATGGCAAAAATGAAGAAGAGGTTAATAAAATTGTAGTAGAATTAAATAGAAACTTAACTTTAATCGAAAAAATCAAGAAGTATTTAATAATTAAAGAAGAATTTACAATTGAAAATAGAATGTTAACACCAACGCTTAAGTTGAAAAGAAAAGAAATTATTAAAAATTATAAACAAAAATTAGAAAATTTTTATTAAAATTTAATTAAATTAATTATTTTTGCTTAAAAAAACATTGAATTCACTATCTTTTTTAAAATTTCTAATATTTTAAAAAAATTTATTATAAATTTAAATTTTTCTTTAACATGTCAAACTTAATTTATGTTTGACATGAATCATAAATTAACTAAAGTTTATTACAACAAACGAATCATAAAGATTTGTTTAAACAAAGGGAGATAAAGATGGCTAAACGTAGAAAAAAAGCTAAAAAGAAAACTAAAAAGAAAGCTAAAAAAAGAAAAAAAAGAAGATAGTTTACTTTTTAACTAAACGCCCTTTTTAACATTTTTAAAAAGGGCGTTTTTTATTCCGCTTCTGTAAGATTTTGATTTCGACCCAAGGCTTTATCCATCTTTTTTTGAACTTCTTCAGGCGTAGTTTTAAGGACTGCCTCAAACTCTGATTTTAGTCTTTCATACGATTTTTCAAAAAGTTGTCTTTCGCTATAAGACTGATCTGCAATTATATCTGTATTTTTATTAAGGTCTCTTACAACTTCGGCTAATTCATAGATCTTTCCTGAATTAATTTTTTGATCATACTCTTGTGCTCTTCTGCTCCACATAGTTCTCTTCACTTTTGGCTTACTTTTTAGAATTGAAATACATTTATTAATTTGGTTACTGCTTGCTATGGGTCTTAAGTTAAATTGTTGATTGATAGGAACTGTCAGAGTTAACTTTTCTTTTTCAATAAAAATTTTATAAAATTGAATATCTATTTGACCGATGGTAGCTTTTTCTACAGCTATTATTTTTCCAACTCCATGTTTTGGATATACTACAAAATCTTTAATATTAAATTGTTTTTTTTCCGTAGGTTGTTTTTTAATTTTTTTAATTTCAACTTTTTCTTCAGAAGAAAAAGATCCAGGTTTTTTAGTTAATGAAATGTCTTTGTTTTTTTTCTCAACTAAATTTTTAGATTTTTTTTTAACTTTTTTAACTTTCTTAATTTTCTTAACTTTCTTAATTTTTTTTGGCATAATTATTTACCTGGTTTTTCTGAAAAATGTTTTTCATATTTGTTATTTTCGTTTTTGTATTTTTCATGTTCTGGCATCGGATCTTTTTTTTTTATAATATTAGGCCATATTGCAGAAAACTTTTTATTAATCAACAACCATTTTTCTTTATCTTTTACATTGTCATCTGTATCAGCTGCAATTGCATTTATCGGGCATTCTGGCTCACACACCCCACAATCTATACATTCATCTGGATTAATAGCTAAGAAATTTTCACCCTCATAAAAACAGTCTACTGGACAAACTTCTACACAGTCAGTTAACTTACATTTTATACACTCGTCCTTAACAATATAAGTCATTTACTCTTTCTCTCTTTAATTAATTTTTCTTTTATTTCACCGCTTAGATTGTCAGGAAAATAAATTAACCCGCAAATTCTTCTTATCAAGTTTGACTCGTATTCATCGGCATTATTATCAGATAAAATTATTTTCCAAAGTTTTTCTATAATTATTGATTTTGACTCTAAAGAATTTTCCTTAATTATCCTCGTAAAACTTATTAATTGATTAGAATCATTTTCTAATTTCTCAGCTTCATTTATCAACTTTATTATTTCTTCTTTATTTTCAATGAAAGACTCCAGAAAATTAATTATTAAGTCTTTTTCTTTAACTGTGTAATCGCCATCTATTTTTGCCGCATGTACAAACAATGCTGAAATTCCAATTAATTTCTCTCTATCAATTTCTCTACGTTCCATATTTATAATTTATTTTATATTTAATGATAAAAGTTTGTCAAATGGTCCTGTATTTACTTTATTTCTAAATAACTTTTTATTTTTTCTTTGTTCTCCAGAAAAAATGTAAGTATCTTCTTCTAAGTCTTTTTTATAACCCATTAAAGACAAAAGTGTATAAAAATCTTCCTTTGTACTTCCCAATAAATTCATCATTTCTGGTGTGGTTTTAAACTTTCTGTGAGTTGATTTGTCTAAGATTGTAATGAAAAGCTTTTCTAAAATATCAACTCTTACAAAAAAGTCTTTAAAATTTTCAAATCCGCATAATAATAAAAATCTTTTATTTAATCTTTTGTCGACTATAAAATTCAATCCAAATGTAGGTATTTTAGTATTTGAAGATAAATTATAAAATAGTTTCCATAAGTTAACCCTCAAAGTCACAGCTTTAGGCTTTAGCATTTTTGGTAAATACACATGATATCTTCCTATCTTAATTCCCATTCCCCATAGTTTCTTTCTTTCCTCTTTTGAAATTAATTTTATAATATGATTTAATTCTTCTCTTTTTATAACTCCATTTTTCTCGTATAGTTGAAATATTAAAGCTCTAGAATATTGGTCGTCCATTTTTATTTTTGTTAGATTTAATAAATTTCCTAATTCAAGATTTATATTTTCACTTAACCATTTATTTAAAAAATACTCGAATTCTTCTGCTGAATTTTTTGGCAAAGCATCATCTGAAATTATCTCTATTTCAGGTGTTAAATAATTTAATCCTTTTTTAATTCTAGCTATCGGATTTTTATTCCAATAAATTTTATTATCGTTTTCTAGGGTAATGTTTCCTTTTTCAATAATTTCTTGAACACGTAATAGCAGTTCTTTATGTATTCCTTTTCGGGCAGCCTTTTTGATAGATTTTATATCTGTGTCTAAAGTCTGTGATGTTAGTTCAATAATAAATTTTAGACCTTTAAGCTTTCCAATATACTGATTATCTATCAAAACCTTATCGTCTTCACTTATTTCAGTTTTTAAAATCACGTCCTGCTTTAAATTTCTTGATAAAATACTAATTTTTTTATCAATAAAACTTTTTGTAAGTTCTTCGTGAAGTTTATCTGATAAGCTGTCTTCGATACTTTTAGTGAATTGTATCCAATAATCTGAATTTTCAACCCAATTTTTTTTATTAGCTACATATGACCATGTTCTCACATTTGAAATTCTATTAGTTAAAACATCTATATTTCCATGATTTGTATCCAGCCCTTTCAATTGTTCTTTCATATAATCATTTGGAATCCTCTTTTTCCTTGTTGATAGAAATTTAAATACTGTATCTATTATATTTATATGTTGCCCGTATGCTTTTTTTTCAAAGTCAGGAATTTGGCAGCATTCCCAAAGAAGTTCTAAATTTTTAATATATAAAATATTTTCTTCTCCTTTTTTTAATAAAAATCTTAAAGCACTTTCGTCCATTGAATCATTGCTTCTTATAAGGTTTTTGTTAACTGGTTTTAATTCTAAAGATGATATTAACGTTTCTTGATTTTCAAAATTTAAGTTTGAATTGCGCCAGTAAAGTAATTTAGTATTAGGTAGATCGTGTTTCTCTATTCGCTCTATTTCATCTGAATTTAAATTTTCACAATCTCCAGTTGTTCCAAAAGTTCCATCATTCTTATATCTTCCCGCTCTTCCAGCTATTTGAGAAATTTCAACTAAATTAAGTCTTCTAGTTTTTTTTCCATCAAATTTTTTTAAATTTGAAAAATAAATCTGATCTATATCCATATTTAACCCCATTCCTATGGCGTCAGTTGCCACTAAGTAACCAACGTCTTCAGATTGATAAAGTTCTACTTGTGAATTTCTTGTTTTAGGACTTAGAGAACCCATAATAACTGCTGCGCCACCTTTTTGCCTTCGCACTAATTCTGCTAATGCATAAACCTCTTCTATTGAAAAAGCTATAATTGCAGTTTTTTCATCAAGTCTAGAAATTTTTTTATAACCACCGTAAGTAAGTTTAGAAAAACGTTCCATTTTTTGAAATTCTATATTTTTTACAAGTTGCTTAATAATATTCTGCATAACTTGAGAGCCTAAAAACATAGTCATTAGTTCTCCTCTTGCATGCAAAAGACGCTCAGTAAAAACATGCCCCCTTTCTTTGTCTGCACACATTTGAATCTCATCAACTGCAATAAAATCTACAATTTTATCTTTAGGCATTGATTCCACTGTGCATATAAAGAAATTAGCAGAACTTGGTATAATTTTTTCTTCTCCAGTTATTAGGGCAACTTTCTCAGCACCAATTTTTTTAACACACTTGTCGTACACTTCTTTTGCCAGCAGTCTTAAAGGCAGCCCAAAGATACCAGTATTGTATTCAAGCATTTTTTCAATTGCCGCGTGCGTTTTACCAGTATTAGTTGGCCCCAGAAGAGCTAAAATTTTTCTAGATGAATTTTCCATTGTTTAATATAATAATTTAGTAATACTTTATGTTAATTGTTAGATTTAATAAAACTTATCTATTTTATATATTTAGCTCATCTTTTTTAAGGAAAATATTACTTTAGTATAAGGTTAATTTTTTTATACTACATGTAGTTTAAATTTGAGAACAAAGTAAGAGTAAAGCGTGACCGAATCAACTGGTTAAATGTTCCAATTTTAAGATTTAAATTGACTTAAAACTACCAGTCCCCGTATAGAGAGAAATAGCTTTTGTAAAAAAAGTTATTATGAAAAATTTAATTAAAAAAAATGTAGCTAGCTTAAAAATATCTTCGACGCTAGCAATCAATGAAAAAACTAAAAAATTAGTTAAGCAAGGAAAGAAAGTCTACAAATTTGGATTTGGGCAATCTCCCTTTCCTGTTCCTGATAAAATAGTCACTAAGTTAAAAGAAAATGCATACAAAAAAGACTATTTGTCAACGCAAGGTCTGCCAGAGTTAAGAGATTCAATAAGTAATTATATTTCACAGAAAACTGGAACTCATTATTTAAAAGAAAATATTGTTATTACACCAGGCTCAAAAGAGGCAATGTTTCTAATGCACCTTGCTTTTAAGGGAGAAATTATTTTACCTGCCCCTAGTTGGGTGTCCTATGCGCCTCAAGCAAAAATTGCAAAAAATAAAATTCATTGGTTGCAAACTAAAAGAGAGAATAATTGGTTTCCTACAGCTAGAGAATTGGAAAACAAAATTATAAATATAAATAACAAAAATATAATTTTAATTTTGAATTCTCCTAATAACCCCTCTGGCGCAGTGTGTGGTGATCTAAAAAAAATAGCAACAGTCGCTAGAAAACATAGAATACTGATTTTATCCGACGAAATATACACAGACCTAAAGTTTGATGGAGTATATGAATCTATTTCAAAATATTATCCTGAAGGAACACTTATAACCGGTGGTTTAAGTAAATGGTGTGGAGCAGGTGGTTGGAGGTTAGGTTTTTTTGCATTTCCAAAAAAACTTGATAAATTTTTAAATAGTGTAAAATCATTAGCAAGCGAAACATTTTCTTCAGTAAATGCGCCCGTTCAACATGCTGCAGTCGAAGCTTATTCTGGCAATTACGATGATTACAAATTAAAAACATTAACCATTTTAAAATATTTAGGAGGCTATGTTTATAGAAAATTAAGTTCAAACAAAGTAATAATTAATCCGCCCGAAGGTGGATTTTACATAATGCCTGAATTTATAAATAAAAAATACAAGACATCTTCAGAAATGTGTGATGACCTACTAAAAGAAACGGGCGTTGCGTTGCTTCCTGGTTCGGACTTTGGTTTTAATAAAAAAAAAATGTTAGCTAGATTAAGTTTTACTGATTTTGACGGTGAAACATTTCTTAAAAATATTTCTACAAAAAGTAAATTAAATGACACAATTATTGAAAAATATGCACCAAATGTAGTTGAAGGAGTTAAAAGATTATCTATTTGGGCTAAAAATCTTTAAAGATTCTCTTTGACTCTTAGGGGTTTACGTAATTAAATTATTATAATCAACAAACAGGAGATATATGAAAAAAACAATATCAATGATTTCTGCAGTTCTAGTGATGTTTGCTTTATCAAGCCCACTTACTTCAATCGCAAAATCAGCAGAGTTCTTTACTATAGGAACAGGTGGACCAACTGGAGTTTATTTCCAGACAGGTAACGCAATATGTAAAATGTTACACAAACAGGCAATAAGCGCTGACCACGGAAGAAAAAAAGGTACAGCTAAAGCTTACAGATGTACTGCTCCATCAACAGGTGGTTCTAATTATAACATTGGACAAATCAAAGATGGTGAATTTCAATTTGGTGTTGCTCAGTCTGATTGGCAATTTCATGCAGTTAACGGATCAAGCAAATGGGAAGGAAAACAGTTTAGTAACTTAAGAGCTGTATTCTCAGTTCATAACGAACCGTTTCAAATTTGGGCTAGTAAAAAATCTAAAATTAAAGATTTTAAGGGCCTTAAAGGAAAAACAGTTAACATCGGTAACCCTGGTTCTGGTCAAAGAGGAACTATGGAAGAGCTAATGAAAGCTATGGGAGTTGACACTGGTTACTTTAAAACAACTACAGAACTAACTTCATCAGAACAAGTTAAGGCACTTTGTGACGGTAAAATAGATGCATTCGGTTATTCAGTAGGATTTCCAAATGGAGCTATGGAGCAAGCAGCAACTTGTGCAGCTAAAGCAAGTCCAATTAATTTAACTGGTGCGCCAGTTCAAGGATTAATTAGCGGTGCTGATTACTACGCTCAAGCTGTGATACCTAAAGGAACTTATTCAAATCAGAAAAAAGATGCCACAACTTTTGGTGTAAAAGCTACTGTTGTAACAAGTGCTGACGTTTCTGATGAAATGGTTTACTTGGTAACTAAAGCAGTAATGGAAAACTTTGATGATTTCAAAGCTCAACATCCAGCTTTTAGTTTCTTGGAAAAGAAAAACATGATTAAAGATGGTTTATCTGCTCCATTACATCCAGGTGCAATTAAATATTATAAAGAAGCTGGCTTAATGTAGTCTTGCGACTTAATTAAATTTAAAAGGCCCAATATTTTTGGGCCTTTTTTTTTATTATAATGTATTTTTTTAAAAATGAATCAAAATATTCAAAGCAAAATTAAAGAAAAGATTAGTGAAGATTTATCACCTACAAGGAATCTTGCTGGACTTCACTTAAGAATCGTAGCCTCGATAGCAATTTTATGGACGGCATTTCAGCTATGGATTGCCTCACCTTTTCCTTTCATTTTTAATTTTGGAATGTTTAACGGCTTGCCAGCCAGAGCAATTCATTTAGGTTTTGCACTAACACTTACTTTTTTAATCTACCCAATTTCTCGTGGAAAAAAAATTTCAATAACAGATATTATAATTAGTCTAATAGCTGCATTTTGTTGTCTTTATATATACTTTTTTTATGACCAAATTATCAATAGAGGAGGAATTCTACTAAAATATACATTGGGTCAATATACTATTCCTGTTGAGCTAATAATTGGCACAACTGGTATTTTAATTTTGCTTGAGGCAACGAGAAGAGCAATTGGATTGCCTCTAGTTATAATTGCTATTTGTTTTTTATTATTTTCATATTTTGGTCAATATGCACCAGATATAATATCCCATGGAGGACTTTCTTTAAAACGTTTAGTTGGTTTTCAGTGGTTTGATCAGGAAGCTATTTTTGGAATACCAATTGGTGTTTCAGTCGATTTCATTTTTTTATTTGTTTTATTTGGAGCACTTTTGGAAACTGCTGGAGGAGGTAAATATTTTCTAGATTTAGCTTTTGCTATGGTTGGTAAAATGAGAGGTGGCCCAGCTAAGGCAGCCATACTAGGCTCTGGAATGACAGGATTAATATCAGGATCCTCAATAGCTAACACGGTTACTACCGGTACTTTCACCATTCCAATTATGAAAAAAACTGGATTTTCAAAAGAGAAGGCGGGGGCAATCGAAGTTTCATCTTCTGTTAATGGTCAACTTATGCCACCAGTAATGGGTGCAGCTGCTTTCGTAATGGCAAGTTTTATTGGGGTTACTTATTTTGAGGTTGTAAAACATGCTTTTTTACCTGCAATAATTTCGTATATAGCTCTATTTTATATTTCTCATCTTGAAGCTTTAAAATTAGGGCTTAAGGGAATGGAAGATTGCGATGTTCCAAACTTAAAAAAAACTTTTTTATCGGGTTTGCATTTTTTAATACCAATCTTTGTTTTAATTTATATGTTAGTTTTTTTAAGGTTTACAGCGTCATACTCCATTTTTTTTGCTACTGTCACATTAATTTTAGTTAATCTAATAAATAGACTGTTTAAACAATCAGACTTTAAAGTTGGTTTAAAGACCTGGTTCAACGAAACTATAATTGGATTTGAAAAAGGCGCACTTAATATGGTGGGTGTCGGAATTGCAATTGCAACAGCAGGAATAATTGTAGGAGCAGTTGGCTCCACTGGTTTAAGCACAAATCTAATTATTGTTATTGAAACTATAGCCAAAGACAATATTGTTGTTCTATTATTTTTAACAATTATCTTATGTTTACTGCTTGGTATGGGTCTGCCAACAACAGCAAATTATGTTGTAGTAGCATCGCTCATGGCCACAGTTCTTGTGGATGTAGGAAATGCATCTGGATATATTTTTCCTTTGATAGCCGTTCACTTATTTGTATTTTACTTTGGATTAATGGCAGATGTAACTCCCCCCGTAGGATTAGCTTCTTATGCGGCTGCAGCTATATCAGGTGGAGATCCATTAAAAACGGGAGTGCAAGCTCTCTGGTACAGCCTTAGAACAGGAATATTACCCATTGTATTTTTATTTAACCATGAGCTTCTTTTGATTGGAGTTGAAAACTTCTGGCATGCCCTTGTTGTAATTATAACATCTCTAATAGGAATATTAGTTTTTACTGCAGCAACACAAAGATGGTTTATTAATAAATTGAGGTGGTACGAAGTAATAGTCTTTTTATTCATTTCATTAGCATTTCTAGCACCAGAATATGTTCTGAATAAATTTTCACCTAAATATAATCAACATCAATTATTAGCTAAAAAAATTCAATCCCTTTATTTTGATCCAGGTAAAGAGGTTCATATAAAAGTGACTAGAAGAACTGAGTACGGAGATCGCTATAAATTATTTGTAATTAATAAAAAAAGTTTTAATGAAGATTTTAACCTTGAAAATTATGGACTAACATTAGCTCAAGAAGAAAACAACTTAATAGTTAAAAGCCTAGACTGGAAAGGTTTAGCAAAAAAATCTGGTATTGAAACCGGAGATATAATTAATAATTTTAAAACTGAAAATCTTGAAAGACCCAACAAGGCAGTTATATATCCAGTTGCCTTTTTTTTACTTTTCATATTTGGATTATTTAATTATAGAAGAGGTAAAAGCTAAAGTATTTTCCAAGTGCCAGAGGCTGACGTCACTAAACCTTTACTATTACTTATTTCGCAATTTATGAAAACTAAACTCTTAGTTTTTTTTAAAATTTTAATTTTTCCACTCAATTTCTCACCCAGCTTAGCAGCAGCAATAAACTTTATATCTAAATTGATTGTTACACACCTACGATCCCCAACCACTTTATGGGCAGCTGTACCCATGCCAGTATCTGCAATTGTAGAAAGGTAGCCCCCATGAGCAATTTTTCCGGTATTGAGGTGCATTTCTTTAACCTCAGTCAAAAATTCATAGTTCAAGTCATCAATCTTTTTGAGATCAAGACCACCTATGTATTTCATAAACCCTAGATTAGTTTCGTCCATATCTTTTTTTATCATAAATTGGCATAAGTTGTGAGAAAATTACCGCAGATAAAATTAAAAATATTCCCAATATTTTAATTTCATTTAAATATTGATCTAATATTAGCCACGCTAATATAGCTGCAACAACTCCTTCAAGAGAAAATATTATTGCAGCTGGGGCTGGCGATATATTTTGTAAACTATATGTCTGTAATAAAAATGCTAGTGCACTTGATAAAACCCCAACATATAAAATTTCGTATGAGTCCTTTAGTATATTTGAAAATGTTGGTGTCTCAAAAAAATACATAGGTAGAATTAAAATTATGCAGCCTATAAAACATTGGGACATTGCAATAGTAATTGGATAATTAAAAATATCAATTGTTTTTCTAATAAGTATTATATGAATCCCCCAACACAAAGCACTAAGCACACCAAGTGAGTCACCTAACCTAACTGAAGTGTTTTTTAGCTCACTCAAGAGCAGTCCACCTATTAAACAAAAAACCACAGCCGGCCAAATTGACCAATGCATTTTCTTTGAAAAAATAAAATATGAAATAAGTGGGACTACCAGTACATAAAAAACTGTAAACACCCCCGTATTAGCAACATCTGTATAAATTAAAGAGAATTGTTGCAAAGCTTGTCCTACAGCAAGAATAAATCCTAAAAAAAATAAAAAATAAACTACTTTTTTCTTATCAATATTTATTTTTTTTATTTTATTAAATTCAAAAATAAAAAAAAATGGTAGCAGGCTTAAAAAGCCAACTAAAAACCTACCTACACTAAAAGTATAAGGACCAATAAAATCCATACCCATATCTTGAGCAACAAATGCGGAACCCCAAAGTAGTGAAGTAACAATTGCACAGACAAGTGAAAATAATTTTTTATCCATGGCTTGTACTATTGGAATTCCAATTAAACAGCAAGCTTGAAAGCAAAATCTTTACCAAGACATTTTGAAAGATGAACACAGAATCTGGCACCTTCTGCACCATCAATTATCCGGTGATCATATGAAAGAGAAATAGGCAAAATTTTTCTAGAGATAACTTTATCTTTAACTTTTACTAATCTATCAAAACTTTTTCCCACCCCTAAAATTGCAACTTCAGGTGGGTTAATAATAGGAGTAAAATGAGTGCCTCCAATTCCTCCAAGACTCGAAACAGTCATAGATCCTCCAAAAAATTCTTTTTTATCAATTTTAAGCTCTCGACATAAATCACTAGTTTTTTTTAAATTTTTTCCTATTTCCTTAATACTCATTTGATCAACATTTCTAATTTTAGGAACCATTAAACCATGAGGTGTGTCTACAGCAAATCCAATATGAATGTATTTTTTATATATTATTTTGTTTGATGTAGGATCAATGGA
>Ga0307986_10000845_pt1 | contig 22593 bp, 23 predicted proteins | sample EllFjometageno82_FD_203170 | JGI IMG/M metagenome (GOLD analysis project Ga0307986, IMG submission 203170) | Marine microbial communities from Ellis Fjord, Antarctic Ocean - #82 | ecosystem: Environmental > Aquatic > Marine > Unclassified | place: Southern Ocean | collected 2014-10-09
TTTTATAATTAAACGTATTTGAGTAGAACTCTTTTAAAAGAAATGGATCTATTTCTGAAATTTTTTTAAAGTTAAATTTTTCCATATTAAGTTAAAGTATAAACTTAGATGTTTAATGCAATAAAAAAAACATTTCACAATAGACTGGACTATTAATTCGAATATACGATGTTGCGGAAAATATGAATTGGGATTTAATGAACAAGTGTGAATTATTATTTGACGAACTTAACATAAGACCTTTACTAGGCGTAATACCATTTAATAAAGATAAAATAACTAGCACTAACAAAATTCTCTACATAGGTAAAAATAACTTTTTACAAAATTGTATAAATTTTTCTGTTAAAAAAGTTTTAAAAACAATAAGAAAAATAAGATAGGTGATTAACTTATATTTTTAGGATCAGGCATTCCAACTTTGTTATAACCAGCATCTACATAATGTATTTCACCAGTAACTCCCGCTGCAAGTTCGCTTGTTAAATATAAAGCAGAATTTCCTACATCGTTAATATCCACATTTCTTTTTAAAAAAGAATGATCTGCATTCCACTTGTATAAGAATTTTGCGTCTCCAATTGCGGAGGCAGCAAGTGTTTTGATAGGACCCGCACTAATTGCATTTACTCTAATACCTCTAGCACCAAGATCTCTTGCTAAATATTTTACACTTGCTTCAAGAGCAGATTTACATACACCCATAACATTATAGTTTGGTATAGCTTTTGTAGATTCATAAGTTAAAGTCAACATGCTGCCGCCTTTCTTCATTATTTTTGAGGCTTCTTTAGCTACCTCCGTAAAAGAAAAACATGAAATTAGCATACTTTTTAAAAAATTATCTCTTGTTGTATTTAAATATTCTCCGGATAGTTCTGATTTATCTGAAAATGCAACTGCATGCACCACAAAGTCTAACTGACCCCACTTAGCTTTAATATCCTCAAAGAGTTTTATTATTTCATCTTTACTTTCAACATTACAACTAAGTGTAAAGTCAGAGTTCAAAGATTTAGCGAGTGGTATAACTCTTTTTTTTAAAGCATCTCCTAAATATGTAAAAGCTAAATCTGCTCCAGCTTCAGCTAATTTTTGTGAAATACCCCAGGCAATAGATCTTTCATTTGCCACACCCATGATTAAACCTTTTTTACCTTTCATCAGATCCATATATTATATTTTCTCAAAAATTAAAGTTGCATTTGTTCCACCAAAACCAAAGCTGTTAGACATAACAGAATTTAGTGTTACATTTTTTTCTACTTTAGTAACTATAGGAAATTTTTTTGCTTCATCGTCCATTTCTGAAATATTCGCAGATGCTGCTATAAAATTATTTTTCATCATAATTAAACAATAAATTGCTTCATGCACCGATGCTGCACCCAACGGATGTCCGGTTAAGGATTTTGTTGAACTTATTTTAGGAATATTATCTCCAAAGGCTTCTTTTACTGCTCTTAATTCGGTGATGTCTCCAACAGGTGTAGAAGTCCCATGAGTATTTATATAATCAATTTTATTTCTTGCTGTTTTAAGGGACATTTTCATACATCTAACAGCACCTTCACCAGATGGTGCAACCATATCATAACCATCAGATGTTGCCCCATAGCCTGTTAATTCTGCATAAATTTTTGCTCCCCTTGCTTTTGCATGCTCTAATTCTTCTAAAACTATAACGCCTGCTCCACCAGCGATAACAAAACCATCTCTAGATTTGTCATAAGGTCTAGATGCAGTTTTAGGTGTTTCGTTATACTTTGAAGACAGAGCTGTCATAGCATCAAACATAGCTGACATAGCCCAATGAATTTCTTCACCACCGCCAGCAAAAATAATTTTTTGTTTACCAGATTGAATTAATTCCATTCCGTTACCAATACAGTGACCACTGGTTGCACAAGCAGAACTTATTGAATAGTTAACTCCTTTAATTTTAAAAGGCACAGCCAGTGTAGCAGAAACTGTGCTTGCCATAGTACGTGGAACAACAAACGGTCCCATTTTTTTAGGACCAACTTCTCTGGTAGAATCAACTGCGTGAACTACATTCTTAACAGACGGACCTCCAGAACCCATTATGATACCAGTAGCATCATTACTAACATCTTTTTCTTCTAAACCTGAATCTACTACAGCCTCTTTCATTGCTATATAATTGTATGCTGATCCTTCACCCATAAATCTAATTATTTTTCTATCGATGTGTTCTTCTACTTTAATTTTAGGAACTCCACATATTTGGCTTTTGAAATTATATTTTCTATACTCCTCTGAAAATCCTATACCAGATTTCGTATTTAGTAATGAGTCATATACTTCAGCTTGATTATTTCCAAGACATGAAACTATTCCAATTCCTGTAACTGCTACACGTTTCATGATTTAAAAACTCCTACTTTTAAATTTGATGCTTTATAAATAATTGTACCATCAGCACTTAAGATTCCATCAGCTAAGCCAACAGCAGTTCCTTCTTTTCTTAAAATTCGTTTCATATTAATTTCATAAGTAGCAAGTTTTATTGTCTGTATAACCTCTCCTGTAAATTTAACTTCATTTACTCCTAAGGCTCTGCCTTTTCCTGGATCACCTAGCCATCCTAAATAAAAACCAACTAGTTGCCACATAGCATCAAGTCCTAGGCATCCGGGCATAACCGGATCATCTTTAAAATGACAGTCAAAAAACCACATATCCTTTTTAATGTCTAGTTCCGCTTTTATACAACCTTTCTTATAAAGACCTCCGTCACTGTTAATTTCAGTGATACGGTCAAACATTAGCATTGGAGGAAGAGGTAATTTAGCATTACCCGCCCCAAAGAGCTTGCCATTTCCACAGTCTATTAGATCATTATAATTATAACTATTTTTTTGCATATTTTTGATAATATTTAACTTGATATACATATTAATTATATAATAATAAAGCAAACGAGAGACAAAAAATCACAGTTATTTTGATAATAATTAGTGTAAAAAGATAAAAATATATGGGTAATATTAGTTTTGACGATTTCTATAAAGTACCAAATCTTAATTTTGACATATCAAGATTAAGGGAAGATCTTGAAATAGTGTTAAATAAAAAAAAATTTGAAACACCAGGAGTCTCAAATTTTGGGGCCATATCTCTAAATCAAATCCCAGGTGATGAAGGGTCTATCAAAGGAAATAATATCAGAGGAGTGTATTGGACAAAACCTGACGAAACAGGAAAAGAAGTAGCAAGAGATGTAGGTATTGATGAGTCAAAATACACCCAGTTGGTACCAGAATTTGAAAATACCTATTTTGCAGAAGTTTATGAAATTTTAAAAAAAAATTTTAAAATTGGTAGAATTAGAATCTTATTAAAAGAACCAAGATCAACTTTAAGTTGGCACAGAGACCCTGAACCAAGACTCCATATTCCTATAATTACAAATCCTGGATGCATGATGGTTATAGAAAATACCGCAAAGCATTTACCTGCAGATGGATCAGTTACAATAACTAATAATACAAAATATCATAACTTTTTTAATGGTGGTGAGCAGAAACGCATTCATTTAGTTGCCTGTATGTTGGAAGATAGGTTTAATTAAAGATTACCCCAAAGACTTTTTTTTTTTACCCAGCCTCTATATTCACCAGTTTTAATTTTACACCATTCTTTAACGCATTTAGAAATTAAACAAAGACGACCCTTTTCAAGAACAACCAGGGGTTTTGAAAATTTAGTTGCATTTCTAAAAATTACAACATGATCGTCTATAGTTATTGCTGCCTTTTTTTTTGACAATTGTGAGAGATGTATCCAGCCAGTATTATCTTCATGATCTTTTACTTTTCTCCAGTTGTCAGACCTTTCTTGAATTAGCACTGGAAGATATTTTTTTTTATAAAAAATTTTAACAGGATAATCTTTGGAAGGTCCTTGTCTTAAATTAACATTGTTATAACGTAAACTTGAAAAAAATTCTTCAGCAGATGTTAAATTAACTGATGTAAATAGTAGCATAAAAGACAAAATTAATACTCTGATCATCTTTTATTACAACTCGCAATACAGTTTATGTTTTTAGTAAGCTTAATCTTTCTAAAATTTAAACTAAGTGTATTAAAAACTATCATTTTCCCCACTAGTTCATTTTTTTTATCTAAGATAGATTTAACCACTTCATTAGCCTGGAGTGTTCCGGCGATACCGGCAACAGTTGGTAAGATTCCATCGGTATCACATTTTTTTTCTTCTTTAGGTATTTCAGGCATAAAACACCTGTAGCAGGGAATATCTTTAGAAAAATTAAAGTTAAATACGTGAGCTTCGAACTTACTTATTGCTGCAGAAATTAATATCTTTTTATTTTTCAAACAAAAGTCATTTAGCAGATATCTAGTAATGAAATTATCTGAACAATCACAAATAATGTCATATTTATCTAAAATACTTTTAATATTCTTTTTAATAATTTTTACTTTGTAGGTATTGATTTGAATTTTTTTATTTATCTTTTGTAATCTTTTTTTTGCTTGAACAACTTTAGGCTTACCTACGTCAGTTGTATTAAACAAGATTTGTCGATTTAAATTAGAAAATTCAATCTTATCATTGTCAGCAATGCCAATATTTTCAATTCCTAGATTACACAGATATAAAGCCACAGGACAGCCTAAACCACCCATGCCCACTATTAGAACTTTTGTAGATGCAATTTTTTTTTGACCCAAGATACCAATTTGTTTTAGTATTATTTGCTTTGAATATCGTAAAAGATCCTTACTACTAATTTTCATAATTGATACTATTTAGTACCAGTAGAGCCAAAACCACCTGTACCACGAGCTGTGTTAGACAACTCTTCAACTTCTTCTAAATTAGCTTGAACAACGGGGCAAACAACCATCTGAGCTATTCTTTCACCATTTTCAATAACAAATTTTTCTTTACTATGATTAATTAAAATAACTTTTATTTCACCCCTATAATCAGCATCAATAGTCCCCGGTGCGTTTAAAACTGTAATATTTTTTTTAGCAGCTAAACCAGATCTAGGTCTTATCTGAACCTCATACCCTCTTGGAATAGCAACAGAAAAACCTGTTGAAACCAAAACTTTTTCTCCAGGGTTAATTATTATATTTTCTACTATATGTGCAGCTATATCCATACCTGAAGAACCTAGTGTTTCATATTTTGGAATTGATACAGATTTTGATAATCTTTTAATTTGTATTTTTGTCATTAATTAAAAATTTATCTATTATTTTTTTTGCAATTTTAGAAGCAATGTAGCTCTTTTTATTTTTGGGTAGATTTTCAATTTTTCCATTTTTTTCTAAAATGGATACTTTGTTATAATCAACATTAAAGCCCGTTTCTTTTTTTGAAACATCGTTTGCAATAATCATATCACAGTATTTATTGTTTAATTTTTTAATAGAGTTTTCAATTAAGTTTTCTGTTTCAGCAGAAAAACCAACAAGCATTTTAGGTCTTAATTTATTGTTTTTCCCAAGATATTCCAAAACATCTTTATTTTTCTCTAGATCCAAACTACAAAAATCAGTTTTATTTTTTTTTATTTTTTGTTTACTTTTATTTTTTGGTCTAAAATCAGATACTGCTGCAGCACAAACTGCTATATCTACTGGTAAAAGTTTTTTTACAGTATTCATCATTTCTTCACCACTATTTATTTTTTTTACTTTAATATCTTTTGAATAATTCAAAAAAGTAGGTCCAGACACTAAAGTAGTATTTACTCCAAGTTTTGATAAAGCTAATGCTATTTCATACCCTTGTTTTCCGCTAGACTCATTGGAAATATATCTAACAGGGTCAATATACTCTCGTGTTGGACCTGTAGTAACCAACGCACTAATTTTTTTCTTTCTTACTAAATCTTTATTTTGAAAATATTCTTTTAGGTATGAAAAAATTTGACGGGGACTTGACATTTTACCAACTCCATACTCTCCACAAGCCATTTCACCGTTTATTGGTCCAATAAATTTATATCCATAGTCTAGTAAAGTTTTTAAATTATTTTGTGTTGCTTTATGTAGCCACATCCTAACGTTCATTGCCGGAACTAAAACAACATCTTTGTTAGAAGCCAGAACAACGGTTGTAGCAAGATCTTCTGCTTTGCCAGTAACCAATTTAGTCATCATGTTTGCAGTCGTGGGTAGAATTAAAATTATATCGGCCCAACGAGATAAAGAAATATGGTTTATTTCTTTTTCATTATTTACATCAAATATATTCTCAAAAACTTTATTATTTGACAAAGATGTTATGGATAAGGGAGTAACAAATTGTCTGCCACTTTTTGTAAGAATTGTTTTTACTTCAATATTATTTCTGACAAACAGTCGAACAAGATCTAAAGCTTTATAGGCAGAGATACCCCCACCAACTACTAGTAAGATTTTTTTGTTTTGCATTGACATTGTAACAATTAAAATACTAATAAAACAGCAATTACAATACCTAAAAAACTAATGATGATATTGTTTTTCAAGTTTTTTAACTTCATCTCTTCAATTTCTAAACCTCTGTTATTTTTTAAGCCTAGATTTAATTTACCCTCAGCCAATAGCTGCAAAGCATAACTTGCTTTGTCCATAAAATTTGGAAAATCAGGTATCCTTTTTAATATCTCAGAAGAAGTGTTTATTGCTGTGTCTAAAGTCGCTTTAGGACTTTTTACACTTTTAATCCAATCTTCTAATACTGGTCTCGAAATTTCCCAGATATTGGTTTCAGGGTACAGCTTTCTTGCAACACCTTCTACCGTAACCATAGTTTTTTGTAATAATAAGAGAGGTGTTTGAGTTGGCATATTAAATTTTTCTGTAATCTCAAAAAGCTGTGCTAGTAAGTTTCCTCCAGAAATATCTTTTATGGACTGTCCAAAAATAGGTTCTCCAACAGATCTTAAAGCTTGTGCAAATTCCTCTTTAGAAGCACTACGAGGAACTAAGCCTGCCTCAAAATGAACTTCTGCAACTTTAACATAATCCCTTTGAATAAATCCGTATAAAATTTCTGCTAAATATTTTCTATTATTCTTATCCAATCTACCCATAATTCCAAAATCAACAGGAATAATGTTGCCTTTTTTGTCTACAAATAAGTTTCCTTGATGCATATCTCCATGAAAAAAACCATCTCTAACAGCCTGTTTAAGAAAATGTTGAATTAAATTTTCTGAAAGTTTTTTTAAGTTTACACCAGATTTTTCTAGGAGTTCTTGCTCTCTTATTGAAATTCCATCAACTCTATCCAGTGTAAGAACTTTCCTAGATGTATAATTCCAATAAATTTTAGGAACATTAAACCCTTCATCTTTTATTGTATTTTCATATAATTCATTTGCAGCTGCGGCCTCGAATCTTAAATCCATTTCAATGTTTGTTATCTCTCTTAATAGATGAACTATTTCTACCAATTTAAGTCTTTTTGTTTTCGAAAATAAACTTTCTATAATGTATGCAAATAACATTAAGGCATCGAGTTCTTCGTTAAAAAGTTTTTCAATATCGGGTCTTAGAATTTTTATAGCAACCTCTTTTTGCATACCATCAATCTTTATTTTGGCTATATGCACTTGTGCAATAGAAGCTGCAGCTATAGGTTCACTTAATTCGTTAATGTCCTTATACAAAATTTCACCAATTTCTTTTTTCAAAATTCTTTTAGATTCGTAGAGCTCAAACGGAGGCAGTTTGTCTTGTAGCTTAACCAGGTCATCAACCAAAGCTTCTCCTATAATATCTGGCCTGGTAGCTAAAAATTGACCTAACTTAATAAAGGTAGTGCCCATACCTTCTAATGCATCGCAAAGCTTTGCCCCAGGCGTCTTAGACTTATTAATTATTTTTCTTTTTGATCCAATTGAGAACAGGTCAAAAAAAAGTTTTACAACAAAAGGTACATTGTAAATCTCATTGATTGTTTCGACAGCACCTGAAGAAGCAAGTTTTCTGGCTATTCTGAATAATTGAAAAATACTTTTGAACATATTTAGATTTTCCAACCTGAGTGTATAGCAGAAATACCATTAGATAAATTTCTAAATTCAATATTTGAAAATTTATTATTTTTAAGCAATTCAACAAGTTCATTTTGGCTATAAAATTTATCTATACTATTAACCAAGTATTCGTAAGGTTCTTTGCTGCCTACTACCATCTTTCCAATTAACGGAATCAATTTTGAATATTTTTGATACAATAAATTTAAGATTTCATTCTCAATTTTAGAAAACTCTAAACAAAAAAAACGTCCACCAGGTTTTAGCACACGGTATGCTTCATTTAAACTCTGATTTATATCTGTAACATTTCTTATACCGTAGCTTATTGTATAGAAATCAAAAGTATTTTCCTTGAACGGTAATTTCTCGGCTGAATTTAAATACCATTTAATATTAGAAAGATATTTTAATTTTTCTTTTCCCATTTCAAACATGCCTTTATTAGGCTCAACACAACAGAAATTATTTTTATTAGTATTTTTTTTGGAAATCATTTTTGCTAAATCTCCAGTTCCTGCAGCGACATCAATTATCTGATTTCCAGGTTGTGGGTTCATCCAGCTAATTAAGTCTCTCTTCCAAAGCCTATGAACACCTAAAGACATCAGGTCATTCATCAGGTCATAATTCTTATGAACTTTGTTAAATACAGAGTTGACTAGTTTAGTTTTATCTTGATTATAGTTCTTCATAATTAATTATATGCCAGAATTACCAGAAGTAGAAGTCGTTAAAAAGTCACTAGAGGATAAACTTAAAAATTTAACGATTAAAAGAGTTAAAATTATAAATAATAAACTTAGATACAAAATAGATAATATAAAATTTAACAAAACAAAAAATCAAAGAATAATATCCATTCAAAGGAGGTCAAAATATTTACTTATTAATTTAAACAATTTTTCTACAATTTTAATTCATCTTGGAATGACAGGAAAATTTTCTATTGATGATAAAAATAAAAAGTATAAAACTAGTTTTTATTACACGCTAAAAAATAATACAAAACATGATCATTTAATTTTTTTTTTTAATAAGAAAATCTCACTTACTTATAATGATGTGCGAAAGTTTGGTTTTATTAAAATATACTCTACCAAAGATGTATTAACTTGTAAGCATCTTGTAAAATTAGGGCCAGAGCCTCTTTCTGATAATTTTAACTTAGATTATTTTAATAAATATATTATTAATAAAAAGATAAAAGTTAAAGATCTATTAATGAATCAAAAATTTGTTGCTGGATTAGGTAACATATATTGTAACGAATTGTTATTTTTATGTAAAATTGCCCCTACTAGAAGTACGCAAGAAATTAATCAAAAAGAAATTAAAAAGATTCTAAAGTTTACAAAAAAAATTCTAAAACAAGCAATCTTGTTAGGCGGATCTTCAATAAAAAACTTTTCTAGTACAGAAGGTAAGGATGGAAATTTTCAGCAAAAATTTAATGTTTACAGTAGAGCCAAAACAAGCTGTAGTAGGCTAAAATGTTCAGGTATTATAAAAAAAGAGTATACATCCAATCGGTCATCATTTTTTTGTCCAAAATGTCAAAAATAATTGAAGTTGACCCTCATGTTTTAAGGAGATATATACTTTGAAAATATGCCAAATACAGCCTCAGCAATAAGAAGAGTTAGAAGAGTAACTAAGCAGACAGCTGTAAACAGAATTAGAAAAAGCAAGTACAGAGCTGCCGTTAAAAAGATGGAAGATTTAATAAAAAAAGGCGAAAAAGATAAGATAAAAAGCTTCTTCCCTTCTTTTCAGTCATTACTAATGAAAGTTGCAAAAGCAGGGACAATTAATAAGAAAACGGCGTCAAGAAAAATATCAAAAATATCAAAAAAAATATAAATTAACTTTTAAGTTTAACAATTTTTAGTTGAACAACTTAAGAGATTATTTTTTATCATTATAGCTACATTTAGATGAGGTAATCTATATATAGTTCTTCAACTGATAATAAAAAAATTTAATAAAAAAATTTAATAAAAAAATTAAATAATTTTTTTAAATACAACCCAAAGTAATTTATTTTTAAATTTAAAAATATACTTCTTGCAAATTTATTTATTAAAAATTAGAAGATGTTTCATAATTAAACTCATGGAAAAAAAATCTACAAAAATTCAAGAAATTTTCTTAAATGAAGAAGAAAAAACTTTAGCTTGGGAAAGTGTTCAGAGTTCTTTCGAAAAAATTTTTGGAGCAGAAGTTTACACTAGTTGGTTAAAAAATATTTCTCTATTAAAGGAGTATAATGACTATCTTGTTTTAGGAGTCCCAACTAGATTTTTTAGAGACTGGATAGTTTCAAGATATTTAGATAAAATATTATCTCAACTAAAAACATTTAAAAGTAGCATTAATAGAGTTGAATTTAAAATATCGGAAGAACATAAAATTAATACTAATGATGCTTTTAAAATAGATGATTTTAATAAAGTTTCAGAGATCAAGGATTCAATACTAAATTATAATAGGCTTAATCCTAATTTAAACTTTGATAGCTTTGTACATGGGTCAAGCAACGAGATCGCACTTTCCTCTTCAAAGAAAGTTTGTGAACAGATTTCAAGATATAATCCTCTATATATTTACGGTGGCGTCGGGCTTGGTAAAACTCATCTATTAAATGCAATAGGACTTGAGCTTGAAAAAAAAACCAATGTTATGTTTATTTCTGCTGAGAGATTTATGTATCATTTTATTAAATCAATAAAAAAAAATGACATGGTTAATTTCAAGGATTTCTTCAGGAAGTCATCAGTGTTCATTATTGATGACATTCAGTTTATACGAGGAAAAGAGGGCTTACAGGAAGAGTTTTTTCACACCTTTAATAGCTTGATAGACAAAAGTTCACAAATAATTATTTCAGCAGATAGAGCCCCCATGAAGCTTGATAGAGTTCAGGAAAGGATAAAATCTAGACTCGCAGGAGGTTTAGTTGTCGATATAGACACACCAGATTTAGACTTAAAAATAAAAATTATTAATAAACGTCTAGCAGATATTCAGAATCAATTTAAAGAAAACAGTAATATTAGCGAAGAAGTCATAAGTTTTATAGCGACTGAAAGCAAAACAAATATAAGAGAGTTAATTGGTGTTTTAAACAGAGTTGTTACATTTAGCAGAATACATAATAAAACACTCACTATAAGCGACTGCAAAAGCATACTTAAAGACGTCTTTAATCAAGCAAAAATTATCACAGTAGATAAGATACAGAATGTTGTAGCAAATTTTTTTAATATTCCTTTGGCTGAAATGTTATCTCAAAGAAGATCAAGACCGTTAGCCAGACCTAGGCAGATTGCAATGTTTTTGGCTAAAAAAATGACCACAAGATCTTTACCTGAAATAGGAAGACGTTTTGCTAACAGAGATCACACAACAGTTATCCATGCCGTGAAAACAATTACAAGGCTTTCAGAAAAAGACGATGAAATGAAAAGAAATATTGATCAGCTACGTAACTTATTATTAGAAGAGTAGAATAGATGCAATTTGTAATTAAAAGAGATTCTTTATTAAAATCACTTACATTAGCACAGGGTGTTATAGAAAAGAAAAATACCCTTCCAATTTTATCAAATGTGTTATTGGAGGCAAAAAATGGAAAATTATCAATAGTAGCCACAGATTTAGATTTAGTATTTTACGACGAAATAGATCAAATTAAAATTGAAAAAGATGGATCCACAACTACATCTGCAACTATTTTATATGACATCCTAAGAAAAATATCAGGTAATTCAGAAATAAAATTTGATTTAATAAGTGAGAACAAATTAAGCTTAGTAACTGATAACACAGACTTTAATTTATTATGTTTACCGACTGATAACTTCCCAAACTTTGCAAATAATTTTGAAAATAGTGAAATTTCATTTAATAAATCTAAATTTCTTTCACTTTTAAATAAAACAAAAATTTCAATTTCGAACGATGACACCAGGCATTATCTGAACGGAGTATATCTACATCTCACAGAGTCTCAAAATAAAACGTATCTAACGGGAGTAGCTACTGATAGCCATAGACTTTCCTCGAGTAGTATCGAAATGGAGCCCGGAAAAAAATTTCATTCTTTAATTTTACCAAAAAAAACTGTTTTTCAGCTATGTAACATATTGGCAGACACAAGCGAAAAAGTTCTCATCAAAACTAGTGACAATAAAATTCAGTTTAAAATTGGAAATGCAAAGTTAATTTCTAAAGTTATAGATGGTAAATTTCCAGACTACAAAAAAGTAGTTCCAGTTGGTAACGATAAAATATTAACCGTAAGTGCGTTAGATTTTGTACAAGCGATAGAAAGAGTCATTACGGTTTCCCTTGATCGTAAAGAAGGTGTAAAATTGGTTCTAGGAAAAAGTAGCATTAAGTTTTCAGTTAATAGCACTAACTCTGGAGAAGGAAATGAAGTTGTCAAATCAAATTTTACGGCTGAAGAAATGATAGTTAGTTTCAATTCAAAATATCTAGTTGATATAGTTTCTGAGGTAGAGGATAAAAATCTAAAAATTAATTTAAAAGATCCTATTTCACCAGTTTTAGTCGAGGATATGTCAGATAAAAATAGTTATTACGTAGTAATGCCTATGAAAATCTAATTAGTTATTTTACGCCTTTTATTTATTATTTGCTCTAATACTTTTGTTATTACTAACTGATTTAAGATCTATAAATAAGTTAATTTCATATCAAAACAAAAAATGATATAAGCATATATCTTTTAATCAATTATAAATGTCAAAAAATCTAGAACAAATGACTACACAATCATACAGTGCTGACTCCATTAAAGTTTTAAAAGGTTTAGATGCTGTTAGAAAAAGACCTGGCATGTATATAGGCGACACAGATGATGGATCTGGACTGCATCATATGGTTTTCGAAGTAGTTGATAATGCTATCGATGAAGCGTTAGCTGGACATTGTCAGAATATTTCAGTGAGTATGAACAAAGATAACTCTATTACTGTTGAAGACGATGGCCGAGGCATTCCTGTTGATATGCACAAGGGAGAAAAAATGTCAGCAGCAGAAGTAATCATGACACAACTACATGCTGGTGGTAAATTTGATCATGATTCCTACAAAGTTTCAGGTGGCTTACATGGAGTTGGAGTTTCGGTTGTCAACGCTCTTTCTGAAAAACTAGAATTGAATATTTTTAGAGATGGTAAAGAATACCTAATAGCCTTTAAGGATGGAAATTCATTAAAACCTCTAAAAGAAACGAATAAAACAAAAAAAAAAGGAACAAAAATAACTTTTTTGCCATCAAAAGAAATTTTTACCTCAACAAAGTTTAGTTCTGCAATTCTGCAAAAAAGAATGCGTGAATTAGCTTTTCTAAACAAAGGCATAAGCATCATCTTAACAGACAATACTACGGCAAAATCTAAAGAATATATTAACAAATATGAAGGTGGTATTGTGGAGTTTGTTAAATATATTAATCAAAAAAAACCTCAACTAATTAACAAGAATGAAATTGCGATATTTAAAAAACCAATCTTTGTAACAGCTGAAAAAAATAAAGTTGCAGTTGAATGTTCCTTTGAATGGAATGCCGGATATTCAGAAGATGTTCTGGCATTTACCAATAATATCCATCAAAAAGATGGTGGTACTCATCTTCTTGGTTTTAGAAGTGCGTTAACAAGAGTAATCAATAAATATGCAAATGATAAAAATTTAAGTAAAAAAAATAAAGTTACAATTTCAGGAGATGATATTAAAGAAGGGCTAGTGGCAGTCTTATCTATTAAAATGCCTGACCCAAAATTTTCTTCTCAAACAAAGGATAAACTTGTTTCTTCAGAAGTAAGGTTAATAGTTGAAAGTGTAGTCAACGAAAGAGTTGCTACTTGGTTTGATCAAAATCCATCTGTCACTAAAAACATTCTAGAAAAAATTTTACAAGCAGCTATAGCAAGAGATGTCGCTAGAAAAGCAAGAGATAGCGTAAGAAGAAAAGGAACATTCGAGTTATCAGGCTTACCTGGTAAACTTGCAGATTGTCAAATCTCAAAACGAGAAGGTACCGAACTTTATATAGTCGAAGGGGACTCAGCAGGTGGTTCTGCCAAGCAGGGTAGGTCAAGAAAATATCAAGCAGTTTTACCTCTAAGGGGAAAAATACTGAACACATATGTAAACAATAAAATCAAACCTAATGGAATCAGTAATGATTATGCGACAAAAGTGCTTGCAAAAATGATGTCATCTAATGAAGTGGTAACGTTAATTAATGCATTAGGCACGGGTTCTAAGGATTTTAATGTAGAAAATTTAAGATATGATAAAATAATCATCATGACAGATGCCGACGTAGATGGATCCCATATTAGGACATTATTACTTACTTTTTTTAATAATTTTCCATTTAATAAACTAATCGAAAATGGTCATCTGTACTTGGCGCAACCTCCATTGTTTAAAGTAACAAAAGGAACAAAAAGTGCTTACATAAAAGATGAGAAAAGTTTGGAAGAATATATTCTAAAAATATCTGAAAAAACTAGTCAAAAGATAAAAAAGGGATCTGCAGAATTTAATAAATTTATGGAAGAACAAAGACAAAAATTATCAATTCAAAGATTCAAGGGCTTAGGAGAGATGAATCCAGAAGAGCTTTGGCAGACCACTTTAAACCCAGAAAATAGAACCTTATTACGTGTGCAATATTCAAAAGAAACAAAAGAAAAATCTAAAGATGATCAAAAAATTATTGATATTTTAATGGGGGATGACGTGGCCCCTAGAAAAGAATTTATTACTACTAATGCCTTAGAAGTAACTAATTTAGATATTTAACTCTAAATGAATCTTTCTACTCTATTCAGATTAGAAGAGAATCTGCACTTGGATAAAAAGACTTTAGTAGACCTAAGGTGGATTGCAATTATTGGGCAGTTAATTGCAATTAACTTTGTTTACTTTTTTTTAAAATTAAATCTACCCATTGTTGAGACACATATTATTATTTCAATAGGTTTTATAACCAACATAGTTCTTCAATTTAAGATTAAAACAAATCAATTAAAAGACCTCAACTCAGCTCTTTTTCTTGTTTATGACTTGTTACAATTAAGTTTCTTACTTTATTTAACTGGAGGAATTTTTAATCCATTCTCACTACTTATAATTGTTCCTACTATTGTTTCCTCAACTTTCTTAAGTATGGGTACAACAATAATTCTCGGAACTCTGACAATAGGCTCCCTTTTTTTTTTAAAAGAATTTCATGAGATACTTCCAGGACCTGATGCCTATAGCTTTAACTTTCCTGAGTATTATTTAACTGGTGCATTAGTTTCTATAATTATTGGCTTAGTTTTTTTAAGTTATTTTGGAATAAAATTTTCAGGTGAAACCAAAAAAAGGTCTGAAGCACTAGATAAGTTGCAACGAGTAATGGCAAAAGAATATGAGCTTGACTCGCTAGGTGGTCAAGCAGCAGCAGCAGCGCATTCCCTAGGGACACCACTTGCGACAATCTCTGTAGTTGCTAAAGAACTTAAAAAAGAAATTGGAGACAGATCAAAACATTCCAAAGATTTGGATTTATTAATTAGTCAAGCTAAAAGATGTAGTGATATTTTAAAACAAATTTCCAAAAAAGAAATTAGTGATGATCAATTTATTAATTTAATAAAAGTAGAAGATCTTTTAGAAGAAATTATTATCTCTTTTGAAGAAACTACAGATAAGAAAATTACTTTATTTGATAATGAAGATAGAAATAAAATAAACATTAAAAGGTCACCAGAAATTGTTTATGGGCTAAGAAATTTTATTGGAAATGCTATTAAATTTGCAGACAAAGAAGTAAACATAAAATTAGTAAGTGACACACAAACCCTCACACTGACAGTAAATGATGATGGTCCGGGTTTTGCAGATGATATCCTCAAGTTTATTGGGGAGCCGTACTTAAAATCAAAATCAAAAAAAACAAGTGCAAAAGCAGGTCTTGGATTAGGAATTTTTCTAGGAAAAACGCTTCTAGAAAGAAAAAAAGGTCAATTAAATTTTTCAAATAAGAATGATTTAAAAGGTGCTGTAGTTAAAATATCTTGGAACATATTAGATATAAAAAATTAATTTAAAGCAGGTTCCTGTTTAGTCAGAAATAAGTAGCAATAAAATTCTTACAGTCGCTTAAATTCAAAAGTATAAGAAAGAATTTTATAGGCTAGTTTTGCTACCAAGAAATTGTAAGAGTTAAAACCTTTAATTGGAGATAATTCGTTAATATCAGCACCAACAATATTTGAATTTTTTGCAGCAATTTTAATAATATTTAAAGTTTCATCCCATAGTAATCCACCTGGTTCTGGAGTTCCAGTTGCAGGCATAATGCTTGAATCCAATCCATCGACATCAAACGTTAGGTAAATAGTTTTATTTTTTATCATCTTTTTAAATTTTTTTAAGTCCCATTTTAATTTGTCTTTAGCCCAAAAAATATTAATTCTTGCTTTATTTTTTTTTAAAAAAGGTATTTCACTTTTAGAGATGTTTCTAATACCAAAAGATATAATAGAAACATTTTTATAATCTAGACATCTTTTGATAGCTGAAGCATGTGAAAATTTTTCACCATTATAACTTTCTCTTAAATCTGCATGTGCATCAAAGTGTAATAAGCAAATTTTTTTATGTTTCTTTACAAATGGGACAATGCATCCAGGAGTAATTGAGTGTTCTCCGCCAAAAGTAATAGGGAAAAGCTTTTTATTCAAAATTTCTTCGTTTATACTTGACATTTTTTTTAGAGCCTTTTTAATGTCTTTATCAATCTTGAATGGCTTTAAAGTTTTAATTCCAATCTTTTTATATGGTTCACAATGCAACTCTTCATCATATAATTCTACTTGATGAGAAGCCTTAATAATTTCTTTAGGTCCATTTCTGGTACCGCCACCGTAGCTAACTGTTTTTTCAAGCCCAAAAGGAACAACAACAACTTTCTCTTTAAAATTAATATTATTATCAATTCCTAGAAAGCCTTTTTTATTTGAAAGATATTTCATTTTTAAATAATTTTATTTAAATATTTTTGAAAATTTTTTTTTATCTCTATTTTTCCAATGTTCACGGTGATATGCATCACTTGCAATTAAAGGTAATACGCTTGTCGCTTCAGCAAACACCATTTGCTCTTTTGTTACATCAACTTTACCCCATGAACTTGCTTCTTTTAATGTGGAACTACTACAAGCTCCATCACGAGTATCAGCAACAGTAATTTGAATAGCATATTTATGCATATCTACTTTTTTCCCTAATAACTCTGCACATACAACAGTGTCTTGAACAAAATTTTTTGGAACACCGCCTCCAATCATTAATAAACCAGATTGTTTAGATTGTAGTTTAATTTCGGTTAACTCTCTGAATTCACGAATAGAGTCTATAGTCATATGTTTTTTTGGATTTTGTTCTTGATGCATTACCAAACCAAAACCTGCTGAACTGTCAGTAAACGCTGGACAAAAAATTGGAACATCGTTGTCATAAGCAGTTTCAATCAATGAACTTTTCTTTTTTCCATTAGTTTTTAAGTATTTGCCAAGTTCCTTAATAAATTCTCTAGATGTATAAGATCGTGGTTCTAGGGTATTAGCTATTTCGCATATGGCCTTATCACATGCTTGAAGCTCTTCTTCATCAATATAAGTATCGTAAATTCTATCAATATAGTTGTTTCTTAGAACGGTATCATCTTGGAATTGGGAGCCTTGATAGTGTTTGAAGCCTAAAGCTTCAAAAAAATCCATATCAATTATAGAAGCTCCAGTAGCGACAATAGCATCAATCATGTTATTTTTGACTAGATCTGCATATAAATCCATACATCCTCCTGCAGATGTAGATCCAGCTAATGTTAAGAAAATTGAGCAATCTTTATCAGCTAGCATTTCATTATAAATACCAGCAGCTCTAGCTGTGTCCCTAGACGTGAATGACATTTTCCCCATCCCATCAATGATTTTTCTAGCGTCGAATGATTTAATATCAATATGTTCTACAGGATTATTAAGAAGAGATTTTTTATTATGTCCTATATTATTAAGATTATTTTTTTTATCCATTAAGCAACCAAGTATTTTACTTTACTCGAATTGTCGTACAAACTCATAATTGGTCGATCTGCTGTTTCAAATATTTCATCAGAGTAAAAGCCGTTAAATTTAGTTCTAAAAGTTAATCCGTAAGCACCTAATTGACCTAACTCGATATAATCACCTTCTTTAATATTATTAGGTAACATAAAAGGTCCCTTCATATAATCCATGCTATCACAGGTAGGTCCAAAAAAGTTAAACGCAGTTAATTTTTTGGATTGAACTCTTCCATTTAAAATCATTCTAGATGGCAAAATAAAATTAGGAACACCGGCATCAAATAAAGTACCGTATGTTCCGTCATTAATATAAAGTTTATGTTTTTTTCTAAGGTTAACCTTTACTATAGTTGAGCCGCTTTCAGCTACTATTGCCCTCCCAGGTTCACAAATTAATTTTGGCATAACTGGTAAATTAAGTTTTGCAATAGAATTCCTTATTTCATTTAGATAGTTTTCAATAGGTTCAGGATTTAAGTCTGGATAGACAGAAGGAAACCCACCACCAACATTTATAATATCAGGTGTAATTTTAGTCTTTTTTATTATATTTCCAACTTCGCTAATTGCTTTAGCAAACGAAATTTTATGCATACACTGGGAGCCCACATGGAAACTAATTCCAATTTTATTCGCATGCTCTTTACACAACCTTACTAGTCCTAGCGCCTCGTTAGTATGAGCCCCAAATTTTCTAGACAAATCAATTTCAGCATGCTCATTAGAAATAGAAATTCTTATATAAAGAGTTAAATCTTTTGCATGATTTGTTGCTTCTAGAATTTTTATTAACTCATCTTTTGTGTCCAGAGCAAAATCTTTAATACCCAAATCATAATAAGCTTCTGAAATGTTATCTCTACTCTTCACTGTATGCATGAAATAAATATGAGCATCAGGTTTTAAATCTCTTATTAATTGAATTTCATTTATAGAAGCAGCATCAAAATTTTCTATTCCATTAGCAATAATATGTTTTAAAATTTCTTTATTAGGGTTGGTTTTTACTGCGTATAATACTTTTCCAGGAAAATTATTCTTAAAAAATTGAGTAGACGTCTTTATAGACTCTGGACGTATACAATACACCGGATAATCTGGTTTTAACGTGTTGACTAATTCGTTAACGTCTGCAAATTTTCGCATCTCATGTGTCCCTTTTTATGTTTACACAGCAGGTTTTTAAAAAATTTAATAAAAAAACCTAATAAATCGTTATTTAGTGTTTTTTAAATTAATGTAAAGAAAATAATACAATAATTTTAGTTGATAATTTTTGTTTCATCACCATATGTTAAGTTGTGAGAAATACAACTCCAGCTCCAACAGCATTAAAAATTTCAGATTTTGAAGATAAATCTCTATTGATACTTGATGACGACGAACCATTTAGAAGCAGATTAGCAAGAGCGATGGATAAAAAAGGATTTCAAGTCAAAGAGGCTAAAAGTGTTGAAGAAGGGCTCAGAATTGCAAGTAAAACACCAACTAACTTTGCGGTAGTTGACCTTAGACTTGAAGACGGTAGTGGTCTAGAAGTAGTAAAAGCTCTGCACAAGTCAAAAAAAGATAGCAGAATAGTTATGTTAACTGGATATGGTAATCTTCCGACAGCAGTAGCAGCTGTAAAAGCTGGTGCTATAGACTATATTGCTAAACCTGTGGATGCAGACGATGTAGAGGCTGCTTTACTAGCCTCATCTGAGTCAAAAGCTAAACCACCTGAAAATCCAATGTCAGCTGACCGTGTTAAGTGGGAACATATTCATCGAGTATTTGAGCTTTGTAACAGAAATGTCTCAGAGACCGCCAGAAGACTTAAAATGCATAGACGAACATTACAGCGTATTCTTTCAAAACGTTCACCTAGATAATTACTACAGATATTGGTTGAGCTTTTTTATTTTTGGTAAAGCTATTAAAACTATTAAAATTTTAAAAAGTTCGGCAAGCAAAAAGGGTTGAACACCTAATTGATATAAAGGCTTTTCCCATCCAATTAAAGTTCCTAGCCATAAAATGCCAAGAATATAAATAAAACTTACGGAAAATGAAAGTTGTAAAAATTTTATGAATAAATTCTTACTAAAACTTATAGATCCTGCAAAATAAACTGTTAAAAGAAATCCAATTAAATAACCCATTGTTGGTCCTGTAAAATAAACTACACCAACTCCTTTTTCTGGCGAGCCTGAAAAAACAGGTAAACCAATAATTCCTTCAAATAAATAAAGAGCAACTGTTGCAACACCCAATTTCCAGCCAAGAGCTATACCTAAAAATAGAACCATTAAAGTTTGCATTGTCATTGGTACTGGATAAAAAGGGATTCTTATTTTTGACGAAACCGCCAAAAGAATTGTTCCCATTAATGCTATAAATAAATTTTTCAATACTTTAGATTGTTTAATTTCTTTTATTAATTCCATATTCATATATTTACTTTTTTTTAGACTAAAATCTAGTTATTTGTTAACTGAACAAAAACATCTTCTAAATCACCATCTTCTGTAGCTATATCTAAAATTTCAACATTTTTTTTTTTTAAAACATTTGCTATATCATCGTATTTAAAAGAGTTTTTTTCATATACGGCTGTTATTGTATTACCATCCTTAATACTGAATTTAACACCAGGTAAAACTAAACTTTCTAAACCAGGTGTTTTTAGGGTTTTAAAAGTAATCTTTTTAGTTTGAATACTATCTAATAATTTTTGAGTTGTATCTAGAGCAACTAAATTTCCTTTGTTAATAATTGCTATACGATCGCACATTTCTTGTGCTTCAAAAAGATAATGGGTAGTCAGAATAATTGTTACTCCTTCTTTGTTTAAGGCCCTGACATTCTCCCAAAGGTTTTTTCTTAACTCTACATCAACACCTGCAGTCGGTTCATCTAAAACAAGAATTGGAGGCTGATGTACCATAGCTTTTGCGATTAACAGTCTTCTTTTCATTCCTCCAGACAAACTTCTCGAATATGAATCCGCTTCTTTTTCCAAAGCAACCATTTTGAGTATAATGTCTGTAATTCTATTTTTTTTAGAAACCCCATACAAACCTGCTTGTAATTCTAATAAGTTTCTAGGACTAAAAAATGCGTCAAGATTCACTTCTTGAGGAACTATTCCAATTGAAGCTCTGACTTGTCTTGGATTTGAATCAAGATCAAAACCCCAGACATTTATTTTTCCTTCTGTTTTTTCGACTGTGCCTCCAAGAATGCTCAAAAAAGTAGTTTTACCAGCCCCGTTAGGCCCTAATAGACCAAATATTTCACCTTGTTTAACCTCAAAGCTTAGATCATTAAGAGCTTTTTTTTGCGAGTTGTTTGATTTATTTTTGGAATAAATCTTAGTTAACTTTTCAACACTTAAAGCAATTTTGTTCATAGTTTATTTGATTATATCACGAAACAAATAAGGTATTATATATTTAATATATGACTTCATTAAAAAAAACCGATCATTTTTATTTAATCGATGGCTCTGGATATATTTTCAGAGCTTATTATGCCCTACCACCACTTTCAAGAAAAAGTGACGGCCTACCAACAGGTGCAGTTAGTGGCTTTTGTTCTATGCTTTTTAAATTGTTAGAAGACTCCAGATCGGACGATTCAATTCACAAGCCAACTCATTTTGCTGTAATTTTTGACTCAGCTAAAAAAAATTTTAGAAATGATATTTATAGTGAGTATAAAGCCAATCGTTCCGAAACACCCGAAGATCTTGCTCCACAATTTGAGTATATTAGAAAAGCTGTAAAAGCATTTAGTTTACCATCAATAGAACTAATTAATTATGAAGCAGATGATCTCTTAGCAACCTACGCAAAGCATATTGTAGGTGCCGGAGCTAAAGTAACAGTGATTTCTTCAGACAAAGATTTAATGCAGTTAGTATCAGATAAAATAAGACTATACGATCCTATGAAAAATAAAGTTCTAGGAGAGAATGAAGTATTTGAAAAATTTGGGGTAAAGCCCAGCCAAGTTATCGATGTTCAATCTCTAGCAGGAGATCCATCAGATAACATTCCTGGTGTACCAGGGATCGGAGTCAAAACAGCTGCTGAGCTTATTAATAAATATAAAACTTTAGACATTTTATTAAAAAACATTAATGAAATTCCTCAAAATAAGAGAAGAGAAACTCTTTTAATGAATAAAGATAAAGCAATACTTAGTAAAAAATTAGTTACATTAAAAGACGATGTCCCAGTAAAAGAAAAACCCGAAGACTTCATCATGAAAGATGTTGATAGAGAAAAGCTTTTTAAATTTTTAAGAGAAATGGAATTTAATAGATTGCTAAGCCAAGCTATTAGTTTTTACGGTGAAACTCAAATATCAGGCTCAGGTGAATTTAGGCAAATAAAAAAAAAAGTAGAAAAGAAAA
>Ga0307986_10000847_pt1 | contig 22563 bp, 21 predicted proteins | sample EllFjometageno82_FD_203170 | JGI IMG/M metagenome (GOLD analysis project Ga0307986, IMG submission 203170) | Marine microbial communities from Ellis Fjord, Antarctic Ocean - #82 | ecosystem: Environmental > Aquatic > Marine > Unclassified | place: Southern Ocean | collected 2014-10-09
GTAGCGGGTATAGCTATACTTATTAGATTTGTTCAGATTCCTTTTGATCAATTAATAGATCAATGGAAAAATATTTTAGTTTTTATGTCACTTGCATCTATGATTTTAGGTGCTGTTGCAGCGATAGGGCAAACAAATATAAAAAGATTGATTGCATATAGTTCTATAGGTCATATTGGTTATGCGTTAGCTGGTATTTCTACTGGTACTGTAGCGGGATACAGCAGCAGTATTACTTACATTTCAATCTATGTAATTATGAATTTGGGAGTTTTTGGCTGTATTTTTCTAATGAAAAAAAACGGTAAGTACTGTGAAGATATTAACGATTTATCAGGAATATCCAAACAAAACCCATTATTAGCAATTTCATTTTTAATAATAATGTTTTCTTTAGCCGGTATCCCACCGTTAGCAGGTTTCTTTGCTAAATTTTACGTTTTTATGTCAGTTATAGATAGCGGGATGTACACACTAGCAATAGTTGGACTACTAAGTACTGTTATTTCAGCTTTTTATTATTTAAGAATTATTAAAATTATTTACTTTGATGAGATAAAAAATTCTTTTGATAAAATAAAAAATTTTGGAATAACAAGTACTGTTTTTTTAAGTTGTTCGATACTCATTTTATTTTTCTTATATCCTTCAATTTTAAATAATATTGTTAATATATTATCAATAAATTAATGAAATTAAACATTGTTAAATTTAAAAGAGTAAAAAGCACTAATAATGAAGCTATTAAACTAATAAGATCTAACAAGTATCTTTCAGGAATGGTTTTTGCCAATCATCAAACTAAAGGTAGAGGAACTATGGGAAAAAAATGGATTTCATATAAAGGAAATATTTTTATTTCAATATTCTTTAAAGTTAATTTAGTGAAAATAAAAATTGAAAATTATTTAATTATTAACGCAAAGATTATTAAAAAAATATTAAAAGAATATACACAAAAAATTATAAAAGTAAAAAAACCAAATGACTTAATGATAAATGGAAAAAAAATCTGTGGGATATTACAAGAAGTAATCGATCACAAAAAAGAAAAATATTTAATTACTGGCATTGGAATAAATACAAAAATTTCTCCCTCAAATAAAGATTTTAAATCCACGTCTTTAAAAATTAATTCAAGTAAAAATATCAGCAATAAAAAAATTATTGAAAAAATAATGAAAAATTATAATAAATTAATTTATGATATAAATAATCATACTTCCCTCTATATAAAAAATAAATATAAATAAATGAAAATATTAATTGGAGATATTGGAAACACATTAACTAAATTATGCTTAGTTGATGAATCATTAACATTAATCAAAGAGTATAACGTTGAAACAGCAAAAATAATTAAAGAAAAAAATTTAATTAAATTTTTAAATCCTATTTTAAGAAAAAAAATAAAAAAAAAAATTCTTTTTTCCAGTGTAGTACCAAAAGTTTATCAAAAAATTAATAAATTTTTAAAAAAAAAAAGATATCAAGTTTATGAAATAAAAAATCTACACCTTAAAAAATTGATAAAGATAAAAGTTGATAAATATAATCAAATAGGATCAGACCGAATTGCTAATGCAATTGGTGCTTATAGTTTGTATAAAAAAAATTGTTTAATTGTAGATTTTGGCACAGCAACTACTTTTGACATTGTAAGAAAACCCGGTACCTATGAAGGAGGTGTTATTGCTCCTGGAGTGAAGCTTTCAATATTAAATTTAAATCGTTTTACAGCTTCATTGCCTATATTTGACTTAAAAGCCAATCAAAAGACATTTGGAAAAAACACAAAAGATGCCCTTAACGCTGGTTTTCTTTGGGGCTACCAAGGATTAATAAACAATATAGTAAAAAAAATTAAAACTTCTTTTAATTGCAGCTTTAAGATAATTTTAACAGGTGGTTATTCTAAAATTTTTTCTAAATTTGTTAATAATAATTCAACTATTGAGCCGAACATTACTATAAAAGGTATCATGCATATTTATAAAAATTTAATTAAATGAGCAAAGAAGAACTTCTTTTTTGTCCGCTAGGTGGCTCTGGTGAGATAGGTATGAATTTAAATTTGTATTCCTATGGTAAGGAAAGCGATCAAAAATGGATAGCTGTAGATATGGGGGTTACTTTTGCTGACGACTCTATTCCAGGTATAGATTTAATTTATCCGGATCCTAGTTTTTTAATTGATAAAAAAAAAGATTTATTAGGTATTGTATTAACACATGCCCATGAAGATCACATAGGATCTGTTGCAATAATTTGGCCACAGCTTAAATGTAAGATATATGCAACTCCTTTCACTGCAGCTTTACTAAAAGAAAAATTTAAAGAAAAAAAAATCGATATTACGGCTTATCTAAAAATAGTTCCATTAAATGGTATAATTAATCTTGGACCTTTTGAAATAGAATTTATTACCTTAACACATTCAATTTTAGAACCTAACGGACTCAGTATAAAAACTCCTGCTGGAATAGTTTTACATACCGGTGACTGGAAATGTGATCCCAATCCTCTAATAGGTGAAAAAATTGATGAAAAAAAATTAAGAGAAATAGGAAATAAAAATGTATTAGCTATGGTATGTGATTCTACAAATGTTTTTAGTGAAGGGAGGGCCGGTTCTGAGTCTGATGTTAGGGAAAGTCTCTTTAGAATTATATCAAATTTGAAAAAAAAAATTATTGTTACAACATTTGCCTCTAATGTAGCAAGAATGGAAACTGTTTTTTATTGTGCTAAAAAATCAAATAGACAGATATCATTAGTAGGCAGATCCATGCATAGAATTTACAAAGCTGCGAGACAATGTGGATACTTACAAAACTTAATAGAACCAGTCGACCCCCGTGATGCAAAAAATATATCGAGAGATAAAATTATTTATTTGTGCACCGGTAGTCAAGGCGAACCTATGGGTGCAATGAAAAGAATTACCTCTGGTATTCATCCAGATGTATTTTTAGAAAAAGATGATACAGTAATTTTTTCATCTAAAATTATACCTGGCAATGAAAAAAAATTATATGCAATGCATAATGAGATTGTAAAAAACAATATTGAAATTATAACTGAAGAAAATGCTTTTGTGCACGTATCTGGACATCCTAATCGAGATGATCTGAAAGATATGTATAGTTGGGTAAAACCAAAGTCTATTATTCCAGTTCATGGAGAACACCGTCACATGATTGAACAAGCAAAATTTGCCAAAGAAATGAAAGTTCCGCATAGTTTACAAATAGAAAATGGAGATATTATAAAAATTTATCCAGGTGAAGCTCCTATAATAATTGATAAAGCTCCATCCGGTAGAATGTATCTAGACGGTTTTATTTCAGTAAGAGAGGACTCCAACTCTATTAAAGAAAGAAGAAACTTAGCAATCAATGGGTATTTAGAAGTCACCCTGCTAATTGGTAACAACGGTAAAATCAAACAACCAGTAATCTCTTTTAAAGGCCTACCTGTAGAGCATTTAGATGAGATGTTTATTTTTGACATGGAAGACGAGATAGCTAACATTTGTAAAACATTTTCAGTACAAAATAAAAAACAAGAATATAATTTAATAGATACTTTAAAACAAGCATGCAGAAAAATTATAAGAGAAAAAACAGGAAAGAAACCTTTCACTAGAATTAACCTAGCAAGAATTTAATGTCTACGACTGGATCTTTAATAGTTTACATATCAATTTGGTGGATAGTATTTTTTTCAGTTTTACCAATAGGAATAAAATCACAAAATGCAAAATTTACAGATGAATTGCACGGTAACGATCGAGGTGCCCCCAAAAACCCTAAAATTGGGAAAAAGTTTTTAATAACTACTTTAATTACTACAGTAATATTTTTAGTTATATATTATCTAGTAAGTCAAAATTATTTAAATTTAAGAGGTTATTTACAATAATGCTACTTTCAAAAATATTTTTACCTTTAATAAAAAACGTACCATCAGAGGCAAAAATTAAATCCCATCAGCTTATGCTTAGAATTGGAATGATTAAGCAATCATCTGCTGGAATTTATTCTTGGTTACCGTTAGGTTTTAAAGTAATGAAAAAAATTGAAAATATTATCAGACAAGAACAAAATGATATTGGCGCACAAGAAATGTTAATGCCAACTATACAATCAGCAGATATTTGGAAAGAAAGTGGAAGATATAATGATTACGGGGATGAAATGTTAAGAATTAAAGATCGGCAAGGAAGAGAAATGCTTTACGGCCCGACTAATGAAGAGCTTATAACAGAAATTTTTCGTTCAAGCATTAAATCATATAAATCACTACCTCAAATGCTTTACCATATTCAATGGAAGTTTAGAGATGAAGTAAGACCAAGATTTGGCATTATGCGGTGCCGAGAGTTCTTTATGAAGGATGCTTATTCTTTTGATATAAACGACGCAGAAGCAAAAAAATCTTATAATAAGATGTTTTATTCTTATTTAAAAATGTTCAAAAGACTTGGACTTAAAGCAATACCAATGGCAGCAGAAACAGGGCCAATCGGAGGTGACCTATCCCATGAGTTTATTATTTTAGCAGATATCGGAGAAAGTAATATTTACGCAGATAGAAATATTTTTGACATAAATACAGATGAATACGACCTCAGTGAAAAATCTTTAGAAAAAATGAGAAATGACTTTTCATCTTTTTATGCAGCAACAGATGAAAAGTTCGATAAAAATGATTTTAATTCAAAAGTAAAAAAAGATGATCAAATTTTAACAAAAGGAATTGAAGTTGGTCATATTTTTTATTTTGGAGACAAATACTCTAAACCACTTAATTGTTTGGTAGACCACCAAGAAGGAAAAAAAGTTCCTGTGAAAATGGGTTCATATGGAATAGGAGTGTCAAGGTTAGTTGGCGCGCTAATTGAAACAAACTTTCAAAATGACATTATGAAATGGCCTAAATCAGTCTCACCTTATGATGTTGTGATTATTCCAAATATAAACAAGATCAACAAGCAAAGCCTTCAAATTTCTATAAAAGTGTACAATGACCTACGGAAACAAAAAATTGACGTACTTTTAGACGATGTAGATGAGAATATGTCAGCCAAGTTTAAAAAACATGATTTAATAGGAATTCCTTACCAAATAATAATTGGCTCCAAATCTGAAGAAAACAGATTTGAATTTAAAGAGGTAGGTACAGATGCGATAATATTGAATCTTAAAGAAATTATAGAGAAAATAAAAAATTAAATTGTTTAATTCAGTTGAAAAATTAATAGCACTAAGAAATTTAAAACCTAAAAGAAAAGAAGGGTTTTTAAAAGTTATTTCTATTTTTTCATTTGTCGGAATAATGCTTGGTGTGGCAATATTAATTATAGTCATGTCTGTTATGAATGGTTTTAGAACAGAACTTACAAATAAAATCCTTGGGTTTAACCCCCATTTGACTATTAAACCATATAATGATGAAAAAATTGACTTAAAATATAAAACCCAGTTAAATAAAAATTTCCCTAAAATACAAATTTTAAATTCTTATAGTGGCGAAGGAGTAATAATAAATAATGATTACGCTAAAGGTATAATGATTAAGGGTCTAGATCCCAAAAATAAAAAAAATTCTGTATTCTTAAAAAAAATTTTAATTGAGGGAGAAGTAAATAAAATAAAAAAAGGAGAAATAATAGTTGGAATTGAATTAGCAATGGAATTAAATTTAGCGATTGGTGATAAAATCAATCTTCTTTCTTCCGCTTACATCACCACACCTTTCGGAGGACTGCCTAAGCAGGAAACTTATTCTATTGAGGGAATTTTTAGTAGTGGTTTTTATGAATTCGATAAAAATGTTGTTTTTTTAAACCTAGACGAAACTTTAAATTTTTTTGAAAAAACTAAACGTGATATCAATTTAGAAGTTTATTTATCTAATCCGTTACAAGCCAATGATATTAAAACCAAAATTGAGATAATGAATAATAATTTTTATGTTTACAGCTGGATTGATTTAAATAAATCATTTTTTAGTGCTCTTAAAGTTGAAAGAAATGTAATGTTTATAATTTTAACTTTAATTATTATTGTAGCCGCATTTAACATTATTTCCGGACTAACTATTTTAATTAAGAATAAAACTAAAGAAATTGCTATTCTAAAAATTTTGGGGCTAAGCAATAAATCAATAATAAAATCTTTTTTTTTAACTGGTTTCACTATTGGCTTAATTGCTAGCATTTTCGGAATTGTCATTGGTGTTTTATTTTCAGAAAATATTGAATCTATTAGAATATTCTTTTCATTCATCTTGAACGTCGAAATATTTCCTAGTGATGTATATTTTTTAGACAAAATGCCAAGTGAATTAAACCTTTTTTCAATTATGATTATTTTTATTTTTTCTCTAATAACAACAAGCTTAGCTTCTCTCATACCAGCTATAACAATATCCAAAATGAACACAATAAAAGCATTAAAATATGAATAACAATATTTTAGAAATTAAAAAAGTTAATAAAAGTTTTCAACATAGAAATGGGTTAATCAAAATTTTTAAAAATGTAACTCTGAATATAAAGAAAGGAGACCTAGTTGCTATAGTAGGACCTTCTGGTTCGGGAAAATCTACTTTACTAAATATGATTTCTCTTATCGATACCCCAACAACTGGTAAAATTTTTTTTAACAACAAAGATTTAGTAAATTTAAATTTAGAAAGTAAAGACAATATTAGAAAAAAATATATTTCTATGATTTTTCAAGATAATAATCTTCTTACAGATTTCACTGCTCTAGAGAATGTTTTAATGCCCTTAATCATAAGGGGAGAAAAAATAAAATTATCTCAGAAAAAAGCAGAAAAAATACTTGCAGGTTTTAATTTAAAAAGTAGGCAAAACCACTATCCAGATGAATTATCCGGAGGCGAACAACAAAGAGTTGCAATTGCAAGAGCATTAATTTCTGAAACTGATCTAATTTTAGCAGATGAACCAACTGGTAATTTAGACTACAACACTTCGCAAGAGATATTTTCATATTTCTTAAAATTAAAAAAATTAAATAAGACTATAATTTTTGCAACTCACAATAGAGATTTAGCTAATAAAGCAGATTACAAGTTGAGTATTTCAAATGGTAATATAAAAAGAGCCAATGTCTGAAGTCAAAATCTTTAACAACTTTAAAATTCATACTCAATATTCAATTTGCGAAGGGGCAATTAAGATTGATGATTTGGCAATCTATTGCAAAGAAAAAAAAATTTCTAACATAGGAATTTGCGATAGTTATAATTTGTGTGGAGCATTAGAATTTGCAGAAAAAGTGAGTAAAGCAGGATCACACCCCATTATAGGAACACAAATTAACTTTTCCTTAGAAAATTCTACTGGGAAATTACCTTTATTTGCTAGATCTTCTCAAGGATATAAAAGCTTAATCAAATTATCCTCCAAGAGTTATTTAGATTCTAATGAAAAAACAGATCCCCATTGCAGTATCAATGATCTAGCAAACATAAGTGAAGGTCTGATATTATTGAGTGGTAATCATCAAGGTTTTTTTGGAAAATTGTTTAAACTTAACAAATTGAAAAAAATTGAAGAAACGATAAAAGAATTAAAAAAAATTTTTAAAGATAGATTTTACCTAGAAATACAAAGACACAATGAAGATGGTGAAGAAAATTACGAAAATTTTATAATTAAACTTTCTGAAAATAATCAGATACCTTTAATAGCAACTCAAGAAATTTTTTATTTAAAGAAAGAAATGTATGAGGCTCACGATGCTCTAGTTTGCATAGGACAAAAAAATTTTGTAGACGACCCAAATAGATTCAAGTTTAGTGATCAACATTTTATTAAAAAAAATGAAGATATAGTTGCTTTATTTAAAGATATTCCAGAAGCACTAGAAAATAATTATAATTTCTCTTACAGATTCAATTTTAAACCAAAAAAATCAGCTCCAGTTTTACCTACAATAAAAACAGAAGCCAATACATCAGTCGAAAACGAGTTATTATCGCAAGCCAAAACAGGTTTAAAGAATAGACTAGAAAAATATATTTTAAAAAAAAAACAAAATTTTAATAAAGAAGAAATTTTAAAAATTTACGAAGACAGATTAAATCATGAATTAAATATTATAAATTCAATGAATTATCCAAGCTATTTTTTAATTGTATCTGATTATATCAGGTGGTCAAAAAATAATAATATACCTGTTGGTCCAGGTAGAGGTTCTGGAGCAGGATCTTTAGTTGCTTATTGCCTAGATATAACTGATGTTGATCCAATTGAATTCGATTTAATATTTGAGAGGTTTTTAAACCCTGATAGAATTTCAATGCCAGATTTTGATATAGATTTTTGTGAAGAAAAAAGAAACTTAGTTTTTGAATATCTAAAATCTAAGTATAAAAACGGTGTTGCTCACATCATTACTTTTGGAAAATTAAAAGCACGAATGGCAATAAGAGATATGGGTAGAGTGCTTGGGTTGCCCTACGGTCATGTAGATAAAATAAGTAAAATGATACCATTTGACCCATCAAGACCTTTATCATTGCAGGAGTCTATTGACAGAGAACCAAGATTTAAAGAAGAAATTAGAAATAGTAAAAAAGTTGAAAAATTAATTGAACTTTCCTTAAAAATAGAAGGGTTGAATAGAAACATGGCAACACATGCGGCAGGTGTAGTTATAGCAGGAGAAAATTTATCCGAACAAGTTCCTCTTTACAAAGACCATTCTGCTAATTTAATATTACCTTCCACACAGTTTGACATGCATTCTTCAGAGAACGCTGGTTTAGTAAAATTTGACATTCTTGGTCTAACTGCGCTTACAGTCATTAACAAAACAATTAAAATGCTAGAACAAAAAAATATTAACTTAGATATAAGCGCAATTGATTTAAAAGACCAAAATGTTTTTAGACTATTATCGACGGGAGAAACTACAGGATTATTTCAGCTAGAAAGCACAGGTGTACGAGCTACATTGCGTCAAATGAAACCAACGGAGTTCAATGATATAGTAGCCTTAGTTGCTCTTTACAGGCCAGGCCCGATGAGCAACATTCCTACATACAATGAATGTAAAAATGAAGATAGAAAACCCGATTATATTCATGAAACTTTAGAGAAAATTTTAAAACCAACTTATGGTATAATAATTTATCAAGAACAAGTGATGCAAATTGCTCAAACTCTTGCTGGCTTTACCGCAGGAGAAGCCGACATTTTAAGAAGAGCAATGGGTAAAAAGAAAAGAGCAGAACTTGAAAAGCAAAAAGAAAAATTTATCATAGGGGCTTTAAAAAACGGTATTAAAAAGGATGTCGCTAACTATGTTTTTACTAAAATTGAACCATTTGCCGATTATGGTTTCAATAAAAGCCATGCTGTTGCCTATGCATTGATTGCATTCCAAACTGCTTATTTAAAGACTTATCACAAAGAAGAATTTATAGCTGCTTCTATGTCAACAACACTAACAAATACAAGTAAACTTAGAGAATATGTGGAGGAATTAAAAAGACTAAAAATTGATGTAATCAGACCCTCAATCAATAATTGCTTTGCAGAATTTAAAGCAGAAACAAATAAAATATTTTATGGGCTAGGAGCCATTAAAAGTGTTGGTTTTGAAGCTATTTCAAATATTGTATATGAAAGAAAAAAAAATGGAAAGTTTAAAACTTTAACAGATTTTATAAATCGTATTGATCCAAAAAATATAAATAAACTACAACTTGAAGGACTTGTTAAAGCTGGTGCGTTTGATGAAATTGATCCTAATAGAAGAAGATTATTTGAGGCCATACCAAAAATTATTCAAACAATAAAAAGTAAATATGATGAAAAAGTAAGTAATCAAGAAAACCTTTTTAATGAGTCCAACAACAAAGACAATGAAACTTTTAAGTTTAACACAACTAAATCTTGGACAAAAAAAGAACTATTGGCTGAAGAATTTACTTCATTAGGGTTTTATATTTCAGACCATCCCTTAAATGAATATAAAGAATTTTTTGAGCAGCTTAAAATTAATACCTATAAAGATTTTGTAGACAGCAAAAAATCAGAAGCTCTTGTCGCAGGAACAATAATGTCTATTCAAGAAAAAAAGAGTGCAAAAGGTAATTCGTATGCAATTGTAAAATTTAGTGACAACAAAAGTGAGTTTGAAATTTTTTTATTTTCAGATCTCTTTTTATCTAATCGAGAAAAGCTAAAAGAGTCAAACTCATTTATCTTAACTTTAAACAAGGATAAAAATGCTGGTGAGAATAATTTAACGAGAATTAACATTAGAAAGATTGTAGATCTCACAGATTTAGTTAATAAAACCTATGAAAGTGTGTCGATAGAATTGACCAATAGAGAAAAACTAAAGGAACTCAATGAATTATTGAAAAATAATGGAAAAACTAAAATTAATGTTATTTTAAGAGACAGCAATAAAAAATACTCCTTTGAGCTTGAAAAAACTAGAAAGTTTGACTTTAATTTGTTTAGCCTGATTAAAAATAAGGAATATGTTAAAAAAATAAGTTTTTAGTAGCTTGATTTGTTAGGCTTTTAAATGTATGAGTGCGTAATTTCGCACACAGCGCAAAGGAGTAAAATCCTACCGGTCTCGAAAGAGGTTTGCTGTGGTGGATTAACCGGAAATAATATGAATATACCTGAAGTTAATATTAAACAATTATTAGAAGCTGGAGTACATCTTGGCCACAAGACACTAAGATGGAATCCAAAAATGAAAAAGTTCATTTTTGGTGAAAAAAATTCTATACATATAATCGATCTTACGCAGACAGTCGTATATTTTAAAAGTGCATTAGCAGAAGTATACAAATGCATCTCAAGCGGTGGTAAGATATTAATTGTATCTACTAAAAAACAAGCATCTGAACAAATTGCAAATTTAGCAAAAGAAACGGATCAATTTTTTGTAAACTATAGATGGCTTGGTGGAATGTTAACTAATTGGAACACTATTCAAAATTCGATCAAAAGATTAAAAATGCTGGAGGAAACTCTTTCAAAAGAAGACACTGGTTTTACAAAAAAAGAAATTTTAAAACGAAGTAAAGAAAAAGAAAAACTTCAGAGATCGCTTGGCGGTATTGCTGATATGAAAAAGTTACCACAGTTAATTTTTATCATAGACACAAACATTGAGTCCTTAGCGGTTGCGGAGTCTAAGAAACTCAATATACCAATAGTAGCTATTTTAGACACAAATTCCGATCCGACAGATATAAAATTTCCAATTCCTGGTAATGATGACGCGAGAAGATCAATAAACTTATATTGTGATTTATTAAAAAGTACTATTATTAATGGGTCTAAATTTATTGAAGTAAAACCTACTGAAAAAGAAGTTAAAGAAAAAATAAAAGTAAAACTCTCAGACACTAAAACAGTTGAAATTAAAACTGAAAAAAAAAAATCTAATTAAAATTTTATTTTATGTCTAGAAAAGATCTACTTGAAAGTGTAAAAAAACTTAGAGAAATTACCGGTGTTGGTTTTAAAGATTGTAAGCTTGCAATTGATGAAACGGGTGGAGATGTAGAAAAATCTATTGAGTTTCTAAGAAAAAAAGGTATTGCAAAAGCCTCTAATAAAATGAGCAGAATTGCAGCAGAAGGCTTATGTCTTTTACACGAAAAAAATGGTGAAATATCTTTAATAGAAATTAATAGCGAGACAGATTTTGTAGCAAAAAACGATACATTTATTTCTTTTTGCAAGGAAATTTCAATAATAAATTTTGAAAATAAATCTGATTTAACAAAAGTTAATAAAGCAAGTATGAAAAATAATTTGTCAGTAGAAACAAATTTAATAGACTTAATTGCTAAAATGGGTGAGAAAATCACATTAAGAAGAGCTATCTTTTTTGATAACACCAGTGGAAAAAACTCTTTTTATATTCATGGAGCTTTAGAAGATAGAATTGGAAAAATAGTATCAATTGTCAAAACTTCAAAAGAAAGTGATGCAGGAAAAAAGATTGCAATGCATATATCTGCACTATCTCCAATTGCTCTCGAAGAAAAGACATTAAGTAAAGATATCACAAACAAAGAAATGGAAATTATCAAAGCTGAACTTTTAAACTCAGGAAAGCCATCTGAAATAATCGAAAAAATAGCAAAAGGAAAAATTAATAAATTTATTTCTGATAACACTTTGATTAATCAAGTATGGATTATGGACCCTAAAAAAAAAGTTTCGGATATACTCAAAGATAATGATATTAAAATAGTGGATTTTATCAGGTATAAAGTTGGTGAAGGTGTTTAACTATGAGTTTAGAGTTTAATGAAAAAATTTATGCAGTTAAAATGGATAAAACCATTTTGTCTTATAAAAAAGATCTTTCTTCGTTAAGAACGGGTAGAGCTAACGCATCCATGTTAGACATGATCAAAGTTGACGTATACGGTCAAATGATGCCCATAAACCAACTTGCTAGTGTAAGTGTGCCGGAAGCAAGACTAATAACAATTCAAGTTTGGGATCAAACAAACATTAAAGCTGTTGATTCAGCTATACAAAAATCAGATTTAGGTATTAATCCACAGATTGATGGTTCCGTTTTAAGAATTAGAATCCCCGATCTAACCGAGGAACGAAGAAAAGATTTAATTAAAGTTTTAAAAAATATTGGTGAAAAAAATAAAGTTTCTATTATAAATATAAGAAGAGAAGCTAACGATGAATTAAAAAATTTAATTAAAGATAAAAAAATTAGCGAAGATGAAGAGAAATTATTTGAAAAAAATATTCAGAAAACTACAGATGAAAATATTTTAAGCATAGATAAAATTTCACAAGAGAAAGAAAAAGAAATTCTTCAAGTATGAACAGTCTTAATCACATTGCCTTCATTATGGACGGCAATGGAAGATGGGGCTTAAAAAAAAAAAAGAACAGAAATTACGGTCATATAGCCGGTCTTAAAACTGTGCAGAAAGTAGTTGAAGCCTCAATTAAATTCAAAGTTCCTGTAATTTCATTTTACGTTTTTTCAACAGAAAATTGGAAAAGACCAAAAACCGAAATCAATTACCTTTTTAATCTGATTGGTATTTATTTTAATAAGGAAATTAATAATATCATTAAAAATAATATTAAAATTATTATTACCGGTAAGTTTAAAAAATTACCCCCAAAGATAAGTAAAATTTTAAAAGCAGTTATAAATAAAACTAAAAAAAATAATAAGTTGGTTGTTAATTTAGCTATAAATTACGGATCTAAAGCTGAAATTGCAGATACGATCAAAGAAATCAATTATAATTCTCAAAAAATATCAGAAAAAAATATTGATAAAAGTTTACGTGCTAATTTTCCATTTCCAGACATTCTTATAAGAACAGGGGGTCAAAATAGACTAAGTAATTTTATGCTTTGGCAGTTAGCTTATGCAGAGATTTTTTTTCTAGAAAAGTTGTGGCCTGATTTTGTAAAAAGTGATTTGAAAAAAATTATAGGTAAATTTCATAAAATAAAAAGAAATTTTGGAGGAATTTAATATGAAGAATGAACTTTCAAATAGAATTTTTACTTCATTAGTTCTTTTACCAATTTTATTTTACGCAATAATCAACTCTGGTATTTATTTGATAATATTATTAATATTAGTTTATTCTTTATCTGTTTATGAAATAATTAAAAATACTAGGAATATATTATTTATTTTTTTCTCAAACGTTTTATTAATTCTATCATTTTATTCTTTTTATTCTTTAAGAGGTGATACTGAGTACTCTTTAATAATTAGTTGCTGGATTCTAATTGCTACTTTTTTTTCTGATATAGGTGGCTATGTTTTTGGGAAAATATTTAAAGGCAAAAAACTCACAAACATAAGTCCAAACAAAACCTATTCTGGAGCCATAGGATCGTTAATTTTCAGTTCTTTATCGTTATTTTTATTAAATTTTTTGCAAGTTTTTTTTTTAAATAAACTATTAGTAAATTTCTTAGAACTAAATTTTTTTGTACTTACTATTCTGATATCTTTTGTATGTCAAATTGGCGATCTTTTTGTATCGTACTGGAAAAGAAAAATTATGATTAAAAACATAAGTAATATTTTGCCTGGCCATGGTGGCGTGCTCGATAGAATTGATGGTTTAATATTTGTTTTAATATTTTGTTTTGTACTTAATTTATTTGGTTTAATTTAAATGAAAAAAAAAAAAATCGCAATATTAGGATCAACAGGTTCTATTGGTCAATCTGTTCTTGAAGTCGTAAAAAAGTCCAATGAATTTAAAGTTGAATTAATAATAGCTAATAAAAATTATTCTAAAATTATCAAACAAATAAAAATTTTTAAACCAAACATAGTTATTGTAAATAATAAAAATGTTTTCTTAAAAGTTAAAAAAAAATATAATAACAAAAGTATAGTTATTTTAAATAATATTGTGAATATTGAAAAAAATATTAAGAAAATTGACGTTACAGTTTCAGCTATTCCAGGTATCGCAGGTTTAGAGCCCACAATATTATTTACTAAAATTAGTAAAAAAATTCTTTTAGCTAACAAAGAGGCGATTATTTGTGGTTGGCATTTAATAAAAAAAAATTCAATTAAATATAAAACTGAATTAGTACCTATAGATTCTGAACACTTTTCTATAACAATGTTGTTAAAAAATTATTCAAATGAACAGATAGAAAAAATTTATATCACAGCTTCCGGTGGGCCATTTCTGAAACTTAATATTAATAAATTTAAATATATAAAGCCACAAGATGCAATAAAGCATCCCAAATGGAACATGGGAAAAAAAATTTCTGTCGATTCAGCAACTTTGATGAACAAAGTTTTAGAAATTACCGAAGCATTAAATCTTTTTCCATTTAGTCTTAAGAAATATGAAATTTTAATTCACCCAGATTCCCTTGTACATGCAATTATAAAACTAAAAAATGGAACATCTCTTTTTTTATATCACACACCCGATATGAAAATTCCAATAGGCAATGCTTTACTTAAAAACTTTAATTACAGAAATTTTTTTAGTCCAAAAAATAAAACTTATAATGAGATACAAAATTTGAGTTTTAGTAAGGTAGATAAAAAAAAGTTTCCAGCTGTAGACCTAATACCTGCAATGAACATCAAAAAATCATCAGCAATTATTGTTAATGCAGCAAACGAAGTATTTGTTGATGAATTTCTTAAAAATAATATAAATTTTGAGGCAATTGTGAGCTATTTGAAACTTGTTTTAAGAGACAAAAACTATATTAAAACTTCAAATTTAACTACTTATAGTGTAAAAAATATTTACTTAATAGACAATTGGGCTAGAACAACTGCTTATAAAATAATTAAAAAAAATAAATAAATGCTAAAAATTTACACTTCTCTCTTTCTCTTTATTTTTTTTAATTTGTCTGCGGAAATATTAAAAAAAGTAGACATTAAAGGTAATGATAGAATTAGCTCGGAAACCATAAAAGTTTATGGTGATATTACAAAAGGTAAAGATTATTCAAATTTTGACGTAAATGAGATATTAAAAAAACTTTACAGCACCAACTTCTTTGAAGATATAAAAATCTCTTTATCAAATAATGTTTTAGACATAACTGTTAAAGAGTATGCGATTGTTAACTTTATAGATCTGCAAGGTGAAAAAAACAAAACCACTAAAAAAAAAATTCTTGAAAAACTAACCCTACAAGCCAAAGAAAGTTTCATAGAAAGTAGAGTGTCAAATGATGTAAGCATAATTAAAAAGCTTTACGCAAGTACTGGGCATAATTTTGTAAAAATAGAAACAAAAATAGAAAAATTTGATAATAGTCGAATAAATCTTATCTACATTTTAGACAAGGGAAAAAAAACTGATATTGCTAAAATAAATTTTTTAGGAGATAAAAAAGTTAAAGATAAAAGATTAAGAGATATTATTGTTTCTGAAGAAAAAAAATTTTGGAAAGTTCTATCTAGAAATACTTTTTTGAACAGCAGTAACATAGAATTAGATACAAGATTATTAATTAACTACTACAAATCACTTGGTTATTACGATGTTCAGGTTTTATCAAGCAATGCTGAAGTTAGTGAAGAAAATTTAACCACTCTTACATATACGATTAATGCAGGAACTAGATACAGAGTAAATAAAATTTTTACTAATGTAAGTGATGTTTTAGATAAAAAAGTATTCACTTCTTTGCAGACAAACTATAAAAAAATTATTGGAAAATATTACTCTCCATTTACAGTTAAAAAATTATTAGATGAATTAGATATTTTAATAGCAAACAATGACTTACAATTTATAGAACATTCTGTTAATGAAATTTTAGAAGGTGACAGCATTGAAATACAAATTAATATTTTTGAGGGTAAAAAAATACTTGTAGAAAAAATCAATATTGGTGGAAATACAGTTACTGATGAGTCTGTTTTAAGATCTGAACTCTTATTAGATGAAGGTGACCCATTTAATAAATTAAAACTTGATCAATCTATAGCTAGACTTAAAGCAAGAAATTTATTTGGTAGTGTAAAAAGTAGAATAGTTGATGGAGCCAATAAAGATCAAAAGATAATTGAAATTAATGTTGAGGAAAAACCAACTGGTGAAATTAGTGCTGGTGCCGGTATTGGTACTAACGGTGGATCATTTGAATTTTCCGTAACCGAAAACAATTGGCTTGGTAAAGGAAAGAATGTCTCAACAAACTTAAGCATAAGTAAAGAGACATTTTCTGGTGGCTTGTTTGTTAATGATCCAAATTATAATTTTTCTGGAAATTCTCTAAATTATTTTGTTAGTAATACCTCTAATGACAAAGAGAAGGCTGGATTTAAAAATAACATTACCTCAACCGGAATTGGTACTAAATTTGAACAATATCAAAATATTTATATTTCCCCAAGTTTGTCTCTTTCGTACGATGATTTAAAAGTGAATAGCACTGGTTCAACATCATTAAAAAAACAAGAGGGAACTTTTACGGACTTAAGCTTTTCATACGGAATAACAGTAGATAATAGAGATAAGGTGTATGCACCTACCGATGGGTATATTTCAGGTTTTAGCCAAGCTATTCCTCTCTACGCAGACTCACCCTACCTAAGAAATACTTACGAATTTGCAAAATATAAAGCACTATCACCAGATGCAACTGGAAAGTTTAAACTTTACGCTTCAACTATAAATGGTTTAACCGGTAAAGATGTCAGGCTAAGCAAGAGAATAGGTTTGTCATCAAAAAGATTGAGAGGATTTGAAACAGGGAAAGTTGGCCCGAAAGACGGTGAAGACTATGTTGGAGGAAATTATGCCATGGCTACAAATTTTGAAGTAGCTCTTCCTAATATTTTACCAGAAAGCACTAAAACTGACATAGGTATGTTTTTTGATGTAGCAAATATTTGGCATGTCGATTACGATAGTAGCGTATTAGATTCTAATAAAATTAGGTCTACTGCAGGAGTAAACGCAAGTTGGCTTTCACCTGCTGGCCCGATGACTTTTGTTTTTTCACAGAACTTGTCTAAAGCAAGCACAGATGTTACAGAGTCTTTTACTTTTAACTTAGGAACTACTTTTTAAATAAAAGAACAATCAATATGAAAAAATTAATTTTAATTATTATATTATTTTTAGCTTACCCTCTGAGCTTATTTGCTGATAATTCGCACTTTATTGATTTTAAAAAAGTGTTAAATACTAGTAAATACGGCGTCGCTGCAAAAAAAAAATTACAAACAAAATTTGAAAGTGAATCAAAAAAATATAAAAAAATTGAAGAAAATATTAAAAAAGAAGAAAATGAAATAATTTCTCAAAAAACCGTAATATCACCAGAAGAATATAAAAAAAAAATTGAGATACTTCGAAAAAAAGTTGGTGATTTACAAAAAAATCGACAAAATTCCTTTAACAATATCGCTGAATTGAGAAAAGATGAGAGACTACTTTTGCTTAAAAAAGTTAATCCAATTATTAAAAAATATATGGAAGAAAATAAAATTGGAATAGTTGTTGATAAGCAAAGTGTTATAATGGGTGATACATCTTTAGAAATCACAGATAAAATAATTGCAATTTTAAATAAATAATATTAATGAGTAAGAATATTTTCTTTAAGCAAAAAGGACCTTTCTTGCCTAGTGAAATATTTGAGAATTTAACTTTAAAAAAAAAAATAAAAATATTTGATATTAAAACTTTAGACCAAGCTACGGATCTTGATTTAACATTTTTAGAATCAATCAATTACGTTGATTCTGCAAAAATTACATCAGCAATGTGTTGTCTAACTACAGAAAAATTAAAAATTCATTTACCAAAAAAATGTGAACCAATAATTGTTAAAAATGTACTTTTTGAACTATGTAAAGCTTCTAGAAAATTTTATCCTAATGCGGATATTGATTTGCTAGATACTTCATTAAAAAAAGCAAAAGAATCTAAATATCCAAATGTAAGATTTGGAAACAATATATTGATTGGAAAAAATTGTAAAATTGGAAAAAATACTAGTATAGGTAGCAATACAATAATTGAACACGATGTCATAATTGGAGAAAATTGTACAATCGGTTCTCAAATAGTTTTAAGAAATTCAATAATAGGAAACAATGTTGTTATACAAGATGGATGTAAAGTTGGGTTAAAAGGCTTTGGTTTTATACCTTTAAAAGAAAAAAATTTAAGATTTCCTCATACTGGAAAAGTGATTCTAAAAGACAATGTTGAACTCGGAGCTAATTGCACGGTTGATAGAGGTTCTATTGGAGATACCATAATTGGTAAAAATACTTTTTTAGATAATCAGGTACATGTAGCGCACAATGTAAAGATAGGAGATAATTGCATGATAGCAGGACAAGTTGGTTTCGCTGGAAGTTCCATTTTAGGTAATAACGTTTCTATTGGAGGACAAGCAGGTGTTTCAGGCCATTTAAAAATAGGCAATAATGTTAAAATTGGAGGTGGTAGTGGCGTTGTGAAAGATATATCTGACGAAACAGTTGTTATGGGCTATCCTGCTGTACCACTAAAAGAATTTATAAAAAATTCAAAAAAAAAATGAATGATTCAATAGATAGAAAAAAAATAGAAAGTTTATTACCGCATCGAGAACCAATGCTTTTAATTGATAGATTGATTAGCATCGTTCATTTAAAATCTGCCACAGCAATTATGTATGTTAAAAAAAATGGTTTTTATGTTCAAGGTCATTTTCCTGGACAGCCAGTTATGCCTGGAGTTTTAATTGTAGAGGCTTTTGGTCAGGCTGCTGCTGCATTAACAGCTTATGGAGTTGACCCAAAAGAATATGAAAATAAATTAGTGTTCTTAATGGGTGTAGACAAAGCTAGGTTTCGAAATCCTGTTGTGCCAGATTGTGAACTACATTTAGAGATAGAAGCTATTAGATCTCATGGCAGAGTTTGGAAGTACAAAGGAACAGCAAAAGTAGATGGAAAAAGAATGGCCGATGCTGAGTGGTCTGCAACTATAGTAGATAAAAAATGATACATAGCTCTAGTGTTATTTCAAAAAAAGCTAAAATAGGAACTAATGTAAAAATTGGCCCGTTTTGTAACATCGGTGATTCCGTACAACTCGATGACAATGTTGAGTTACTTTCAAATATTCATATTGAAGGTAATACAAAAGTTGGAAAAGAAACTAAAATTTTTCCATTTGCCTGTATTGGAACCGTACCTCAAGATCTTAAATACAAAAATGAACCTAACAATTTAGTTATAGGAGAAAGAAATATTATTAGGGAACATGTAACCATTAATCCAGGAACAGCAGGTGGAGGTGGGCAGACTACTATAGGAAACGATTGTTTGTTTATGATTTCTTCTCACGTTGCACATGATTGTAGTGTCGGAAATAATGTAATTATAGCAAATAACGTACCTTTGGGCGGACACGTAGTTATAGAAGACTCTGTTGTAATTGGAGGAAATTCTGCAGTTCAGCAGTTTACTAGAATTGGAAGATTAGCTATGATCGGCGGCATGACAGGAGTGTTGAAAGATGTTATCCCTTTCGGTCTATCAATTGGAAATAGAAACTATTTACAAGGATTAAATTTGATAGGTCTTAGAAGAAAAAATTATGATAATAAGAAAATCATAGAACTTGATAAGGCTTATAAAGAAATATTTTCATCAAAAAAACTTCTTGAAAGCTTAAACAAAATAAATAATGATTTTAATGGTAACGAACTTGTTGAAGAAGTTGTCAACTTCATAGAAAAAGATAAAAAAAGAGCAATTTGCACGCCATTAAATCAAGAGTAAGATGATTGGATTAATATTTGGAGAAACTGATTTCCCAAAAATAATTTTAAAAAAAATTAAAAAAATCAAAATAAAATATTTAATTATCGACTTAACAAAAAAAAAAAGTTTTAAAAAAAACAAGAACTTTCACTCGATCTCAATTGGTCAAATAGGAAAAATTATAAATATTTTAAAAGAAAACAACTGTAAGAATGTACTTTTTGCGGGAAAGGTGAATAAGCCTAATTTTTTAAAACTTAAACTAGATTTAAAAGGAATTTATTACATTACAAAAATTATTAAAGCTTCTAAAGCAGGAGATGCAGCTATTTTAAAAGAAGTCATTAAGATTTTTGAAAAAGAAAAAATTAAGACTTTAGACTCTCTAATATTCACTCCTGAATTAAGTTTATCGAAAGGCATTCATACAAAATTAAAACCTAATAACGAGGATTTAAAAGATATTAATAAAGCCACATTAACTTTAAGTAGATTAAATAATTATAGTTACACCCAAGCTACTGTAGTTAGAAAAAATAAAGTTCTCGCAATAGAAGGAAATGATGGTACACAAAATATGCTTCAAAAAATTAAAAAAGAAAATAAATTTTCAAGAGGTGTTTTAGTAAAACTTCCAAAGAAAAAACAAGATTTACGAATTGATTTACCGACAATTGGTTTAAAGACACTAAAACAATGTAAAAAAGTAGGTCTAAAAGGAGTAGTTTTAAAAAATAAACAAAATGTTTGTTTAGACAAAAAAAAATTAATAAATTTTGCAAATAAAAATAAAATTTTTGTTGTAGGAATATGAAAAAAATTTTTATATTAACAGGAGAACCGTCCGGAGACAAATTAGCCTCAAAAGTTTTATCCAAACTTAAATTACTTAATCCAAATATCGAATATTTATCCGTGGGAGGTGAAAGTCTTAAATCTCAAGGAATTAAGACAATATACGAATTAAAAGAAATTACTTATCTTGGTTTTACTAGTGTCTTACTAAATATTTTTAAGATTAATAACAGTATCAACAAAACTGTAGAGGCAATTTTAGAATTTAAACCAGACATCCTTTTTACCGTTGATAGTCCAGATTTTACCTTAAGAGTATCAGAGAAAGTTAAGAAAAAAGATTCTAACATTAAAACAGTACACTATGTTGCCCCTCAAGTATGGGTTTGGAGAGAAGGTAGGGTTAAAAAAATTAAGAAGTTTATTGATCATATTTTACTGTTATTTAGTTTTGAGAAACCTTACTTTGACAAAGAGCAAGTTAGTTGTGAATTTGTTGGTCATCCTTTATTAGAACATAAGACTGACGACAAAATTGACATCAATCAATTTATAGGAAAAAATAAAGCTTTAATATCTATGTTTGCTGGTAGCCGAATTTCAGAAATTAATGTTTTAATGCCAATTTTAGTTAATTTTATTAAATTAATGAAGAATAAGTACAATGATATTACTTTCGTATTTCACTCAACTAAAGAGCACAGTGAGCTGATTAAATCTTATATAAACAATATCGAATTAACCAATTGTGAAGTAATAAGCGATGATAAAATTAAAACTCATTTACTTAAAAAATCAATATTTGCTGTTGCAAAGTCAGGAACTGTCTCTCTTGAAATATGTAATTCCAAAATTCCTTCCGTTATTCTTTATAAGATGAATTTTATCAATTTTTTAATAATAAAAATGTTAGTTAAAACTAAATATGCAAATATAATAAATATTGCTGCTAATAAAGAAATCATACCTGAGTTACTTCAATCAAATTGCAATGCTAAAAATATTTATGAGGTTGTAAGTGATTTTTTGAACACACCTTCAAAAATCAAAGAACAGGTAAAAAAGACTCAAACTATATTAAATCAATTTAAAACAGATAAATCTTCTTCAGAGTTAGCTAGTAAGGCTTTGAATAACCTGCTTTAGTTACTCACAGCTAGGAAAAAAAAGCTTTAATAAAAAATTAAAAAGTAGAGAATGTGAGCATGCCTATAGCAATTATTTTAATTGTTGGAGTTTTATTTTACGAAAGTGCTTACAATAAAGATGTTAACACCCAGCAAAATAAGACTGTTGAGACTACAACTACTAAAACCTTAAAAAATAAGCCCACAACAACTGAATCTAAACCAATACCAGTTAAAGAACCAGTTCTAATTAAAGAAGAGGTTAAAGTTGAACCAAAAGAACCAGTTCTAATTAAAGAAGAGGTTAAAGTTGAACCAAAAGAACCAGTTCTAATTAA
>Ga0307986_10000849_pt1 | contig 22521 bp, 16 predicted proteins | sample EllFjometageno82_FD_203170 | JGI IMG/M metagenome (GOLD analysis project Ga0307986, IMG submission 203170) | Marine microbial communities from Ellis Fjord, Antarctic Ocean - #82 | ecosystem: Environmental > Aquatic > Marine > Unclassified | place: Southern Ocean | collected 2014-10-09
GAATATTAAATTTAGTGAATTAACTAACTTAAAACTTAAAAATGAAAATGTAAAAGGAGTAATCTTTGATTTAGGTTATTCTTATACACAAATAAAAGATCATAAAAAGGGTCTATCCTTTGAGACTGTTGGTGAGCTTAACATGAAGATGGGAATAAATGATTTTTCTGCAAAAGAAACAATTAATAATTTAGATGAAAAAAAACTTGCTCAAATATTTAAATATTTTGGAGATGAAAAAGATAGCAATAGAATAGCACACAACATTGTAGAGGATAGAGCAACTAGAGAAATCACGACAGAAGAGTTGGTAAGAATTATTGATTCATCCAAAAGGAAAAAAAATCAAAAAACACACAGTGCAACAAAAGTTTTTCAAGCATTAAGAATATTTGTTAATAAAGAAATTAGTGAACTAATTTATGGATTAATTAATGCTGCAAAAGTTGTTAAAAAAGATGGAATAATAGCAGTTGTTACATTTCACTCACTTGAAGATAAAATAGTTAAATATTTCTTTAAAAGTTTATCAGAAAATAAAAGTGTTTCACGTTACATGCCAAAAGGTGAGGAAAAAGTTAATTTATTTAAATCTTTAAGTAAAAAACCAATTGTACCATCTGAAAAAGAAATAGAAGAAAACCCACCATCAAGATCTGCAAAATTGAGATATGTTATTAAAAAAGAAGACTTTTATGATTTTGAAACAGATATTTTAGAGAAGTTTGATCATCTAATAAAAATTGAAAACTTTTCTAAAGAATTATGAAGAAAATAGTATTTGCAATTATTTTTGTATTAATTCTAGCTACATCATTAGTGAAAAATTCTACAAAAGAAATAGAGGATAAAATTTTCATGGTAAATGAAAATATTAGGCCTTTAACATCGGAGCTTGGGGACGTTCTTCTAGAGTATAATTATTTAAGCTCACCAGATAAATTAACTCAATATCAAACACAATACTTTGAAAAGGATTTAATAAAAATCGATATAACAAAAATAAAAAAACTTACTGAAAAAAAAAATTATATAAAAGTAAGCGACTTCATAGAGAAAATTATCGATGAATGATAAAAAAAATAACGTTTTCTTAGAAGGGTATGAGAATGAATTTTCATACAAGAAAAGTAAAACGAATTTAAATATAGAATTTAATAGAATAGCCTTTATTTTCTTTATATTTTTAGTAATTTCAATAATATACTCAATACAACTTCTTCACATCGGTTCGTTAAAAGAAGCAACAAACAATATTAAATCATCAATTACTAAAAAAAATTATAGAGCAGACATAATAGATAGAAATGGAAATTATTTAGTTAAAACAGTTAGTTCCATAAATATTGGGATTAACCCTATAGAAGTTATTGATAAAAAAAAACTTCTAATTAATTTACAGCTAATATTCCCAAATAAAAATTACATTGAGATATCACAAAAACTTGAGAAAAATAAATATTTTTATTTAGAAAAAAAAATAACAGCGGATAATTATGAAAAAATAATGATGCTTGGAGATAAGTCAATTAAGTCTGAAGAAAAATTAACAAGAATATATCCTCAAAAAAATCTTTTTAGTCATATTATTGGACAAATAGATGATGATAATAATGGAATATCAGGTTTAGAAAAATTTTTTGATAGTAAATTAAAGCAAATAAACGAACCTCTTAAGTTAACTGTAGATACCGACATACAATATTTAATTAGAGAAGAGCTAATAAAGTTTAATTCAGTATTTAGAAGTAAAGGTAGTACGGCAATTTTAATGAATGTTAACAATGGAGAAATTATTTCAATGGTTTCATACCCAGACTTTGATCTTAATAAAAGAGAAACAGTAAGTGATGTAAATTTTATAAATAGAGCTACTAAAGGTGTATATGAATTAGGATCTGTTTTTAAAACCTTTACTGTAGCAGCAGGTTTAGAGGAAGGCTTAATTAAGAAAGATACAGAGTTTTTAAATTTAAAAAAAAAATTAAAATGTGGGAAAAATATAATTTCAGAATATGACAAGAAAATGCCAACAAACCTTACAGTTGAGCAAATTTTAATTAGATCAGGTAATATAGGCTCTGTTAGAATTGGTCAAAAACTTGAAATTGAAAAATTAAAGTTATTTTTAGAAAAAATAGGTGTTTTAAGTAAAATTGATTTTGATATTGAGGAAGTTGGTGAACCAATTCCTTTTAAATGGGGAAAATGTAAACTAGCCACTGTCTCATTTGGACATGGCATAACCACAACACCACTACAACTAGCAAAAGGTTACGCAATTATTACAAATGGAGGTTTTGAAATTAAACCAAGCCTGATTAAAAAAACTTTAGAAGATAATCAAAATCAAAAAAGGATTATTAAAGAAGGTGTTTCAAAAGACATAAATGAAATATTAAGAAAAATTGTAACAACAAAGGAGGGTACAGCAGGACTTGCTAATATAAAGGGATATGAGGTTGGTGGAAAAACAGGAACCGCTGAAAAGACAGTAGTTGGTGGCTATACAAGAAAAGCAAAAGTAAATACTTTTGTATCTATATTTCCAACATCTAAGCCTAAATATGTAATGGTAGTATTACTAGACGAACCAAAAACATCAGAAGATTACATTTATAAATTTAAGAACAAGAACGGATCTTACAAAGGAACACCATTTAATACAGCAGGATGGACATCTGTTGAAGTTGCTGGAAAGATTATACAAAAAATTGGGCCTATTTTAGCCACAAAATATATGGAAAATTAAGTCATTCATGATCATTGGAAATTTTATTAAAGAAGTAGAATTAAAACATAGAAATCATTATTTTTCAGGTATTTGCTTCAATAGCTCAAAGTGTAAAAAAGATAATATTTTCTTTGCGATAAAAGGAATCAAAATAGATGGTAATAAATTTATCAATCATGCTATTAAAAAAGGTGCAAAAACTGTTATTTCCAATCAAAACTTTAAAGGTATAAAAAAAAACATATTATTTATAAGATCTTCCAACGTAAGAAAGACATTGTCAGAATTTGCTTACACAATTTATAAAAAGAAACCAAATAATATAATTGCAGTAACAGGAACAAATGGAAAATCATCCGTGGCTGATTTTTACTTTCAAATTTTAAGATTAAATAAAAAAAAAGTAGCTTCAATTGGAACTTTAGGCATTAAAACACAGAACTATATAAAAAAAGTTCCAAACACAACTATTGATCCAATTGCTTTAAGTATAATTTTGAACAAGCTTAAAAAAGAAAGAATTAACAATGTCATATTGGAGGCGTCTAGTCATGGACTTAAACAAAATAGGTTAGATGGCTTGAAGTTTAAAACAGGTATATTTACTAATTTATCTCATGATCATTTAGATTATCACAAAACATTTACTGATTATCTTAAATCAAAACTATACCTTTTTGAAAAATTACTCAAAAAAAAGGCCAACATAATTACAGACATAGAAATTCCTGAATATAAAAAAATTAAAAAAATAGCTTTAAAAAATCAATTCAATATTGAAACAATTTTAAACAACAATAGTAATCTAAAAATAATTTCTCATGAATATCATAATGAAAAACAAATAGTTAAAATAAGATACAATAAAAATATTTATAAATTTCAAACAAGTTTAATAGGAAAAATTCAAATTAAAAATATTTTAATGGCAATGATAGCTGCAACTAAAAGTGGTTTAAGTTTTAAAAAAATAAATAACACTATTAATAATCTAGAGCCAATAAGTGGAAGATTAGAACAAATTGGAATTATTAAAAATAATTCTAAAGTTATACTGGATTATGCTCATACGCCGGATGCACTAGAAGCATCCTTAAAGAGTTTAAAAGAACAATTTAAAAATAGACGAATTTCGATAGTTTTTGGTTGTGGTGGAGACAGAGATAAAGCAAAAAGGCCAATGATGGGTAAAATTGTTAATCAATATTGTGATAGAATTTACCTAACAGATGATAATCCAAGATATGAAAATCCACGAACAATTAGAAGCTCCATAAGGAAAAATATTAATAAATCTAAAATCTATGAGATTTCAAATAGAGCTAACGCTATCAAGAAAGCAATATTTGACTTGAAAACGGGTGATATTTTGATTGTTGCTGGCAAAGGACATGAAAAAATTCAAGAATATAAAAAGATTAAAAAATTATTTTCTGATCAACAACAAATATTAAAAAATATAACAATTAAAAATAAAACACTTTCAAGTAACCTTAAACTAAATATTTTAATAGAATTGAGTAATTCAAATAATATTTCTTCAAAACTAAAAATTAAGAACGCTTTAATTAACTCTAAAGAAATCAAAAAAAATGATGTTTTCTTTGCAATTAAAGGAAAAAATAAAGATGGTAATCTTTTTGCTAAAGAAGCCCTTGCTAAGGGTGCATCTCTAGCAATAGTAAATAATAAAAAAGATTCTAAGAAAAAGATAGTAGTAAAAAATACTTTAGAATTTTTAACAAAAGCGTCTTCCATTCTAAGAGAAAATCTATCAAGTAAAATTATATCAATAACAGGTAGTTGTGGAAAAACTTCACTTAAAGAACTAACAGGAAGATCATTGAGCAAAATTAGTCAAACAACCTATTCTCCAAAATCATTTAACAATAAATTTGGTGTTCCGTTAAGTTTATTTAATTTAAAAAAGAATGATTCTTTTGGTATTTTTGAGATTGGAATGGATAAGAAAAAAGAAATTGATTATTTATCAAAAATTATAAAACCTGATGTCGGTGTGATCACAAATATTTCCTATGCTCATATTAAAAATTTTAAAAACATTAGTGAAATAGCTTTAGCTAAATCAGAGATTATTAAAAACATAAAAGATGATGGGTATCTTATTTTAAATAAAGATGACAAATTCTATAATTTTCATAAAAAAATTGGATTAAAAAGAAATTTAAAAATTCTCTCTTTTAGTTTAAAGAATAAAAGTGCAACAACTAATTTAGATTTAGTTACAAAAGAAAAATCTAAATACAAAATCTCTATAAATATTAATAAAAAAAAAATATACTTTTATTCAAACTCTTTTTTTGAAAATGATCTAAAAAATTTGTTAGCCACAATTTTAATCATATCAATTTTCACAGATATACATAAATTAGATAAAAATATTTTTTATAACCACAAAGTAACAAATGGTCGTGGAGATATAACCAAAGTAAAATTATTTAAAAAAAACTTTTACCTTGTGGACGAAAGCTATAATTCAAACCCATTATCCTTAAAATCAGCATTACAAAACTTTGATATGATTAAAGTTGATAATGAAAAAAAACATTTAGTACTTGGTGACATGTTAGAACTTGGGAAATATTCAAAAAAATTACATATTGAAATTGGAAAAAGTATTAACAAAACCTCTCTCAAAAATGTTAATGTTATTGGAGAACATATTAAATGGACTTTTAACAATATTAATAAAAGCAAGAAAGGGGTTATTTTAAAAAAAAAATCTCAAATAATTGATTTGATTAAAAATACTTTAAATAATAATGACTATTTAATGATTAAAGCTTCCAACTCTACAGGACTTAATAGTCTAGCCAATCAAATAAAAAAAAAAAAAATTAATGCTTTATAGTCTTATTTCTGAATTAGTTGATCAATACAGCTTTCTTAATGTATTTAAATACCTTACTTTTAGAACGGGGTTAGCGATGTTTACTTCTATGATTATAGTCCTATTAGTTGGCTCACCATTTATTAAATTTTTTTCTGCGAGACAAATCTTAGATCCAATAAGAGAAGATGGTCCATCAGAGCATATTATAAAAAAAATTGGAACGCCTACAATGGGAGGTGTTTTAATATTATTAGGTTTATTTTCAGGAATACTTTTATGGGGAGACTTATCTAATTATCATATATGGTTTTTAATTTATATAGTAACTAGCTTTGGTCTACTTGGGGCGTATGACGATTATAAAAAAATTAAATATAAAAATTCTTCTGGCATTTCATTTAGATTTAAAATTATTTCGCAAATTTTAATAACAATAATAGGTGTAATTAGTTTATCTTATTTTTCGCAAAATATAGAATTAACTAACCTATATTTTCCTTTTTTTAAAAATTTAGTAATAAACCTAGGCTGGTTCTTTATACCATTTTCTGTATTCATAATTGTTGGTTCTTCAAATGCAGTGAATCTTACAGATGGCCTCGATGGATTAGCAACAGTACCAGTTATATTGGTAGCAGGTTGTTTTGCTTTTATTAGTTATGTAACTGGAAATATATTATTTTCTGAGTATTTGAATATACCCTATCTAGAGGGCATGGGAGAAGTGACAATTTTTTGTGGCTCAATTATTGGAGCTTGCCTAGGTTTTTTATGGTTTAATGCACCACCTGCTAAAATATTTATGGGTGACACAGGATCATTAGCACTTGGTGGATCATTAGGTGCGGTGGGAATAATTACTAAACATGAAATAGTTTTGGCAATAACGGGTGGCTTATTTGTTTTAGAAGCTGTTTCAGTTATTGTGCAGGTGGTATCTTTCAAATTAACAGGAAAAAGAATTTTTAGAATGGCACCAATTCATCACCACTTTGAAAAAAAAGGCTGGTCAGAATCTACTATTGTAATTAGGTTTTGGATTATTGCAATAATTCTTGCAATGATTGGTATGGCTACATTGAAACTTAGATAATGCTAAATAATCTAAATATTTTTTATAAGAAAAAAATTTTAATTTATGGCCTGGGAAAAAGTGGGTTATCTGCTTTTAAATTTTTAAAAAAAGATAATAAAATTACTACCTATGACGATAAAATAAAAGTTGATATTAAAAGAATAACAAAAGTAAAATTCGATTATATAATAATTAGCCCTGGAATAGATATTAATAAGTGCAATTTAAGTAAATTTTTAAAGAATAATTCTAAAAAAATTTATACAGACTTAGATATTTTTTATAACCATCATAAGGAAAATAATAAGATAACAATCACCGGAACTAACGGCAAATCAACTACTGCTAAAATTCTATATGAAGCGTTAAAAGATCAGAAATTAGATGTTAGGCTAGTAGGTAACATTGGTAATCCGGCACTTTTAGAAAAAAAAATAACAAATAAAACAGTTTTTGTAATTGAGGCCTCATCTTATCAGTTAGAATACAGTAAATTATTCAAGTCAAATATATCGCTAATTTTAAATATATCACCAGACCACCTTGAAAGACATAAGACTATAAATAAATATGTAAGTGCTAAATTTAAACTGGTAAAAAACCAATCTAAGAAAGATTTTGCAATTTTAAATACAAAAAATTTTTATATTAAGAGAGAATTAGAGTCTAAAAATTTTTTACCTAAAATAATAAAAATTAAAAAAAACATAGACAATATTTTCTTAAAAAAAATAAATAATAAATATTTTTACACTGATGGAAACAAGGAGAACTTAAAATTTGTTTTAGAGGTTGCTAAAATATTAAAGCTTAACAAATATCTTCTAATTAAAACATTAAAAAAATTTAAGGGACTAAAATATAGACAAGAAAGAATTTTCCAGTCAAGAAAATTAACAATTATTAATGATTCAAAAGCAACAACTTTTTCTTCATCATTAAGTTTGTTAAATTCTCTAACTAATATCTACTGGATAGTTGGTGGTCAAGCCAAAAAAGGTGATAAGTTATTATTGTCAAAAAAAAATTGTAAAAATATTAAAGCATATGTTTTTGGTAGTAATAAAAATTTTTTCGTAAGTAAACTTAAAAAATTAATGAAATATGAATATTTTTTAGATTTAAAAAGTTTAGTCAAAAAATTATTTTTAGAAATTCAAGTCGATAAAAACACAACCCATAAAACAATTTTATTTAGTCCATCAGCAGCTTCATTTGATAGTTTCAAAAATTTTGAGAAACGCGGAGAATATTTTAATCAGCTTGTTAAAAAATATATAAATGCTTAATTTTAATTCAATATATAAATTTTATTATGAATGGTGGAAAAATATAGATAAAACACTCTTTGTAATAATAATATTTCTATTTAGTTTGGGGCTATTTTTTTCTTTAGTATCAACTTCTTTAATTGCCTCTGATAAATTAGATACTAATAATTATTTCTTCTTCTTTAAGCACTTATTATATATTGCTATTGGAATGATTGTTTTAATATTTTTTTCATCCCTAAGTAAAGAAAATCTCTTTAAGATTTCTTTTTATCTTCTTTTAATATCTTTATTTTTTTTATTTTTAGTGCCAGTTTTAGGCATAGAAGTAAAAGGATCTAAAAGATGGCTTAATCTTTTTTTTCTACCAAGATTTCAGCCAATTGAGTTAGTTAAACCATTTCTAATTATTTTTGTTGCAACAATTTTATGTAGTGAAAAAAATCTTAATATTTACTTTAAGTATTTATTAACATTCATAGCTATTGTACCTGCTTGTCTTCTATTAATGATGCAGCCTGATATAGGGCAAACATTGCTCATCTTTTTGGCTTGGTCTACTTTAGTTTTTATTTCAGGCATAAGTTTACCAATAATTTTAATTTTTATCAGTTTTTCATTATTATCATTATTTTATATAGTTTTTTTTATCCCAAAATTTACTTATATAAAAGATAGAATTTTATCATTTTTTAATCAAGATAATGGAACTCATAACTTTCAATCTGATAAGGCAATAGAGGCAATTAGTAGTGGTGGCTATTTTGGAAAGGGAATTGGTGAAGGTACTTTAAAAAACAGAGTACCTGAAGCGCACACAGATTATATCATCTCTGTAATATCAGAAGAATTTGGTGTTGTGGCAATTATACTATTATTGATTTTATTCTTATTTTTTATCTACACTGTTTTCAAAAAAATATATTTAGAAAAAAATGAAAAAATTAAATTAGTTTTAACCGGAACTGTATGTTTAATTATTTTTCAGGCCTTGATTCATATTGGCGTCAATATTAGATTGTTTCCTACAACAGGCATGACTTTACCATTTTTAAGTTATGGAGGCTCATCAATTGTAGATATATCAATTTTATCTGGAATAATATTAAATTTAACAAAAAGAAAAATTGATTAAATGACACAAAGAATTTTAATTAGTACTGGTGGATCAGGTGGTCATGTCGTGCCTGCCACCATATTATATGAACATCTAAAAAGTCAATTTCAAGTATCTATGTCTATAGATTATAGAGGCCTCAAGTTTCTAGATAAAAACAAATATGACTTAGAAATTTTTAACATAACTCCTATATCAAGAAATATTTTTTTATTACCTCTTCAATTTTTTTTAATAATTCACTTAATTGTAAAGTCTATTTTTTTTTTAAAAAAAAGAAGAATAGATATATTAATTTCAACAGGGGGCTACATGTCACTTCCTTTGTGCTTGGCATCAAAAATTTTAAATATTAAACTTTTTTTATTCGAACCAAATATGGTTTTAGGAAGATCAAATAAATTTTTTATTAAATCTTGTGAAAAAATTTTTTGTTATTCTAATAAAATTAAAAATTTTCCAGATAAATATATAGGAAAGATTCATGTAATACCTGCTTTACTAAGAAAAAAATTTTATGATGTAACAAAATCTGATGGTATTAATGACTGCATCAATTTATTAGTAATAGGAGGAAGTCAAGGAGCTAAGATATTTGATACGTTGATTAAATCTTCAGTAATTGAATTATCAAAAACGTATAACTTGAAAATTTATCAACAGACAAATTTAACTAATTTTAAAGAATTAAAAAAACTTTATAACAATCAAAATATTGATTATGAATTATTCGATTTTAATGAAGATATCTCAGATCTCATGAGTAGATCAAATATATGTATTACTAGAGCAGGTGCTTCAACTTTAGCAGAATTAATTTTTTTAAATTTACCTTATGTGGCCATACCACTACCTACTTCAAAAGATAATCATCAATTTGAAAACGCTTTTTTTTATAATGAAATTGCTTGTAATTGGATTTTAAATCAAAATGAAATCAATGATGATACAGTAGTAAATAAATTAGTTAATATTATAGAGAACAAAGACGAATATTTAGTTAAAAAAATAAATATGAAAAATTTTAGCTATCTAAATACATGGAATAATATAAATCAGAAAATTATATCTGTTATTAATGAAAATAGAATTAGCAAAAACTGAAATCATACATTTTGTTGGAATAGGTGGAATTGGTATGAGTGGTCTTGCGCTCATAATGAAAAGCATGGGCTTTAATGTTCAGGGTAGTGATGTTATTATCAGTAAAAATATTGAAAGAATAAAGAAAGATAAAATTAAAGTTAGCATTAAGCATTCTAAAAAAAATATAATGAATGCTACTATTGTGGTCATTTCATCTGCTATTAGGAGGAATAACCCCGAATTAATTGAAGCTAGAAAAAAAAATCTTCCAATTTATCAACGTGGAGAAATGTTGGCCAATATAGTGTCATTAACTAAAAATATTGTTGTTACAGGATCTCATGGTAAAACTACAACTACATCTTTATTAGCTGCAATATTTTCAAAAACAAAACTGGACCCAACTATAATAAATGGAGGAGTTCTTAACGCAATTAAAAGTTCTGCTAAGCTTGGAAAAAGTGATTGGTGCATATTAGAAGCTGATGAGTCTGATGGTAGCTTTATACATGTGCCGCCAACTTATTCAATTGTTACAAACATAGATCGTGAACATATGGATTACTATAATTCAATGAATGACCTTAAAAATTTATTTATAAAGTTTATTAATAAAGTCCCATCTTTTGGAAAATCATTTATTTGTATTGATAATAAAAACAATAATGATTTACTAAAAAAGATTAAAACAAAAAACTTTTATACGTATGGGGTGAATTCGAAATCTCAATTTCATATTAAAAATATTAAACAGATGAAAAAGTTTTCAGAATATGATCTGGCGATTAATTTACCAGGTAAAAAAAATACTATCATTAGCAAAATTAAAATACCCATTCTAGGAATTCATAATATACGAAACTCAACTGCTGCAGCTGCTGTTGCATTAACAATTGGAATCTCTAAAAATATTATTAAAAGTGGATTGAAGGAATTCAAGGGAGTCCAAAGAAGGTTTAACAAAATTTTCACTTATAGAGAAACTAATTTTTATGATGATTATGCTCACCACCCAACAGAAATTAAAGAAGTTTTAAATGGGGTTAGGGCTGCTTATAAAAAAGAAGATGTAATTTGTATATTTCAACCACATAGAATATCTAGATTAAAAGATCTTAAAAAAGAATTTAGCTTTTCATTTAAGAAAGCCGATACTGTAATTTTATGCCCAATTTATACAGCTGGTGAAAAAATGAAATTAGGATTTAATTATGACAATTTTGCAAAGGATATTATTAAAAACTCAAAAGTTAAACTATTTATGGTTAATGATCAATACGAATTAGCAAAGTTAATAAAAAATACTATATATGGAAAAAAAATAGTTGTTGGTATGGGGGCGGGTACCATTTCAGCTTGGATGAAAGAATTGCCAAATTTAATATAATGTTATCAAAAGAATTAATAAAATTTTCAAATGAAATAAGTAGTAAAATATATTTTGATTATGATTTAAAAAAAAATAATTGGTTTAATATTGGTGGTAAAACAAAAATTTACTTTAAACCTGACAATTTACCAGATTTGATATTGTTTTTAAAAAGATTTGGAAATAAAGAAAAGATTCATATTTTAGGTGCAGGATCAAATACACTTATAAGTGACAAGACATTTGATGGTGTGGTTATTAAATTAGGGAAGAATTTTTCTAACATTTCAATATTACCCAATGGTGTAATAGTTGCAGGTAGTGCCTGTTTGGATAAAAAATTATCAGATTTTGCTTTAGAAAATGAAATAGGAAACTTTGAATTTTTAGCATGTATACCTGGAACTATTGGAGGTGGGCTAAAGATGAATGCAGGGTGTTTTAAAATGGAATTTAAAGACATACTAATCTCAATACAAGCAATTGATAAAGAAGGTAGAGTCTTAACAATACCAGCAAATAAAGTTATTTTTAAATATAGAAACAATGATTTACCAGATGATTTAATATTTCTAAGTGCTTCATTTAAAGGTGAAAGAAAAGATAAAGACAAAATTCAAAAAGAAGTTTTTCAATTAAAAAATAGAAAAGATAGCACCCAACCAACAAAAATTAAAACAAGTGGTAGCACTTTTAAAAATCCAATTAATCAAACAGATAGAAAAGTTTGGCAATTAATAAAAGAATCAGTATCACTAGATACAAGCTTTGGAGACGCTTGCATTTCAGAAAAACATTGTAATTTCTTTGTAAACAAAAATAATGCTAGCTTTAATGATATGAATAAATTGATAAAATTTGTTCAAGATGCAGTTCAAAAAAAAACAGGTATTATTTTAGAAAAAGAAATTAAGATACTGGAATAAATATGAAAAAAAAAATTTTAGTACTTTGTGGGGGAATATCGAAAGAACGTTTAATAAGCCTAGATACTGGAAAACAAGTAGCTAACGAATTAAGAAAAAATAAATATAGTGTTATAACTTGTGAGCCAGATCAAGCTTTATTAAAAAATATTAAACTATTTAAACCAAATATAATATTTAATGCATTGCACGGGCAGTTTGGAGAAGACGGTTATATTCAAACAATTTTAGAAACGCAAAAGATTCCATATACACACTCAGGTGTGATTGCTTCTTCCATAGCAATGGATAAAGAAATTTCAAAAAAAATTTTTATTAAAAATAAGATATTAACCCCAAAATATATTAAATTTGACTATAAAAAAAACAAAAAAAATATTATAAAAATTATCGAAAAAAAATTAAAATTTCCTGTTGTCATAAAGCCAATTAATGAAGGATCAAGTGTACACGTATATATTTGTACTAAAAAAAATATAATCAAAAATTTAAAAGTATTAAGTATATATAATCAAGTTTTGATTGAAGAATTTATTGCAGGTAGAGAGATTCAGGTAGCTATAATGGGCACTAAAACATTAGGTGCAATTGAATTGGAACCAAGGAGAAAATTTTATGATTATGAAGCAAAATATAATTTAAATGCAAAAACAAAACATATAATCCCAGTTAATCTTCTTAAAGAAGATTTGCAAAAGATTACAAGTATTACTCGTAAAGCTCATCAACTTATCGGCTGTAAGGGAGTTACAAGATCAGACTTTAAGTTTTATAAAGGAAAATTTTATTTACTAGAAATTAACACTCAACCAGGAATGACCAAGCTTTCATTGGTGCCTGAAATAGCCAACTATATTGGTATAAGTTTTATAAAATTAATTGAATGGATACTGAAAGATGCATCAATTAATAGATAAAAAAAATAAGATACTAACATATTTAGTACTTTTAATTATATTAAGTACAACAAGTGGAAAGTTTGTAGAAAATCAAGACAGTTATTCATTTACAATTAATAAAATTGATATTGAGGGACTTTCAAATGCTAATAACTCAAAAATTTATAATGAATTAAATAATTTATTTTATAAGAATATATTATTAGTTGGGAAAGAAGAACTTCAGCGAGTTATAGGTAAGTATAATATTATACAAGAGTATGATATTAAAAAAATTTACCCTTCAACAATTAACATAAGCATTAAACCAACTCAATTTGTTGCCAGACTTTCTAGTAATGATCAATTAGTTGGAATAAATGGTAAGCTCATTGAAGATAAAGAAAATAATGATATATTGCCATATATATTTGGAGAATTTAATTCTCAAGATTTTTTGAACTTCAAAAAAAATATTGCACAATCTAAATTTACTTTTGAGAAATTTAAAACATTATATTTTTTTCCTTCAAATAGATGGGATATTTTAACTAATGATGATATTTTAATAAAATTATCTCACGACAATCTTTCTGAATCGCTTAATCTTGCCTATAAGATTATAAGTAGTAATGACTTCAAAAATAAAAATCTTATTGATTTAAGAATGGATAATCATTTAATCATAAAATAATGAATATCGAAAATTATCAAACTTTTTTTGATTGTGGTTTTTCTAAAATAAGAGCTGGAACATTTAATACAAATAACAACGCAGATGCTTTTTATACTGAGAGTGAATTCTTTACAGATCGATTAAATTTAGAGCTAAAAATTCAAAAAATTATTATTTCTCTAGAGAAAGACACTGATGAATATATCAATAATGTAAATTTGATGATTGATAGTCTCGAAATGTTATCTGTTGGTATTTCGCTATCTAAAAAGCTTGATGGATCTAAATTAAAACAAGCAAATATTCAATTTTTAGTCCAGGAAGCTAAACAGCAAATTTTGAAACATTATGCAAATCACAATATTGTTCATATTATTATTAATAATTATAAAATTGATGATGTTGACTATTCTTATTTACCTCATGAAATCAAATGTGATTTTATATCTTTAGATATACTTTTTATCTGTTTGCCAACTGATTTAGTGCTTTACTTTAAAAACATTTTTTCAAGATCTAATATTTTGGTGGATCAAATAATTTGTTCAAGTTATGCTAAGTCAATTAATTATAAAGATAATCTGAATCTAAGTGGATATATGTCATTCATTGATGTTGGATTTAATAGAACATCAGTAATTTCTTTTTATAATGATAAAATTCTTTCTTTAGATATTTTACCAATTGGTGGCAATCATATTACTAAAGATATTTCACAAATTTTAGAGATAGATTTGGAAAAATCAGAACAACAGAAACGTAATTTTGATCAAAATCTTAAACTTTCAAATGATGAAAATATTTTAATAAAGACCCTTCAAAAAATAATTTTTGCTAGAACTGAGGAAATACTTGAATTAAGCTCCAAATGTTTAGAGCCAAATGCTTATATGCTGGGTAAGTTTAAGATAGTTTTAACGGGAGAAGGTGCAAAAATATTAGATAAATGCTACAAAGATAAAATCTCTCTTTTAAATGATATAGATTTTTTAGAAGAAACTTTAAAAGATATTTGTCAGTCCGGATTTAAACTTATAACAGGACTAAATAAACATGAAGTTGTAGTGGTTCCAAAAAGACAAATAAAACAAGGTTTTTTTGAGAAGCTTTTTCATTTCTTCAGTTAAAATAGTATTTTCCTGTAATATTTCTTGTTTTTGTTAATTGTGCCTACGAACATATAAGATTGTGTGTCTGTACTTAATCAAAAAACAATAAAACAAAGTATTTTTCTCAATGGACTAGGCTTGCATACAGGCAAAAAATCAAATTTAGTGATTAAGCCAGCTGAGCCGAACACTGGAATAATTTTTAAAAGAACCGATGTTAGAGAAAACAATATTATAATCCCGAGTGTTTTTAATGTGAGTAGTGCTGTTTTCTGCACAACTGTATCAAATCAAAACGGAGTGAGTGTTTCAACTATAGAACATTTAATGGGAGCGTTATATGGAATGGGTATCGACAATGCTTTGATTGAAATCGATAATCAAGAAGTTCCAATTTTAGATGGATCTGCAAAATTATTTGTTGAAGCCATATCAAATGTAGGATTGAAAATTAGTGACACACCGATAAAGATAATTAAGATAGAAAAGAAAATAGAATTTAAAGATGGAAAAAAACTAATTTCATTTGAACCAAGTAAAATCAGTTTGGATATAGATTTTGAACTTCAGTATGAAAATGCTCTTATTGGAACACAAAGAAATTCAATCAAAGTATATGAGTCAGATTTAACGGATATTTACAATTCTAGAACTTTTTGTCTTTTTGAAGATGTAAAAAAATTAAAAGAAATGGGATTAGCAAAAGGTGGAAGTCTTGAGAATGCAATTGTTGTGAAAGATAAAGAAATATTGAATGAAAATGGTCTTAGAAATGAAAAAGAATTTGTAAATCATAAAATCTTAGACTGTATGGGAGATCTTTATTTAACTGGATACAAAATTATTGGTAAATTAATTTGCTCTCAAGGTGGTCATAAGCTTACTAATCAACTTTTAAGAAAAGTATTATCTGATAATAGCAGTTATTCTTTGTTTGAAATTAAAGAAAAAAATCTTCCACACACACTTCTAAACAGAAATTTGTTAAAATCTATAGCTTAAAGCTATAATTTCTTAACAAAATTTGCTAAGAAATATTATGTCTTATATAAAAATAATAATTATATTCTTTTTTTTTATCTTAAGCTCATGTTCAAAGAACAAAGAAGTATCTGAAAATATTATTCAGACTGACAGTTTACAAGATGAAATGGTTAAGGCATATAACGACGGAGCTGAAGCTTTAAAAAAAGGAGACGTAGTATTTGCCACAAAAAAATTTAATGAGGCAGAAATGCTATTTCCACAATCCGAATGGGCACCAAGGGCAGCATTAATGTCTGCTTATGCGTATTGGACAAGTCAATATTACAGTAGCGCTTCAGATGAATTAAAAAGGTTTATAAAGATATATCCAAATAATGAAAATTTAGATTACGCATATTATCTACTTGCGATGTGTTATTATGACAGTATTGAAGATGAAAAAAAAGATTTAAAACCATTACTTGAATCAAAAAAAAATTTTCAAATAGTCATAAAAAAATTTCCAAGCACCGATTATTCACTAGATGCAGAATATAAATTATTATTAATTGAAGATTATTTAGCAGCAAAAGAATTATATATAGCTAGACATTACATGAAAAAACAAAAATGGATTGCAGCAATAAATAGATTAAAAAATATTATTAATGATTATAGTGAATCGATATATGTTGAAGAGTCTCTTCACAGACTGGTTGAGATTCACTATATAATTGGACTTGAGAATGAGGCTAAAAAATATGCAAAAACATTAGGATATAATTATAAGTCAAGTAAATGGTATGAAGAATCTTATCGTATATTTAATAAAGATTATAAAAGGATAAGTAATATCAAACAAAAAAATAAAAAAGATACACTTACAGAAAAAATAAAGTCCTTTTTTTAAAAATGAAAAATGAAGAAGTCAAAAAAGATTATCTTAAAAAAATAAAAAAAATCGACAATTATAATAAAAATTATTATGAAAAAAGCAAACCTGTCGTAAGTGATGCTGAGTTTGACAGACTCAAAAATGAAATTTTAAATTTAGAAAAAAAATATATTTTTTTAAATAATTCTAATTCACCGTCAAAAATTGTTGGATTTAAACCGTCAAAAAATTTTCAAAAAATAAAACATAAAATACCCATGCTTTCTTTGGGTAATGCATTTAATGAAGAAGACTTAATTAATTTCGAAAAAAAAATAATTAATTTTTTAAGTTTAAAAAATACAAATTCAATTGAATATAGTGCTGAACCAAAAATAGACGGAATATCTGCCTCATTAATTTATGTTAATGGAAAATTTGTGAGAGGTCTTTCTAGAGGAGATGGTACAGAAGGAGAGGATATTACAGAAAATTTAAAAACTATTAATGACATACCATTAGAAATTACAAATAAAAATTTTCCTGAAGAAATTGATATTAGAGGAGAGGTGTTTATAGAAAATAATGACTTTAAAATAATAAGTGAAAAATTTGCTAATCCAAGAAATGCTGCTTCTGGATCATTAAGGCAAAAAAACTCGAGTGTAACTGCTAAGATACCACTTAAATTTATTGCATACACTTATGGGTATGTAAAAAAAATGGATATAAAAAATCAGGTTGATTTTTTACAAAATCTAAAACTATGGGGCTTTAAAATTAATCCTTTTAATAAAAAAATAATAGGGATTAAAAATTTAATGTCGAACCATAGATATCTGGGAGAAAAAAGGAAAGAAATAGCATTTGATATTGATGGTGTCGTTTACAAAGTTAATAAATTTGACTTACAAAGAAGATTAGGTTTTGCAGCTAACGCTCCTAGATGGGCTATTGCACATAAATTTTCTGCTAATAGATCAATATCTGAAATAATAAGTATTGAAATTCAAATAGGAAGAACAGGTGCGCTTACACCAGTCGCAAAAATTAAACCTGTTAATATTGGAGGTGTAATTGTTTCAAATGCAACACTTCACAATGAAGATGAGATTATCAGGAAAGACATAAGAATTGGAGACACTATCACAATTGAAAGAGCTGGAGATGTAATTCCGCACGTAATTTTAGTGGATCTAAAAAAAAGAGACAAGAAATCAAAAAAATTTATTTTTCCATTAAATTGTCCATCTTGTGGTAGCAAAACTGTAAAAGATTATAATGAAGTAACTAAAAGGCAAGACGCTGTTAGAAGATGTGTAAGTGAAGGGTACGAATGTGAAAAAATTGCAATAGAAAAAATTAAACATTTTGTTTCAAAAGAAGCATTTAATATTGATGGTTTTGGAAAAAAAATTGTAGAAAATTTTTGGAATTTAAAATTAATCAGATTGCCACAAGATATTTTCAATCTTAATTATGATGAAATAGAAAAATTAGATGGTTGGGGAAGATTATCAGTAATAAATTTAAAATTTTCAATACAACAGAAAAATAAAATTTCTTTAGATAGATTTATCTATTCATTAGGAATTAGACACATTGGACAGGAAAATGCAAAAATTATTGCCAAACATCTAAAAACAGCAATAAATTTTTTTAAATTACCTAATGATAAAAATATAGAAAGCTTATCCAATATAGATGGAATAGGTAGTACTCAAATTCAATCAATTAAAAAATTTTTTTTAAATAAAACAAATATAAAAGTTTTATCTGAACTAGGGAGAAATCTTAAAATTGAGAATACAGTATTGATAAATAACAAAGGTCTATTAAAAGGTAAAACTTTTATGCTTACGGGAAAACTTAATGGAGTTAGTAGAGCGGAAGCAAAATCTTTAATTGAACAGAATTCTGGGAAGATAATTAGCAATGTAAATAAAAAACTTGATTATTTAATTATTGGTGAAAAATCAACAATAAAAAAAGTTAATGTAGCAAAAGAATTAAATATAAAAATTATCGACCAAAAAGAGTGGATGGAAATGTTAAATAAGACTAGCTAACCATTTTCTTTCTTTTCTATTTAATGAACTTGAATATTCAGAATAAATATTTAAATGATATCTAAATAAATAATCTTTTTCAGTTTTATTTAATAATTTATAATTAACTAAATCTTTTTCTATAGGAGCTAGTGTGAGATTTTCAAATACTAATTTATTTTTCATTTTTTTGGTATAAATCAAATTTTCTATTCTAATTCCAAAATGATTTTTTTTATAATAACCAGGTTCATTGCTTAAAATCATGCCTTTTTTAATTTTTATAGAATTGTGCTTAGAAATCGACTGAGGTCCTTCGTGTACGTTTAAAAAAAATCCAACGCCATGCCCTGTTCCATGTGCATAATCTAAACCCTCTTTTTTTAAAAATTTTCTAGCTCTAACATCAATTTTTTTCCCAGTATTGTCCTTTTCCAAGTTAGTAAGTGCGACAGCGATATGACCTTTTAAAACATTGGTATAGGCATCTTTTATCGATTGTTTCTGATTAGTAAAACACATAGTTCTAGTAACATCTGTTGTTCCAAAGCTATATTGTCCACCTGAATCAACCAAAAAAATATCTTTTTTATTGATCTTTTTAGTAGATTTGGTTGTTGCCCTGTAATGAACAATGGCTCCGTTTGATCCTGAACCAGCTATAGTATTAAAACTTGGAAATAAATAATCTTTATTAAGTTTTCTAAATTTTTCCAATTTATTTTGTGCATCTACTTCTGTTATTGTTTTTTTATTTACTTTTTTAATCCAATAAATAAATTTAGTAAGTGCCAATCCATCTTTTTTATGAGCCTCAATCATATGATTGATTTCATGTAAGTTTTTAATCGACTTTAATTTATAAATTGGTTCATCTTTATCTAAGATTTTAAATTTTGACTTAATCATATTTTCATGAAAAATCGAACAAGTTTTATTATCAATTATAAAATTTTTTCCTTTTAGGTTGTTAATTAATTTTGAAATATCTTCAATATTAATAACCTGATTTTTATTTATTTTTTTTTCTTTGGCAATCTTTTTTGTATTATCTTTTTTAGTAATTAAAAATAACTTTTTATTTTTATCTATGATTAATCTAGCATTAGGTATTGGGCTATTTGGATTATCATATCCTCTTATATTTAAAAGCCAGGCAACATTTTCAGGAGCACTAATAAATAAATAATCAGCATTATTTGATTTTAGAAAATTTGTTATTTTCAAAATTTTTAGTTTATGTGTTTCTCCTGTTATATTTTTATCCAGAGAATAAAATGGTTTGGTTTTTTTTTCTTTAAATTTGAATATTTGATCAATTAAATTATCATTAATTGAAATAAGATTATTATTTGAAAAATAATTTTTAAGCTTACTTGATGTAAATAATCTTGAATCATAACCTAGATTATAATTCTTAATAATTGTATGAGGCAAATTTTTATGAATTTCAATTATATTAAAATTGGTACCAGACTCTTGCTGTGCTTGAATAGTATATCTTCCATCAACAAATAAATAATTTTTTTTTTTAAGTATAACTGCAAGACCTGCAGAACCAGAAAAATTACTTATTTTTTTTAATCTGTCATTTTTTGCATATTCAGAAAAATACTCATCATTTTTAGGCACAATATATCCATCAATTTCAAATTTTTTGAATTTTTCTTTTAAAATTTTTATTTTATTTTTTATCATTTAATTCTTTTTTGATACCTTGCCCAACCTGGACTTCTTTTTCCATCATCGATTTCAAAGTCTTGATTAAATTCAAAATCATTATCATCATCTTTAGACTCATCAAAAAATGAATTTTTTTCTAAATGTTTTTCTGGTAACTCATCGATAAATCTAGAAGCCATACTATCAATCCAATTACCTTGATAAAATCTATTCATAGCAAATGATATTAAAGCTTTCTTCTTGGCTCTAGTTATGCCGACGTATGCAAGTCTTCTTTCTTCTTCAAGTCCGTTTTGACCTTTTTCTTCAATAGATTTTTGGTGAGGAAAAAGACCCTCTTCCCATCCTGGCAAAAATACTACATCAAATTCAAGACCTTTTGAGCCATGCATTGTCATCATGTTAACTTTTTCCCCATCCCAATCTTGATCTATTGCAGTTGCTAATGCTACATGTTCCAAAAAAGTTTCTAAGTTATCAAACTCTTTCAACGCATTTAAAAGTTCTTTAATATTTTCTAGTCTATTTTCGTTTTCTAAATCTTTTTTATTTTTAAGCATGGCTGAATAACCAGACTCATCTAAAACTAGCTGTAAGAGCTTAACATGATTAACTTTTTTCATATTAATGTCATTTCTACATTTATCAATTAAGAATAAAAAAGAGCTCAAGCCTATTTTTGTTTTTGGTTTGATTAAATTCTGTTCAATTAATTGTTTTGAGGCAACTTCTAAACTTACAGAGTTTTCTTTTGAAAATTCATGTATTAATTTAATAGTACTTTCACCTATAGACCGTTTAGGGTTATTTACTATTCTTCCAAAGGCTAAGTCATCTTTGGGTTGATGAATTAATCTTAAGTATGCAACACAATCTTTAATTTCTGCTCTTTCATAAAACTTTGTACCACCTAAGATTCTATAAGGTAGTCCAATTTTTAAGAACCTTTCTTCAAACTCTCTTGTTTGAAATATAGCTCTTACTAAAATTGCAATATTATTAAATGAATATTTTTTTTTAAGTTTTTTTTCTATTTCATCGGAAATTCCTATGGCTTCGTCTTTTCCATTTTTAAAACAATTAAGTTTAACAAGGTCACCTTCTTCCTTCGTAGTTATTAAATTTTTTCCAACTCTATTTTGATTATTTGCAATAAGATTAGAAGCAACTGATAAAATATTTTGGGATGAACGATAATTTTCTTCTAATCTAATTACTTTTGTATTTTTATAAACTTGATCAAATTCTAAAAAATTTTTAATTTCTGCACCACGCCAGCTATATATAGATTGGTCATCATCACCAACGCAACAGAGATTTTTATGTTTTTCAGATAATAGATAAAGCCATCTACTTTGAATATAATTTGTATCTTGATACTCATCTACCAGTATATATTTAAAGTTATTTGAATAGATTTCTCTTATATCTGAATTTTTTTCTAAGATTTTTACCACATGCAATATTAAATCACCAAAATCACAAGCGTTTAAATCTAATAATTTTTTTTGGTAAATTTTATAGAGTGGTAGTACAGTTTTTTCAAAAATATCATTTTTATTAATAATGACTTCGTCAGGATAAAAACCTTTATTTTTCCATCTATCAATAATGGATAAGATATATTTGGGAGCTAATTGTTTAATATCTATATTTTCTGCTTTACAAATATTTTTGATTAATCGCACCTGATCATCAGTATCAATGATTGTAAAATTGGATGTTAATCCTGCTGCTGGAGCATGTTTTCTAAGCAATTTTGCACAAATAGAATGAAATGTTCCTAGCCAAAATAGACCTGTAGCTTCTAATTTAAGTATGGAACTAACTCGAGTTTGCATCTCTTTTGCAGCTT
>Ga0307986_10000851_pt1 | contig 22503 bp, 20 predicted proteins | sample EllFjometageno82_FD_203170 | JGI IMG/M metagenome (GOLD analysis project Ga0307986, IMG submission 203170) | Marine microbial communities from Ellis Fjord, Antarctic Ocean - #82 | ecosystem: Environmental > Aquatic > Marine > Unclassified | place: Southern Ocean | collected 2014-10-09
ACTTAGCGCTTTGTCTTCTGGACTCCTACTTTACGGATGCTCTCTTTTGTACGGATTTACCGGTTCAACAAATTTTGAAGAAATTAATTTAAAGATGGAACTCGAGAATACTGGTGCTATTTTTGCAATGGTTTTTATTTTAGTCGGTTTAGCATTCAAAGTTTCAGCCGTTCCTTTTCATATGTGGACACCTGATGTTTACGAAGGTTCACCAAGTTCAGTGACCAGTTTTTTTGCTGTTGTACCGAAAGTTGCGGGTATAGCTATACTTATTAGATTTATTCAAATACCTTTTGAACAATTAATGGATCAGTGGAAAAACATATTAGTTTTTATGTCATTAGCCTCCATGATTTTAGGTGCAGTTGCAGCGATAGGACAAACAAATATTAAGAGGTTAATAGCATATAGCTCTATAGGTCACATTGGCTATGCGCTAGCCGGCATAGCGACAGGTACTGTATCTGGCTATAACAGTAGTACTGCATATATTTCTATTTACGTAATTATGAATCTAGGAGTGTTTGGCTGTATTTTTCTAATGAAAAAAGATGGTAAGTATTGTGAAGATATTAAAGAATTAGCAGGAATATCTAAACAAAATCCTATTCTAGCTATATCATTTTTAATAATAATGTTTTCTTTAGCTGGTATTCCTCCATTAGCAGGGTTTTTTGCTAAATTTTATATTTTCATGTCAGTAATAGAAAGCGGGATGTATACGTTGGCAATTGTTGGGCTGCTAAGTACTGTCATTTCAGCTTTTTACTATTTAAGGATTGTCAAAATTATTTACTTTGATGAAATAAAGAAACCTTTTGATAAGATAAAAAATTTAGGAATAACAAGTACCGTTTTTTTAAGTTGTTCAATGCTTGTTTTATTTTTCTTATATCCTTCAATTTTAAATAATATTGTTAATATATTATCGATAAATTAATGAAGTTAAAAATTGTAAGATTTAAAAGTGTAAAAAGTACCAATGACGAAGCTATGAAGCTAATAAGGTCTGACATGCTTCTTGCCGGAATAATTTCAAGCGATAAACAAATCAAAGGTAGAGGAACCATGGGGAAAAAATGGATTTCACATAAGGGAAATATTTTTATTTCAATATTTTTTAAAGTCAATCTAACAAAAATAAAAATTGAAAACTATTTAACTATTAATGCTAAAATTATAAAAAAAATATTAAATGAATATACCAAAAAAATTATAAAAATAAAAAAACCAAATGATTTATTGATTGGTAAAAAAAAAATCTGTGGAATACTACAAGAAGTAATTGAACATAAAAAAGAAAAATATTTGATCACTGGTATTGGAATAAACACAAAAATTTTACCCCCCAACAAAGATTTCCAATGCACATCTTTAAAAATCCACTCAAGTAAAAATATTAATAACAAAATTATTATCGACAAAATAAAAAAAAGTTACGATATATTAGTTTATGATTTGAATAATCATAATTCTTTTTACATAAAAAAAAATATAAATAAGTAAAATGAAAATATTAATTGGAGACATTGGAAATACATTAATAAAACTATGTTTAGTTAGTGATAAGTCAAAAATTATAAAAGAATATAATATTGAAACAGCAAAAATAATCAAAGAAAAAAATTTAATTAAATTTTTAAATCCTATTTTAAATGAAAATATTAAAAAAAAAATTTTATTTTCTAGTGTTGTACCTGAAGCTTACAAAAAAATTAATAAATTCTTTAAAATAAAAAAATATCAAGTACACGAAATAAAGAAACTTCAACTTAAAAATTTAATAAAAATTAAAGTTGATAAATATAATCAATTAGGATCAGACAGAATTGCTAATGCAATTGGAGCTTACAGTCAGTATAAAAAAAACTGCCTTATCATAGACTTTGGAACAGCAACTACATTTGACATTGTAAGGTTTCCTGGTGTTTATGAGGGTGGAGTCATTGCGCCTGGTATAAAACTCTCAATACTAAATTTAAATCGATATACAGCATCTCTACCTATATTTGACCTTAAAGTTAACTCAAAAGCTTTTGGAAAAAATACAAAAGACGCTCTTAATGCTGGGTTTCTTTGGGGCTATCAAGGACTAATAAACAATATAATTAAAAAAATTAAAACTTCTTTTAATTGCAACTTTAAGATAATTCTAACCGGAGGATATTCGAAAACTTTTTCTAAATTTATTAATAATAATTCAACTATTGAGCCAAACATTACTATAAAAGGTATTATGCATATTTATAAAAACTTAATTAAATGATCAAAGAAGACTTTTTATTTTGCCCTCTTGGAGGATCAGGTGAGATTGGAATGAACTTGAATCTATATGCTTACGGCAAAGAAGACGATCAAAAATGGATAGCCGTAGACATGGGGGTCACTTTTGCTGATGATTCTATTCCAGGAATAGATTTAATTTATCCAGACCCTGGATTTTTGATAGATAAAAAAAAAGATCTTTTGGGTATTGTATTAACTCACGCACATGAAGATCATATCGGGTCAGTTGCTATTATATGGCCAGAGCTTAAATGTAAAATATACGCAACACCCTTCACTGCAGCTTTATTAAAAGAAAAATTTAAAGAAAAAAAAATTGATATCACAAGTTATTTAAAGATAGTTCCATTAAATGGTAAAATTAATCTTGGACCATTTGAGATAGAATTCATAACCTTAACACATTCAATTCTCGAACCTAATGGTCTAAGTATAAAAACACCTGCGGGAATTGTTTTACATACTGGTGACTGGAAGTGTGATCCTAATCCATTAATAGGAGAAAGAATTGATGAAAAAAAACTAAAAGAAATAGGAAATCAAAATGTATTAGCTATGGTATGTGATTCTACAAATGTTTTCAGCGAAGGAAGAGCAGGTTCTGAGTCTGACGTTAGAGAAAGTCTTTTAAGAATTATATCAAATTTAAAAAAAAGAATTATTGTTACAACTTTTGCATCCAATGTTGCAAGAATGGAAACAGTTTTTTATTGTGCACAAAAAACAAACAGACAAATATCTTTAGTTGGTAGATCTATGCACAGAATTTATAAGGCTGCTAAACAATGTGGTTACTTACAAAACTTAATAGAACCAGTTGATCCACGTGATGCAAAAAAAATATCACGTGATAAAATTATTTATTTATGCACTGGTAGTCAGGGTGAACCTATGGGTGCCATGAAAAGAATTACTTCCGGTATTCATCCAGACGTATTTTTAGAAAAAGGTGATACAGTAATTTTTTCTTCAAAAATTATACCTGGAAATGAAAAAAAGTTGTATGCCATGCACAACGAGATAGTAAAAAACAATATTGAAATTATAACTGAAGAAAATGCTTTTGTTCATGTCTCTGGGCACCCTAATAGAGACGATCTGAAGGATATGTATAGTTGGGTAAAACCAAAATCTATTATCCCCGTTCACGGAGAACATCGACACATGATTGAACAAGCAAAATTTGCCAAAGAAATGAAGGTGCCACATAGTTTACAAATAGAAAATGGAGATATTATAAAAATTTATCCTGGCGACAATCCAAAAATAATTGATAAAGCTCCATCTGGTAGGATGTATCTAGATGGCTCAATTTCAGTAAGAGAGGATTCTAACTCTATTAAAGAAAGAAGAAGTTTGGCTATTAATGGCTATTTAGAAGTTACGCTTCCAATTGGTAATAACGGAAAAATAAGAAAACCAGTTATCTCCTTTAAAGGTATACCAGTCGACGATTTAGACGAAACATTTATTTTTGACATGGAAGATGAAATTGCCGACATCTGTAAAACATTCTCAATACAAAATAAAAAACAGGAATTCAACTTAATAGATGCATTGAAACAAAATTGCAGAAGAATTGTAAGAGAAAAAACAGGAAAAAAACCCTATACGAGAATTAACCTAGCTAGAATTTAATGTCTGCGACCGGATCTTTAATAGTTTATATATCAATTTGGTGGATAGTATTTTTTTCAGTTCTACCAATTGGAATAAAATCACAAAATGCAAAATTTAGCGATGAGCTACACGGTAATGATCGAGGAGCACCAAAAAACCCTAAAATTGGAAAAAAATTTTTAATAACTACTTTAATTACTTCTGTAATATTTTTAATTATATATTATCTGGTAAGTCAGAATTATTTAAATTTAAGAGGGTATTTACAATAATGTTACTTTCAAAAATATTTTTACCACTAACAAAAAATTTGCCCTCAGATGCGAAAATTAAATCTCACCAACTTATGCTTAGAACTGGAATGATCAAACAATCTTCAGCTGGAATTTACTCTTGGCTACCACTAGGTTTTAAAGTAATGAAAAAAATTGAAACTATTGTAAGACAAGAACAAAATAATATTGGCGCACAAGAAATGTTAATGCCTACTATACAGTCAGCAGATATTTGGAAAGAGAGCGGAAGATACAATGACTACGGAGATGAAATGCTAAGAATTAAAGATCGGCAAGGGAGGGAAATGCTTTATGGTCCCACAAACGAGGAGCTTATAACAGAAATTTTCCGTTCGAGCATTAAGTCATACAAATCACTGCCTCAAATGCTTTACCACATTCAATGGAAATTTAGAGATGAAGTAAGACCAAGATTTGGGATCATGAGATGTCGAGAGTTTTACATGAAGGATGCTTATTCTTTTGACATTAGCGATGAAGAAGCAAAAAAATCTTACAATAAAATGTTTTATTCTTACTTAAAAATATTTTCAAAACTTGAGCTTAAAGCAATACCAATGGCAGCAGATACAGGACCCATTGGAGGAGAACTGTCTCACGAATTTATTATTTTAGCAGATACGGGAGAGAGCAATGTTTATGCTGATAAAAATATTTTTGATATTAACACTAGTAAATATGATTTTAGCGAGAAATCTTTAGAAAAAATGAGAAATGACTTTGCATCCTTTTACGCTGTAACAGACGAAAAGTTTAACAAAAATGATTTTGATTCAAAAGTTAATAAAAATGATCAAATTTCTACAAAAGGAATAGAAGTCGGACATATTTTTTATTTTGGAGACAAATATTCAAAACCTCTAAATTGCTTAGTAGATCACCAAGAAGGAAAGAAAGTTCCTGTTAAAATGGGGTCATATGGCATAGGAGTATCTCGATTGGTTGGGGCTCTAATTGAAGCAAATTTTCAAAATGAAGTTATGAAATGGCCCAAGTCAGTAGCTCCTTATGATATTGTTATAATTCCAAGTATTAATAAAAACAACAAACAAAGCATTGAAACAGCTATTAAAATTTATAAAGATCTAAAGAAACAAAAAATTGACGTACTTTTAGACGATGTAGATGAAAACATGTCAGCTAAATTTAAAAAACACGATTTAATCGGTATTCCTTACCAAGTCATAATTGGCTCGAAGTCTGAAGAAAATAGATTTGAATTTAAAGAGGTGGGCAAAGATGCAATAATGTTAAATCTAGAAGAGATTAAAGAAAAAATAAAAAATTAAATTGTTTACTTCAGCAGAAAGATTAATAGCTCTAAGAAATTTAAAACCTAAAAGAAAAGAGGGGTTTTTAAAAGTTATTTCAATTTTTTCATTTGTTGGAATAATGCTAGGTGTAGCAATTTTAATCATAGTTATGTCTGTCATGAACGGTTTCAGAACAGAACTTACAAATAAAATTCTCGGTTTTAATCCTCATGTGGTTATTAAACCTTACAATAACAAAAAAATTGACTCAAAATTTAAAGATCAACTGATAAAAAGTTTCACTAACATACAAGTTCTAGACTCTTATAGTGGCGAGGGCGTAGTAATAAATAATGACTACGCAAAAGGCATAATGATTAAGGGGTTGGACCCAAAAAATAAAAAAAATTCTATTTTTTTGAAAAAGATTTTAGTTGAAGGCAATAAAAGTAAAATAAAAAAAGGAGAAATAATAGTTGGTAACGAATTAGCGATGGAGTTAAATTTGTCTATTGGTGATAAAATTAACCTTCTTTCATCTGTTTACATAAGTACGCCTTTTGGAGGGTTACCAAAGCAAGAAACTTATTCTATAGAAGGTATTTTTAGTAGCGGTTTTTATGAATACGACAAAAATGTTGTTTTTTTAAATTTAGAAGAAACTTTATTTTTTTTTGACAAAACAAAACATGATATTAATTTAGAGATCTATTTACCAAACCCATTAAATGCCAATGAGATTAAAGATAAAATTGGAATAATGAATAATAATTTTTATGTTTACAGTTGGATAGATTTAAATAAATCCTTTTTTAGCGCCCTCAAAGTTGAAAGAAATGTCATGTTTGTAATTTTAACATTAATTATTATCGTTGCTGCATTTAATATTATTTCTGGATTAACTATTCTAATTAAAAATAAAACTAAAGAAATTGCCATTTTGAAAACATTGGGATTAAGCAACAATTCTATAATAAAAACCTTTTTTTTAACTGGTTTTACAATTGGTTTATTAGCTACTGTTTTTGGAATTATTCTCGGTGTTTTATTTTCAGAAAATATTGAAGCTATAAGAATATTTGTGTCCTACATACTAAACGTCGAAATATTTCCTAGCGACGTATATTTTTTAGAAGAAATGCCAAGTGAAATAAGTCCTTTTTCAGTAGTGATTATTTTTATTTTTTCACTAGTAACCACTAGTCTGGCTTCACTAGTGCCAGCTATAGCGATTTCTAAAATGGATACAATAAAAGCTTTAAAATATGAGTAATAAAATCTTAGAAATAAAAAAAGTTAATAAAAACTTTCAACACAAAAATGGGTTAATTCAGATTTTTAAAAATATTAATTTGGATATACAAAAAGGAGACTTAGTTGCACTAGTTGGACCATCGGGCTCAGGAAAATCTACTTTACTGAACATGATTTCATTAATCGATACACCAACATCAGGTCAAATTATTTTTAATAATAAAGATGTTAAAAATTTAAACGATGAAAATAAAAATAATATAAGGAAAAAAAATATTTCCATGATTTTTCAAAACAACAATCTTCTTACTGATTTTACAGCTTTAGAAAATGTTTTAATGCCATTAATCATAAGAGAAGAAAAAGTTAAACTATCTCAAAAGAAAGCAGAAAAAATACTTGCCGGATTTAATTTAAAAAGTAGACAGAATCACTATCCTGATGAATTATCTGGAGGCGAACAACAGAGAGTTGCAATAGCAAGAGCATTAATTTCTGAAACAGATTTAATTTTAGCCGACGAACCTACTGGAAACCTAGACTACAAAACATCAGAAGAAATATTTTCATATTTTTTAAAATTAAAAAAACTAAAGAAGACTATAATTTTTGCAACTCACAATAGAGATTTAGCTAATAAAGCTGATTATAAGTTGAGTATTTTAAATGGTAATATAAAAAGAGTTAATGTCTAACGCCAAAGTCTTTAATAATTTTAAAATACATACCCAATATTCAATTTGCGAAGGAGCAATTAAAATTGATGATCTAGCAAGTTATTGCAAGGAAAATAAAATTTCTAATATAGGAATTTGCGATAGCTTAAATCTATGTGGTGCTTTGGAATTTGCAGAAAAAGTTAGTAAGTCTGGAACGCATCCTATCATCGGAACACAAATTAATTTTTCTTTAGAAAATTCTATAGGTAAACTGCCTTTGTTTGCAAGCACGGCTCTAGGTTACAAAAATTTAATTAAGCTTTCATCAAAGAGCTACTTAGATTCTGACGAAAAAACAGATCCTCATTGTAAAATTGATGAACTTAAAAACATCAATGATGGTTTAATATTATTAAGTGGTAACCACCGAGGTTTTTTTGGAAAATTATTTAAGCTTAATAAATTAAAACAAATTGAAGAAGCTACAAAAGAATTAAAGAGCATATTTAAAGATAAGTTTTATCTAGAAATACAAAGACATAACGAAGATGGAGAAGAAAATTATGAAAATTTTATAATTAAACTTTCCGAAACAAACCAAATACCTTTAATAGCAACTCAGGAAATTTTTTACTTAAAAAAAGAAATGCACGAAGCTCACGATGCTTTAACTTGTATCGGCCGAAAAGATTTTATGGACAATCCAAATAGATTAAAGTTTAGCGATCAACATTTTGTAAAAAAAAATGATGATATAATTACTTTATTTAATGATATTCCTGAAGCTTTAGAAAATAACTTTAATTTTCCTTATAGATTTAATTTCAAACCTGAAAAATCAACTCCAGTGTTACCTACGATAAAAACAGGAAAAAATACTACTGTTGAAAGTGAGCTATTAGCACAAGCAAAAATAGGTTTAAAAAATAGATTAGAAAATTATATTTTAAAAAGAAATTCAAAACTCGACAGAGAAAAAACATTAAAACTCTACGAAGAAAGATTAGCTCACGAATTGAATATTATAAACTCAATGAATTATCCTAGTTATTTTTTAATTGTATCTGATTACATTAGATGGTCTAAAAATAATAATATTCCTGTTGGCCCAGGTAGAGGTTCTGGAGCAGGGTCTCTCGTGGCGTATTGTCTAGACATCACCGATGTTGACCCAATTGAATTTGATTTAATTTTTGAAAGGTTTTTAAATCCAGATAGAGTCTCTATGCCTGATTTTGATATAGATTTCTGTGAAGAAAAAAGAAATTTAGTTTTTGAATATTTAAAATCTAAATACAAAAATGGTGTTGCTCACATAATTACTTTTGGAAAATTAAAAGCAAGAATGGCAATAAGGGATGTAGGCAGAGTACTCGGCTTACCTTATGGACATGTTGACAAAATAAGTAAAATGATTCCATTTGACCCTTCAAGACCTTTATCTTTACAAGAATCAATTGACAGAGAACCTAGGTTTAAAGAAGAAATTAGAAATAATAAAAAAGTTAAAAAATTAATTGAACTTTCTTTAAAAATAGAAGGATTAAACCGGAACATGGCAACACACGCTGCCGGTGTTGTTATAGCAGGAGAAAATTTATCCGAACAAGTTCCATTGTACAAAGATCATTCTGCTAATTTAATACTACCTTCTACACAGTTTGATATGCATTCTTCAGAAAATGCAGGTTTGGTAAAGTTTGATATACTTGGTCTGACTGCACTTACTGTTATTAGCAAAACAATTAAAATGCTAAATCAAAAAAATATTAATTTAGACATCAGCAAAATTAACTTACAAGACCAAAATGTTTTTAATCTATTATCTACGGGAGAAACTACTGGATTATTTCAGTTAGAGAGCACAGGTGTAAGAGACACCTTACGTCAAATGAAACCAACAGAGTTTAATGATATCGTTGCTCTAGTTGCTCTTTATAGACCGGGCCCAATGAGTAATATACCCACGTATAATGAATGTAAAAATGGTACAAGAACGCCAGATTACATTCACGAAACTTTAGAAAAAATTTTAAAGCCTACTTACGGAATTATAATTTATCAAGAACAAGTTATGCAAATCGCTCAAACACTTGCTGGCTTTACAGCTGGAGAAGCTGATATTTTAAGAAGAGCAATGGGAAAAAAGAAAAGAGCTGAACTTGAAAAACAAAAGGAAAAATTTGTCTCAGGTGCATTAAAGAATGGTATTAAAAAAGATGTTGCTAATTATGTTTTTACCAAAATTGAACCTTTTGCTGATTATGGATTCAATAAAAGTCACGCGGTTGCATATGCTCTAATCGCTTTTCAAACTGCCTATCTAAAGAGTTATCATCAAGAAGAGTTTATAGCAGCTTCGATGTCTACAACATTAACAAATACAGGAAAACTCAGAGAATATGTTGAGGAACTAAAAAGACTAAAAGTCGAAGTCATTAGACCTTCAATAAATAATTGTTTTGCAGAATTTAAAGCCGAAACAAACAGAATATTTTATGGGTTAGGCGCCATTAAAAGTGTTGGCTTTGAAGCTATTTCAAATATTGTGAGGGAAAGAGAAAAAAATGGAATATTTAAAACATTTACAGATTTTATTAACCGTGTAGATCCAAGAGACGTAAACAAGCTTCAGCTTGAAGGACTTGTTAAAGCCGGTGCTTTCGATGAAATTGATTTAAATAGAAAAAAACTATTTGAAGCTATTCCTAAAATTATTCAAACTATAAAAAGTAAACATGATGAAAAAGTAAGCAACCAAACGAATCTTTTTAACAACGAAAATAATAAAGACAATGAAATATTTAAATTTGATTCGATCAAAGCATGGACTAAGAAAGAACTTTTAGCCGAAGAATTTCTTTCTTTAGGCTTCTATATTTCCGATCACCCGTTAAATGAATATAAGGAATTTTTTACTCAACTTGAAATTTGTTCTTACAAAGATTTTGTCGATAGCAGTAAATCGGACGCTCTTGTTGCGGGAACGATTATGTCTATTCAAGAGAAAAAGAGTATTAAAGGGAATTCTTATGCCATTGTAAAGTTTAGCGACAACAAGAGTGAGTTTGAAATTTTTTTATTTTCTGATCTTTTCTCCTCTAATAGAGAAAAATTAAAAGAGTCCAGTTCATTTATTTTAACACTGCATAAAGAAAAAAAAACCGATGATAACAACCTAACAAGAGTTAATATAAGAAAAATAGTAGATCTTTCTGATTTAGTTAATAAAACCTACGAATCTGTATCTATAGAATTAAGCAATAGAGAGAAACTAAAAGAACTTAGTGAACTATTAAAAAGCAATGGTGAAACAAAAATTAATGTTATTTTAAGAGATAATAATAAAAATTACTGTTTTGAACTTGAGAAACCGAGAAAGTTTGACTTTACCTTATTTGGATTAATTAAAAACAAGGAATACGTTAAAAAAATAACCTTTTAGAAGCTTGATTTGTGCTTCTTTTAAATATATGAAAGCATAAATTTCGCACACAGTGTTAAGGGATAAAACCCTACCGGTCTCGCAAGAGGTTTGCTGTGGTGGATTAACCGGAAAATATATGAATATACCTGAAGTAAACATTAAGCAATTATTAGAAGCTGGAGTACACTTAGGGCACAAGACCTTAAGATGGAATCCAAAAATGAAAAATTTTATTTTTGGTGAAAAAAACTCAATCCACATAATTGATCTTACGCAAACAGTAGTTTTTTTTAAAAATGCACTAACTGCAATATACAAATGCATTACCAGTGGTGGAAAAATATTAATTGTATCAACAAAAAAACAAGCTTCAGAACAAATAACTAATTTGGCAAAAGAAACTGGTCAATATTATGTCAATTACAGATGGCTTGGAGGAATGTTAACTAACTGGAACACCATACAAAACTCGATTAAAAGATTAAAAATGCTTGAAGAAAGTCTCTCCAAAGAAGACACTGGCTTTACAAAAAAAGAAACCTTAAAACGTGGTAAAGAAAAAGAAAAACTTCAAAGATCACTAGGCGGTATAGCCGACATGAAAAAGCTGCCTCAAATGATTTTTATTATCGACACAAATATAGAATCACTTGCTGTAAATGAGGCAAGAAAACTTAAGATTCCTATAGCAGCCATATTAGATACAAACTCAGATCCTACTGATGTAGAATTTCCAATACCAGGCAATGACGATGCACGAAGATCAATTAATTTGTATTGTGATTTATTAAAAGAAACTATTGTTAACGCATCTAAATTTATTGAAATAAAGTCCAACGATTTTGATAAAGAAAAAACAAAATCAAAAAAATTAGATACGATACCTGTAAAAAAGAAAACTGAAGAAAAAAGTATTTAATTAACCTTATTTTATGTCCAGCAAAGATCTACTTGAAAGTGTAAAAAAACTTAGAGAAGTAACAGGCGTCGGTTTTAAAGATTGCAAACTTGCGATTGATGAAACTAACGGAGATATTGAAAAAGCAATAGAGTTTCTCAGAAAAAAAGGTATTGCCAAAGCTTCAAATAAAATGAGCAGGACTGCAGCAGAGGGTTTATGTCTTTTATATGAGAAAGACGGCGAAGTATCCTTAATAGAAATTAATAGTGAAACTGATTTCGTTGCAAAAAATGACGTTTTTATTTCTTTTTGTAAAGAGGTATCAGTAATAAATTTTGAAAACAAATCTGATTTATCAAAAGTTAATAAAGCAAATATGAAAAATAATTTGCCAGTAGAAACAAACCTAACAGACTTAATTGCAAAAATGGGGGAAAAAATAACAATAAGAAGGTCTGTTTTTTTTGACAATTCAAATGGAAAAAATTCTTATTATATTCACGGAAGTTTAGAAGATAAAGTTGGTAAGATAATATCTATTGTTAAAACTTCAAAAGAAAATGAAATTGGAAAAAAAATTGCAATGCATGTCTCAGCTTTATCTCCAATGGCGCTTGAGGAAAAAGACTTAAACAAGGCTGTTACAGACAAAGAAATGGAAATTATTAAAGCAGAACTTTTAAATTCAGGAAAGCCACCTGAAATGATTGAAAAAATATCAAAAGGAAAAATTAATAAATTTATCTCTGACAACACATTAGTTAATCAAGTGTGGATTATGGATCCTAAAAAAAAAGTATCGGATATTCTGAAAGATAGTGATATTAAAGTAGTAGACTTTATAAGATATAAAGTTGGTGAAGGAGTTTAATTATGAGCTCAGAGTTTAATGAAAAAAACTATGCCATTAAAATGGATAAAACTATTTTATCTTATAAAAAAGATTTATCTACATTAAGAACAGGAAGGGCCAACGTATCTATGCTAGATATGGTTAAGGTTGATGTGTACGGACAATTGATGCCTATAAATCAGTTGGCAAGTGTAAGTGTTCCTGAAGCAAGATTAATAACAGTTCAAGTTTGGGACCAAACAAATATAAAAGCAGTTGATGCCGCTATACAAAAATCTGACCTTGGGATCAATCCACAAATTGATGGATCACTTTTAAGAATTAGAATTCCTGACCTAACAGAAGAACGAAGAAAAGATCTGATTAAAGTCTTAAAAAGTATTAGCGAAAAGAATAAAGTTTCAATTAGAAACATCAGAAGAGAAGCTAATGATGAGTTAAAAAAACTTATTAAAGATAAAAAAATAAGTGAAGATGAAGATAAAATATTTGAAAAAGGTATTCAAAAAATTACTGACGATAACATTTCTAACATTGATAAAATTTCCCAAGAGAAAGAAAAAGAAATCCTTCAAGTATGAACAATCTTAATCACATTGCCTTTATTATGGATGGCAATGGTCGATGGGGCATTAAAAAAAAGAAAAACAGAAACTACGGACACCTAGAGGGAGTTAAAACTGTTCAAAAGATAGTTGAAGCTTCAGTTTTCTTTAAAGTTCCTGTTGTTTCATTTTATGTGTTCTCTAGTGAAAATTGGAAAAGACCAAAAACTGAAATAAACTATCTTTTCAATTTAATAAAAATTTACTTCAAAAAAGAAATTAATAATATCACTAAAAATAAAATAAGGATTAATATTTTAGGTCGTTTAACCGATTTACCTCAAGCAATTAAAAAAACATTAGCATCTGCTGTAAAAAAAACTAAAAAAAATAAAAAATTAACAGTTAATTTAGCTATTAACTACGGATCTAAAAATGAAATTATAGATTCTGTGAAAAAATTAAACTTTAATTCAAAAAAAATTAATGAAGAAAATATTACACGTAACTTGTATCAAGATAGTCCATTTCCGGACATACTAATTCGAACGGGTGGTCAAAAAAGATTAAGTAATTTTATGCTATGGCAGTTAGCTTATACAGAAATTTTTTTTTTAGATAAATTATGGCCCGACTTCTCTAAAAATGATTTAAATAAAATAATTAAAAAGTACCATAAAATTAAACGAAATTTTGGAGGCGTTTAATTGATGGATTATGAATTAATAAAAAGAATTTTCACATCTTTAGTAATACTACCTATTTTAATTTATAGTTCTTATTATTCAGGTTTATATTTTATAATATTTTTAGGCTTCATATATTCTCTTTCTTTTTACGAGATAATTAAAAATACTAAAAATTTACTATTTAACATTGTATCAAACACGATACTAATTTTTGCTTTATATTCATTTTATAATTTACGTGGTGACACAAGCTTTTCTCTAATCACTACTTACTGGGTTTTATTAGCTACTTTTTTATCCGATATAGGAGGTTTTGTTTTTGGTAGAATTTTTAAGGGAAAAAAACTTACCAAGATAAGCCCAAACAAAACTTACTCAGGATCCATTGGTTCGATTATCTTAAGTCTTGTATCGTTAATACTTTTAAATGTAGGTCAGCATTTTTTCTTAAATGACAATTTAATTAATTTTTATCAGTTAAAGTATTTATTTTTAACTATTTTAATTTCAATTGTATGTCAATTTGGTGACCTCTATGTTTCATTTTGTAAGAGAAAAATTAATATTAAAAATATTAGTAACATATTACCAGGTCATGGTGGCGTCCTTGATCGTATCGATGGGTTAATTTTTGTTTTAATTTTTTCTTTTTTAATTAAGAAAATTGGCTTGATCTGAGATGAAGATTAAAACAATAGCACTGCTTGGCTCTACCGGGTCCATCGGACAAACGACCTTAGAGATAATAAAAAAAACAAAAAAGTTTAAAGTAATTTTAATAATTGCAAATTCTAATTATTTAAAAATATTATCACAAATCAAAATTTTTAAACCAAAAATAGTTGTAATTAACGATTTAAAAACTTACTTAAAAATAAAAAAAAATATTCGGTATAAAAATATAATAATTATAAATAATATTATTAATTTAAATAAATTAATAAAAAAAATTGACATCACTGTATCTGCTATTCCAGGGATAGCTGGTCTAGAGCCAACATTAGCTTTTACAAGATTAAGTAAAAAAGTCCTTCTAGCAAATAAGGAATCAATTGTATGTGGTTGGAGTTTAATTAAAAAAGAAGCATTAAAATATAATACAAAATTAATTCCAATTGATTCAGAGCATTTTTCTATCTCGGAACTAACAAAGCTACATAAAGATAATGAAATTGAAAAAATTTATATCACAGCTTCAGGAGGCCCATTTTTAAATTTATCTAAAAATAAGTTTAAGTTTGTAAACCCTAAGGATGCTATTAAACATCCAAAATGGAAAATGGGAAAAAAGATATCTGTTGATAGTGCAACGCTAATGAATAAAGTTTTAGAGTTATTAGAAGCATTTCAATTATTTGATTTCAATAAAAAAAAGTATGAAATTATAATACATCCTCAATCTTTAATTCACGCAATAGTAAAATTTAAAAATGGCACGTCATACTTCCTTTACCATGTACCTGATATGAAAATACCTATTTCCAATGCTTTATTTGATAGTAAATTTAATTATATAAAATACTTTAAGAATTCAAATATAAAAAATTTTTCAAATCATAATTTAGAATTTTTATCACCAGATAAAAATAAATTTACTACTTTAAGATTGATACCTAAAATGATCACCAGTAAATCAGGCCCTATTATTATAAATGCAGCTAATGAAATATTTGTTGATGAATTTTTGAAAAAAAATATACTATTTAATGATATTTTTACTTATTTGAATCTTGTTTTAAAAGACAGAAGTTATATAAAAACTTCAAATATGCCTTCTAATAATATAAAAAGTATATACAATATCGATACTTTTGGTAGAACCCTTGCTTATAAAATAATTAAAAAAAATAAAAATAAATAATTAATATGTATAAATACCTCATCTTCTTCTTTTTTATGAACATCAGTTTGTCTGCTGAAATAGTTCAAAAAATTGAACTTAAAGGCAATCAAAGAATAAGTGATGAGACAATAAAAGTTTACGGAGAAATAACTTTAAATAAAGATTACTCAGTTCCTGAAATAGATAAAATTTTAAAAAATTTATACAAAACTGATTTTTTCGAAGATATTAAAATTTCTCTAAGTAATGGAATTTTAAATATCACAGTTAAAGAATACGCAATTATAAACTCTATAGACCTTCAAGGAGAAAAATCTAATCAAGCTACAAAAAAAATTCTAGAACGTCTTCAATTAAAATCCAAAGGAAGTTTTATAGAAAATAAAATTTCTGAAGATATAAATATAATCAAAAAATTGTATGCCTCCTTAGGATTTAATTTTATTAATGTTGATGCTAAAATAGAAAAATTTGACAATAGCAGAGTTAATTTAATCTACATTTTAGATAAAGGTAACAAAACTAATATTGCTAAGATAATCTTTATAGGAGATAAAAAAATAAAAGAGAAGAGATTAAGGGATATTATTGTTTCAGAAGAAAAAAAATTCTGGAAATTTTTATCCAAAAACACTTTTTTGAATCAAGGAAATATAGATTTAGATAAAAGATTATTAATTAATTATTATAAATCTTTAGGTTATTATGATGTTCGGGTGTTATCTAGTAATGCTGAGATTAGTAAAGAAAATCTTACTACACTTACTTACACAATAAACGCAGGAAATCGCTACAGAATTAAAAAAATTAGCACTAACGTCAGTGATGTTTTAGACAAAAAAATATTTTTGGCTTTAGAAAATAGTTTTAAAAAGATAGTTGGAAAATATTATTCACCTTTTACCGTAAAAAAATTACTTGATGAGTTAGATTCCTTAATTGCTAACAACGATCTTCAGTTTATTGAACATTCTGTTAATGAGATTTTAGAAAACGAGGATATTGAAATTAAAATTAATATTTATGAAGGAGAAAAAAAATTAGTTGAAAGAGTAGACATTGTAGGCAATATTGTTACTGATGAAGCTGTTATCAGGGCTGAACTTTTGCTAGATGAAGGAGACCCGTTTAGTGATTTAAAACTTGATCAGTCTATAGCCAAAATTAAAGCGAGAAATCTTTTTGGAACAGTAAAACCAATTATTAGTGACGGATCAGAAAAAAATCAAAAAATAATAGAAATTTTAGTTGAAGAAAAACCAACTGGTGAGATCAGTGCTGGTGCTGGTATTGGTACAACTGGAGGAAGCTTTGCATTCAGTGTTACAGAAAATAACTGGCTTGGGAGAGGTGTAAATGTCTCAACAAGTCTTGATGTAAGCAAAGAACGTCTTACAGGCGGTCTTAATGTGACTGATCCTAATTATAATTTTTCTGGAAATTCGTTAAGTTACTATATTATGAACACTTCCAATAAAAAACCCAATTCAGGTTTCAGTAATAATATTATTACTACTGGATTAGGAACTTCGTTCGAACAGTATAAAAATGTTTATCTGTCACCAAGTTTGGCCTTTTCTTATGACGATCTAAAAGTCGAAAGTACTGCATCAGAAGCATTGAAAAAGCAAAAGGGTGCTTTTTCTGATTTAAGTTTTTTATATGGGGTATCAGTTGATAATCGAGATCGAGCTTACGCTCCAACAGATGGATATATAACCAGTTTCCGCCAGGCAATTCCTGTTTATGCAGATTCACCATATCTCAAAAATACTTTCAGTTTTAGTAAATATAAATCTTTAACAAAAGATGTCATAGGAAACTTTAAGTTTTATACCGCAGCTATAAACGGATTAAGCGATAAAGACGTTAGAATAAGTAAAAGAATAACGTTGCCTAGTTCTAAGCTGCGAGGTTTCGAGTCCGGAAAAATTGGTCCTAAAGATGGAGTAGATTATGTAGGTGGTAACTACGGAATGGCGTCCAATTTTGAATTAAGTTTGCCTAATTTTTTACCCGAAAGCACAAAAACTGACGTAGGACTATTTTTAGACGTCGCTAATCTTTGGTCGGTAGATTACGACAAATCAATGGATGATTCTAACAAAATTAGATCTTCAACAGGGATAATGACGAATTGGCTTTCTCCTTTGGGGCCCATGACCTTTATTCTTGCACAGAGTTTAACTCAGGCAAGCACAGATGTTACTGAAACTTTTAATTTTAAACTAGGAACTACTTTCTAGCATGATGAATGTTGTCATGAAAAAAATATTTTTACTTACTGTACTCGCACTATTCTATTTTTCAAACTCATTTGCGGAAATACCTCATTTTATAGATTTTACTAAAGTATTAAATAATAGTAAAGCTGGAGCTGGAGCTCAAGATAAACTGAAGAAAAAATTTGAAACTCAGGCTAAAAAATTTGATACTCAGCAAGCTGAAATTAGAAAGGAAGAGTCCAAAATAATTTCACAAAAAAAATTGATAACTCCAGAAGAATATAAAAAGAGCGTTGAAAAGCTTAGAAAAAGAGTAGCCGATCTTCAAAAAAATCATCAGGAAGTGCTTAACGGTATTGGAAAATCAAGATCTGATGCTAAAAAAAACTTATTAACGGCACTTAATCCCATTATTAGAAAATATATGGAAGATAACAATATTAGACTAGTTTTTGACAAAAAAAGCATAATACTTGGGGACAAAACTTTAGAAATTACAGATCAAATAATTGCTATTTTGAATAAAAAAGTTTTGTCTATTAAAATTAATTAATTTCGATGAATAAGAATATTTTCTTCAAAGGTGAAGGACCTTTTTTGCTAAATAATTTATTTGATAATCTGGATAAAAAAAAAATAAAAATATTTGATATTAAAAACCTTAAAGAAGCTACAAAAGATGATTTAACATTTTTAGAAAGTGCTAATTATGTAAGTTTTGCAAAATCTACAAAAGCTTCTTCTTGTATAACAACTGAAAAACTTAAAATTTATTTACCAAAAAGCTGTGAACCTGTAATAGTTACCAATGTTCTCTTTGTCCTTTGTAAAATTGCTAAAAAGTTCTACCCAAATGCAGATATTGATTTCCCAGATTTATCATTAAAAAAACCAAAAAAATCCTTTTATTCTAAAGTAAAATTTGGAAACAATGTTTTACTAGGAAAAAAATGCAAAATAGGAAAAAATACTATTATTGGAAGTAATACAGTTATAGAACAAAATGTTACAATTGGAGATAATTGTGTCATTGGATCTCAAGTAGTTATAAGGAATTCATTAATAGGAAACAATGTTGTTATACAGGATGGCTCTAAAATTGGATTAAAGGGATTTGGATTTATTCCCTTAAAAGGTAAAAATTTAAGATTTCCACATATTGGAAAAGTAATGATAAAAGATAATGCAGAAATTGGAGCTAACTGTACGATAGATAGGGGTTCTATGAACGACACAATAATTGGTGAAAATACTTTTTTAGATAATCAAGTGCATGTTGCACACAATATCCAAATAGGAAAAAACTGTATGATAGCTGGTCAAGTTGGTTTTGCTGGAAGCACAACTATAGGTGATAACGTTTCAATAGGTGGACAAGCTGGTGTTTCTGGCCATTTAAAAATAGGAAAAAATGTCAAAATAGGAGGAGGTAGTGGGGTGGTTAAAGATATAGAAGATGGAGCGGTGGTTATGGGATACCCTGCCATTCCTTTAAAAGAATTTATAAGGAGCATAAAAAAATGAATGAATCGATAGACAGAAAAAAAATAGAAAGTTTGCTACCACATAGAGCCCCAATGCTATTAATTGATAAACTTATCAATATAGTCCACTTAAAATCAGCTACAGCAATAATGAATGTTAAAAAAGATGGCTTTTATGTTCAGGGCCATTTTCCAGGCCAACCTGTTATGCCGGGTGTTTTAATAGTAGAAGCATTTGGACAGGCTGCCGCTGCTCTAACTGCCTATGGGATTGATCCTAAGGATTATGAGAATAAATTAGTTTTTTTAATGGGAGTTGATAGAGCTAGATTTAGAAATCCAGTTGTTCCTGATTGTGAACTTCATTTAGAAATTGAGGCAATAAGATCACACGGTAGAGTCTGGAAGTATAAAGGCACTGCTAAAGTCGACGGAAAAAGAATGGCGGATGCTGAGTGGTCCGCAACTATAGTGGATAAAAAATGATACATGTCTCAAGCGTTATTTCAAAAAATGCAAAGATAGGAAAAAATGTTAAAATTGGTCCATTTTGCAGTGTTGGGGAATTAGTTGAAATTGAAGATGATGTTCAGTTGATTTCCAACGTACACATAGAAGGAAACACCAAGATTGGAAAGGGAACTAAAATTTTCCCATTTGCAAGCATAGGCACGACACCACAAGATCTTAAGTACAATAATGAGCCAAATACTTTATTGATTGGAGAGAACAATACTATTAGAGAACACGTAACAATAAATCCAGGTACAGAAGGTGGTGGTGGGAAAACGGTAATAGGTAATAATTGTTTATTTATGATTTCATCACATGTTGCTCACGACTGTAAAGTAGGGAACAATGTTATTATAGCTAATAATGTTCCATTAGGTGGGCATGTAACCATTGAGGACTCCGTTATAATTGGAGGTAATTCAGCAGTCCAACAGTTTACCCGAATAGGAAGATTGGCCATGATAGGCGGTATGACGGGTGTATTAAAAGACGTAATCCCATTTGGGCTGTCAGTTGGTAACAGAAACCATTTACAAGGGCTAAATTTAATAGGACTTAGAAGAAAAAATTATGAAAATAAAAAAATAATGGATCTAGACAAGGCCTATAAAATAATATTTTCATCTAAAAATTTACACGAGAATTTAAGTAAAGTTAGTGAAGAGTTTAAAGACAACGATCTTGTCAATGAAGTAATTAAATTTATTGCAAAAGATAAGAAAAGACCAATTTGTTTACCAACAAGCAAAGAGTAAAATGATAGGTTTAATATTTGGAGAAACTAACTTCCCAAAAGAAATTCTTAAACAACTAAAAAAAATAAAAAAAAATTATCTAATTATAGATCTCACTAAAAATAAAATTTTTAAAAAAGATAAAAATTCTTACACAGCAACAATTGGTCAAATTGGGAGAATTTTAAATATTTTTAAAAAAAATAAGTGTAAACAATTAATTTTTGCTGGAAAAGTAAAAAAACCTAATTTTTTAAAACTTAAATTAGATTTAAAAGGCATTTATTATATGCCAAGGATTATCAAAGCATCTAAAATAGGTGACGCTGCTATCTTAAAAGAAGTAATTAAAATTTTTAAGAAAGAAAAAATTAAAACTTTAAACTCTTTATTGTTTACTCCAGACCTTAGACTTGAGAAGGGAGTACACACAAAAGTAAAGCCCAACTATAGTGATATAAAAGATATTAAAAAAGGTATTTCAACTTTAAAAAATTTAAATGACCATAGCTTCAGTCAAGGAGTTGTTGTTAGAAGTAATAAAGTTTTAGCTATCGAAGAACATAACGGCACACAAGAAATGCTGAATAAAATTAAAAAAAAGCAAAATTTTCTTAATGGTGTCTTAGTTAAGCTACCTAAAAAAAAACAAGATTTGAGAATTGACCTACCTACAATTGGACTGAAAACTCTTAGGCAGTGTAAAAAGGCTGGCTTAAAGGGGCTAGTGTTAAAAAATAAACAAAATATTTGTTTAGATAAAAAAATATTAATTAAGTTAGCAAACAAAAATAAAATGTTTATCGAGGTAAAATGAAAAAAATATTTATATTAACTGGAGAATTATCTGGTGATAAACTTGCATCAAAAGTTATTGCCGACCTGATAAAAATTAATCCTAACATTGAATATCTGTCTGTTGGCGGCAACAACCTTAGATCTCTAGGCATTAAATCTATCTATGATTTAAAAGAGATTACATATCTTGGGTTTACAAAAGTTTTATTAAATTTATTTAAAATTAATAATAAAATTAATCAAACAGTAAAAGTAGTTTTAGATTTTAAGCCAGATATTCTATTTACTGTTGATAGCCCAGATTTTACTCTAAGAGTTGCAGAAAGAGTAAAAAATAATAACCCTAAGATTAAAACAGTTCATTATGTAGCCCCACAAATTTGGGTTTGGAGAGAAGGTAGAGTAAAAAAAATTAAAAAGTTTATAGATCATGTTTTGTTATTATTTAGTTTTGAAAAAAAATATTTTGAAAAAGAAAAAATAAGCTGTGACTTTGTTGGTCATCCTTTGTTAGAAATAAAAAGTTATGATAAAATTGACATCAACCAGGTAGTAGGAAAAAATAAAGCTATAATATCTGTCTTTCCTGGAAGTCGTATTTCAGAAATAAACATTCTTATGCCAATTTTACTTAATTTTATCAAATTAATGTCTAGTAAGTATAATGACATAACTTACGTTTTTCACTCAAATATTGAGCATAACGATTTAATTAATTCTTTTATAAAACATAGTGAGCTACCTAATTGCGAAGTTATTAGTGATAGTAAAATTAAATCTCACCTTCTAAGAAAATCAATATTTGCCGTTGCTAAATCGGGAACAGTTTCACTAGAAATTTGTAATGCTAAAATACCTTCAATTATTGTTTATAAGATGAACTTTATTAATTTTTTAATAATTAAGATGTTAGTTAAAATTAAATTTGCAAACATTATTAACATTGCTGCAAATGAAGAAATAATACCAGAACTTTTACAATCAAAATGTAATTCAAAAAATATTTATAAAGTAGTAAGTAATTTTTTAGATACTCCCTCAAAAATTGAAGAACAGGTAAAAAAAACACAAATAGTGATAAATAGATTTAGAACTAATAAGCCGTCAGCTGAATTAGCTAGTC
>Ga0307986_10000852_pt1 | contig 22490 bp, 16 predicted proteins | sample EllFjometageno82_FD_203170 | JGI IMG/M metagenome (GOLD analysis project Ga0307986, IMG submission 203170) | Marine microbial communities from Ellis Fjord, Antarctic Ocean - #82 | ecosystem: Environmental > Aquatic > Marine > Unclassified | place: Southern Ocean | collected 2014-10-09
TCTCCAATCATAGTTGCAGCACCTCCAATATTGGAAAACAAGACCTCTGAAATTAAAATTGGAATTGGTTTTAAATCCAAAACTTTAGCCAACTGTATTGTGACTGGAGTTATCAGTAACATAGTTGTGACATTATCTAAAAAGGCCGATAGAACTGCAGTAACGCTGCACAAAATTACTACCAGTGACCAAATAGAACCTTTAGATTTTTTATATGCTTCAACTGCAAACCATTCAAAAATCCCAGTATGGGATAAGATTCCAACCATTACCATCATACCGAGTAAGAGACCAATCGTTTCCCAATCGATCATTGTTGTGACCGCAGCAAGCGTTAGAGCCGATTCAACTGTAAAATAGTTCAATGCTAAAACAGCGGCAATTCCACCTAGTGCTGCAGCTAAAGTACGATGTACTGCTTCGGTGATAATTAGGCCATAAACAGCGAGCAAAATTACAAGTCCAACCCAAATCGCTGTATTTTCATAACCTTCTTTTACATTTAAGTCTAAATGTAAATCATTAGTATCTCCTTGAGCAAATACTTCACTAGCAAACATTAGGCTACCAACAACTAGCAGTAGCAACATTGCAATGTTTTGTGCTGGATGGCGTTTTAGACGCCCTGTAAGTGAAATTCCTGCTACCATATTATCACCGTGTTAAAATCAACCTTTGACTATTTGCCTAAAAATGTAGCATTATCGCCAAAGAACGCCCACATTGCCTCTGGCCAAGACAAGCGTTGAACTAGTTTCCTCGGCAAGAGAGTTCCATACAGTTTTGATATCCTTTTTCTCGAATAATCCTCGGTTGATTTTTATCTTTACAACGCTCTTTTTGGTTAGTTGTGATTTGATTTCTTCTATTAGTAAATCAGTGATCCCAGATTTGCCGATTCTAACGCTTGGCTGGAAATCATGAGATGTCGCGAGGTTGTGAATTGACTTTGGAATTTCCTTGTCCATCTGGCTCCCTCAAATCATTGCGGTAACCACCTATTCATCAAGGTGACCGTCAAAAATGGTTCAATTTTGCCGACGATGCGACTTTGGTCCACCGCCGAAGCGCCGGATATCAGCGCATTCTAAACAGGTAATTATTTTCTGACCATTAGAAATCCTCACTCGAGTATTTACGCCATATAGGCGAGGAGCAGCACACTTCTTACAAATCAACAACTTTGCTTCAGCATTCAAAGGCATCCTATTGCGCCTAGAAATTTTGACGTAATGTGAAGATGCAGAGCGGATTAATCGCTCGTCATGCTCCTTTGGATGCTTAATGATTAGCATTAACTTGCCTAAACTAAATTTAGCACTCATTTTTTTGTCAATTTTGGACTTTGAGCGGTTGCGCCCTCTGCCCATAATAGTCACCTTCACTCTAAAGCGACAAGAATGTCGCCTGTAATTTCATCGATTGCTCTGTCGCCATCAATAGAATGGAGAATTCCTTTCTCCATATACCATTGTGCAAGGGGAGAAGTTTGTTGATGATAGGTATCTAATCGGGATTGGACTGTAGTTGCATTGTCGTCAGCACGACGCTTTTCCTGCCAGTTACCGCAATCACAACCAGAAGCAGAAACTGGATTGAATGTATCATGATATACCAGCCCACAACCACCACATGAGTATCTTCCGCATATCCTGTCTACGATTTTGTTATCAGGGACTTCAATGGCAATCACGTGGCTAACAGCAGTTATTTGGGACAATGCTTCTGCTTGTGGAATTGTTCTAGGAAATCCATCAAACATAACCCCATTAACAGCATCATCTTCAAGAATTCTATCTTTGATCAAATTGATAATAACTTCATCAGGAACCAATTTACCTGCATCCATAAACCCTTTCGCTTCAATTCCAGTGGCAGTATTTGCATTGACTGCAGCCCTAAGCATATCCCCTGTAGAAACTTGAGGCAAGCCAGTTACTTCCATTATTCGCGCTGCCTGAGTTCCTTTTCCTGCACCAGGAGGTCCGAATAAAACAATACTGCTCATATTAGTAGCGAAACGGTATTACTCTTTCAACATACTCATTATTTCACAATTTTAAGCTCTACCATTTGTCTCTAACCATTGCTGGCCATAATGAGTCCATTGTTCCATTGTCCACCCTGTAGGCAATCCCTCTGCAGGAACAGGTGGTACACTAGTCACAGGAGCAGGTATCGGTTGTTGTAATGCCGGTAGTGCTGGTAATGCTGGTAATGCTGGAAGTGCCGCCAATTGCTTAGGTGGAAGTTGTCCTAGTGGTGGTAATTGTCCCAATGGAGGAAGTTGTCCTAGTGGCGGTAATTGTCCCAATGGCGGCAGTCCTGCAGGAGGTAATCCAGATGGCAATGAACCCATTGGCATATTTGCAGATGGAGGAAGGCCTGTTGGAACTTCCTTTTTCGCCTTTGGAAGTACTATTGATTGAGCGAGTGCTGCGGCGATTTCGTCACTAGAAACTTCACCACTTGTCAGTTCATTGACTGCACCACCGAGATCAAATGCCTCTTCTCGGCGAACACCTAGATGGTCTGGATTGGCATGAGCATTTGGAGAAACTAAATCTTCCCCTGAATCTGATAATTCACCACTCTTTTTCATTTTTCGTGCATAAATTACTGCAACGATAACAAGAACTGAAATCAGTGGCATTGAGAGCCATAATGGTAATACATTGAACAAACCTCCATTCCCGGTACCTGCTTGTACGCTCGACTCGATAACCAATTGTCCAACTGCCGTTCCTTCTACAGTTAGATTCAAGGTCACCATTGCACGTTTTGAGGTTGCATCCTCGCTAGGGGTCACTGAAACTTTAACCGTTACCGATTCACCAATCGCTAAGTTTTGAATCGATTGTGGTGAGAAAATAACTGTCCAATCATCGCGAGTCAATCCATCATTATCCAATAAATCGACAGACAAATCGCCACTAAGAGGTACATTGCCATCATTTCTAATTATGATATTCTGGCTGATTGATTGTTCTCTCTCAACTCCGATAAATGGACGCTTAGAATCATCTTCAACAGAAATATTAGCGAATACAGATTCCAATATTGCGATATCTACTCTCACTGAATCCTCTACAATCCTTCCAGCGTTAGATGCTGAAACTGAAATCAAAAGGTCAAATGCAGAAGTTGTTACTGGAGAATTGGCAGGAGGAATAAATCCTAATCGGATAGTTTTGATTTCTCTTACTTCAAGCCATAGTGTTGGGTTTGCATAGCCTACGACCCATCCATCCGGAGCCAATCCATGACTCCAGTTGAGTGCTAATCCCGTGTTTCCAGTATTTTCGATTTCGAACTCTCCGAATGAAAATTCAGAGGAAACACTTGTTTCAATTATTCCTGATGCAGGTGCCCTTAGTTCGACACCTAATTCATCTCTTACGGTTAATGAGGTCGTATTAGATCTGAAATCTTGAGCAGTTCTTTCGGTTCTAATGGTATATGAATTGTAATCACCTTCAACCGCCACTACTGGAACTCCAAGAATAAAGTGCACTATTTTTATTTGACCGGGTGTTAGGGAAAGTGAAACTTGCCTAGAATCACTTTGCTGGTCAATGCTGGCTTGTAAGGCCCACATTGGGTCAGCTGGTTGGATTGACACATCTAGGTCAATATCTAAATTCCCGGTATTTTCAATTGATAGATTCAAATGAATTTGTTGACCCCCATCGACAGCTATATTCTTCGCTATAGCACTCGGTCCAATCGGACCGAAATCGTCGTTTAAATCGGTCTTGAAATTACGCTGAGGTAGTACTTCTACTAGGACCACTTCTGTATGGTTCATGGATGTATCAGTCAAAGAAGTGACCCAACAAGTAACTGTGTCTGTAGAGCCTGCCAAAGGTAGACCTTGCGCAACTGGTGGTACAAAAATCTTTATTGGCATTGGCAAAAACTCTCTGATATCCAATGGTTCAAATTGTAGAGAAGAGGAATTAGATCCACCTAACATTACTTGCCATCTATTTTCGGATACACAATCTACTTGATATTGAGAAGGGGCATTTCCAGTATTCATTACGGAGATTGAAAAGGACGTTGATTCGCCCGGTTCCGCCATTAAACCATTAGTTCCTGCTGCGACTACATTGACGTCATCAATTTTGTCAATATTTATTGTTAGGCGTTGGGTGTGAGCCACTGTTGGTTGATTTTGATAACGAACTGTAACATCAACAACGAATACCCCATATCTAGCATACCTTGGTTCATCCATATCATCTAAATCAGCTGATTCATCTTCAAGATGAAGCGTAACTGTTGTACTATCCCCTGAAGTTCCTTGTCCTGTTAACTGGAATGGCCCACTCACTGACAATAATCTCGACCATGTGTCTGCAGGGGGCAATAATAACTCAGGCCTTTGAGGGTCTGGCATTTGTACATTCGTGGCATAGATGGAGACACTTTGATTGCCAGTTCCTTCATGTAAAATTGTTAAAGGAATGTCTATCCCAGTACTATTAGCAACATCAAAATTACGCAGAGCAGAATTTTCTCTGTCCTCTGCGGTATTAGGAACTGTTCCATCAAGATTGTGTGCTATTACCCGCACACCTAATGCCATTACTTCGATATCTTCAATCCAAATATTGTTATTAATACCCACGGTTGCTTCATTCATTTCACTAACTTGGTCGTTAGTATCTAGACTCAATTTCAATTGATGAGTACCAGTGGTTGTGAATGAATGATAAATGGAAATCGATGCCAATTCACCAGGACCTAACTGGGAGGTATCAGCCTCATAAAGTACTGTTTGAGTAGTCAAATCCTCTAGAACAACATGCATTGCACCGGCATTGATCGTACCTTGGTTATTCCAAGCGATCGCAAGTCTAACAAGATCATTCTTGAGAGGATTGGTTGAAGAACTTACAATGCTACCATCAAAGGTTGTATAATCTGCCATTGGAGAAGGGGTTGCTTTAGTACTCATAACTAGGCCAAATGCTTGCGCAGTACCACCTCTGTGCATTACTTTGACCAGCCATTGGCCAGAGTTAGATAATGTGCCTGCGGCTATTTTGATTCTTTCAACATTGTTAACATCATCAGATTGTCCACCACTTTGAGTAAAACCATTGCTGAATACATTGCCAAGCCATTCGTTACCAGATGGGTCAACAAGAATTAAATCGAGGTCATTAACAAGACGTGATTCAGTTTGAGGTGCATTTGCACTACCTGCTTCATCAGTCCATGCTAATGTGATATCAATTCCATGACTTGGGTCTAAATCGAATGCGTATAGTAGTCCATAGCCAGCCTTAATTTCACTATTATGATCAAAATAAGTATCGAGAACTGTGCTTCCATCCATTGGTAATACTGTATTTTCAAGGTTTATTTGTCCCCAACCTTCAGCATAATTTGGAATGTCAGCAGCACCTAAATCTACAGCTCCGTTGATTACTGCTGCCTTAACTAGGGAACCGGATGGCGCGCTAATTCCTACTTCTTCACGGATGAATTGTCTAGTCAGAGCGCTAACCCCTCCTGCGACAGCGGCAGCTTGACTTGTCCCTGAAACAGACATATACATTGATTTACCATTTGCATGAGTTCCTGTGGCACAAGCATTACCAGCGGGATATTTCGCTTCTTCTGCACGACCTGAGCATAATTCCATGCCAGGTGCAACTACATCCGGTTTGATTCTGCCATCAAGGCTAGGCCCGAGTGAGGAGATAACATCGACGCTACCGATTGCAGCAGTTCCACCGGACCCAGTAGTTGAGACTCCGACAGCGAGAACATTCTTTGCGGTCGCAGGTGCTGTAACTTGACTCGCACCGCTTGAACCTCTATCACCTACAGAAAAGATTGGCATCATTGCAGGCTTATCGACGACCAATATGTCTACCGAACGTGAATCTGCTGTATATTGGCCGTAATTTCCATTAGAACCCCATGCATTGACTACAATTCTTGCAGTCATCTGTTCAGCGTCCTTTAGCATGTTGTAAATTGAGCCTTGGCGGCCAAAAACTCCAGTCGCATCGTGTTCTAAAGCATAGAAAACAATGTTTGCACCTGGTGCAATACCCTGTGCTGCTGAATCACTAGTTCCATCACCAGCAACCGTTAGAGCGATGTGAGTTCCATGGCCAGTATTGGTATCAGCAGGCGATGGGTCCAGCCCAAATTGAGTGTATACTCCAATCACTCTTCCGCTGATATCAGGATGGTCTCTGTCGAGTCCTGTATCGGTTATTGCAATCATTTCACCTGAACCATCGAGGGTAAATGTTGCGTTATTAGACACACCTAATACTCCTGATAATGCACCTGCTACCGCATTGTGCAATTCTAAGTCATAACTCGGTTCTTGCCAAATTACACGACCATCAAAAGCGATTTGTTTGATTACAGTTGCAATATTGCCACTGCCAATATTAACTTCACAAATACCAATTCCGCACCATGCAGAATCGGCACCGTATGCGACGATATCCCTTGCTAGAGTGCTCAAACCTGCAACTGCTAAATCAGAGGCAGGAACTATTGCGATCTTTGAAAAGGATGCTGGATTATCAACAATAAGTGGAGATATCCTCATTGCAGGATGCTCAACACCAGCCCAACGAATTCTGGAATCCTGTTGTAAATCTGCTAACCCAACACCCGATTGTGGGAGGCGAATCAACCAACCTTCGTCAGAAATAAAATCAATAACTGTAAAATCATAATCTGTTGACAGTGATTCAAGAATTGTTCCATCATGTGAAAATAATTGAATAATTGCTAATCCAGTAACCAAGTTGTCATCATAGCGTAATAAATTAGAATCTAGGAGAGGTAATTGCTCACTGAGTGGGTCAAATGAACCAATAGCCAAGTTGAGTATACCAGTTGAAGGCTTGATATCTGACTCAATAGATTGAGGAGTGGTCATTTGACTCCAATGGTCGACTGCCAATTGCAATTTCTGTTCTTCATTCAAAGTAGATAGGAAATTCTGTTGTGGATTAGTCAACGCAAAACTATCATCAACTACCGGTTCAGAATCGTCTTGTGATATCGGATTATTTGCCAGTACGGGAGAAAGAGATGTTACCAACAACAATGCTAGCATTAGTATGGCATTGCGAGAGGACATCATATCTCTCGCGAAGTTAGTAACGCTTTTGAATGCGCTCCTTGACTGTTTTCGATTGTTCCTCCTACGGAGGAATCAAATGTGGTTATATCGCGAAATTGCTGCGTCAGTTTTTGCAACGCTTGCTTTCCAATCCGACTCAGTTCCCATCAGGGCTCTAATAGCATCCACATTCTCTGGAATGACGTCGGATTCTTGGTGAATTGCTTGGAAATAATATAGGGTATTTCCTGATAATTTAACACCATCTTCCCATACAAAAATCTCATGTAAATCGCCCCATTTCCTACCGATATCTCTAGCAAATTCCATTACTTCAGCAGTTGTTGAGATACCAGTCTGTGCCCCATTCATTACAATAATTCTTGGAGAGTTCTTCCACATTTCAATAACAGATTCAGTAGTAAGGCCGTGCCCTTCTGGAAGCGTTGCCACAATTGAATGACAATGCATTAGAGTTGTAGGCACTGCAACCGCCATCGAATTAATTTCAATTTCAGGTTTAACAGTCATTACATCCGGACCATGATGAGATGGTACTTGTAATACAGGTTTGATCGCATTTATTGGCCCTTTATTAGAGTCACCAGGGTCTGCAGCACGCCGAATCATTGTGCATTCTACCTTGAGTTGTCCACAGTGATTGTAAAGAGGCACTAAAGTTCGTGATAACCCAGTTGTATTACATGAAACTACACGAGTTCCATTGCAATTCAAATTGGCTAAATGATTTGCTGAAGAAGAGTAAGACATCTCGGTCATTGCATGTTTTTCCCCACCTTGGAAGATCCACTTAATTCCTGCAGCCTCATATTTTTGCTTATTTGCAGCACCGACTTTACCTGGAGAACAATCGACTACTACATCTGCAATTGCCAGTAATTCTTCTAAGCCGCCATGGCATTGATATCCAGCATCAGCAAATGCTGCTATTTTATCAGCATCGTCATATGTGCAATAAATTGGAAAGTTTTTCCTTACGGCTAAATCGCAGCCAAAAGCAGGACGAGTCTTGGTAACTCCAACAATCTCCATGTCATCCTGAGCGTCAATTGCATCTGCAACACGCTTACCGATGGTACCATATCCATTTATTGCCACTTTGATTGCCATAGAGTTCCCTATTTGCTTTGCCTATGCGCCCCCTCAATAAACAATGCGCTTGAAATGTCCAATTTTCGACATCAAATATGTATCGTATTCAAAATATTGGCGCTAAAACCTATGTATCTCTCGCTCTCCCTACGGGAGGATATTTGAGCAGGTCGTGCACACCGTAGTTTATGGCGGATAGTTTTGAAGTAGTTGAAAGGTCAATCAACATCAATGACAAACTCGGACCAAAGTTACTCGCCGCTGCTCAACAAAATGCAATCCTCCGTATTGGATGGAACCCTGCAGGCGATAAAGTCCCCAAGAATGGAGAACTCGGATTGTGCCCTGCATTACCAAAAGGTTCCAGAATGAGAGGACTTGGAGTATTTGGTTCTTGGATTGCCTCTTATGGACAAGGTGGAGCATTTACTATCCAAGGAGATGCTGGATCATTCTTGGGCGCAGCTAATGATGGAAACACAATCCTGTGTGAACGAATGGCAGGAAATCATGCAGGATATGCCATGAGAAGTGGAAGAATTACAATTCTAGATGGTGTCGGAAATGATGCTGGCGCTAAGATGACTGGCGGACTAATTGTAATCCGTGGCTCGACTGGTTCAAGAATCGGTGGTGGAATGTCTGATGGATTAATAGTCGTTCATGGCGATGTAGGCAGTGAACCTGGTTGTGGAATGACCGGTGGACGTATTGTAATCAATGGAAGATGCCCTACCCCTCCTAGTGGAGTTTCACTTAGGCCTCTGACTGCAAAGGAAGTGAAAGAAATTAATTCGCTTCTCGGTGAAGCAGATTTAGAAATCCCCAAAGATGCAGTTTGCTTAACTCCAAGCCCAATATTGAATGTAGAAGGTAGAGGAGATGTTGTTTCAAGTGGAGATTTAACCGGAATTGGACTCGTTCCAGCCGATGAACATCAATTATCAAGTTATTCTGTAACAGATACAATTGCGCTGATAGGTGAAAGAAATGGAAAAAATACACCAATCGCATTACCTCTCCCACTATTGCCTATCGTACCAAGTGGTAAGGATTTGTATATTGACAAAAATGAAGATGCAATAGCATCAAACATACTATCACAACAGCCTTTCATCACTTTAGATTCACCACGCCCAATAGATATTGTGATGATAAACTCAGAAAATTTACCCGATATGCCTCGATTGCTATCAAATGCCGGCGGTATTGCATTTGACCTTGATGACTTACCGCCTATGAATTCAGAAGAAATGGATGGAATGCTCGTAGCCACTACATACCTTGTTGGATATTCAGCACCGGTCATATTTATCCAAGGATTAGGAAGGATTCAAGCACTGCATGTTCGCAGTTCACACCACAAGACTGACCTTGCAGTAACCCGCATTGAAGATGGTTCTGGGCTGCCAGAATCTGCATCATTACCATTGATAGGGCGTTCTAGCAAAAGCCATCTTGAAGGAACTGTTACACAAGCAGGAATCCTGCTTGGTTTTTCAGCAGACGGGCATGATTTGGCGATATTAAAAGCCAGTGGAATCTCGGTTATCTGTTGCGAAGTACCAATGGTTGAAGCAACTGATTTAGCCAACTGGTTGAGCAGCATAAATGCGGACATTACAACCATACTACGCCGCCTAGGTCTATCCTCAATCGATGAGTTAAAGCGAACACATCTACGTGCTTTGGACCATGAAACTGCTGCGGTTAGCGGATTGCGCTTAGCCGGATACGAGCGCCCATTACCACATTGGTTTGCGAGGTGATATTATTCCGACAATTTCCGTACAACAGAGTTTATTGGCCGATCTTATGAAGTCCCATGGACTTGAACATGATATCGCAATTCTTGCGGAGCAATTACCATTGATGGGAACTGATATTGATAATTGTGATGACGAGGTTCTAGACATTGAAATCTTTCCAGATAGACCAGACTTACTGTCCGGAGAAACATTAGCATTTGCTCTCAGACCATTCTTGCATGGAACTAAGGCAGCACCAAATATGAATGTCGTTGAAGGAACAATTGAGATCGATGTTGATTCGGAACTTGCTACGATTAGACCGGTTATACTCGGTGCGGTTGTTAGAGGCGTCAATATTGGTACAACTTCGGCTGAAAAGGATGCATTCATTCAAACACTGATGGACCATCAAGAAAAGTTACATTTCGCTTTAGGCCGTGGCAGGAAGCGTGCCTCCATTGGCGTTCATGACCTAGCAAAATTACAGCCTCCGTTTAGAGTACTAGGAGTTGACAAGGATTATTCTTTCACTCCACTCGCTATGGAACAAGATATGACTATTACACAAATATTGGAAACCCATCCGAAGGGTATTGATTATGCTCATCTAATGGCCGATATGGAACGTTACCCAATCATACTGGACTCGAACGATAAAGTTCTATCCTTCCCCCCAATTATCAATGGCCAACATACCACTGTAACACATTCGACCAGTGAATTTTTCATTGATGTTACTGGCTGGGACCGCCGTGCTTGCCAATCATCTTTGATGCTGATCGCAATGCAATTGGCAGAGCATGGAGGAATCGTTGAATCTGTAATTGTCAATGGAATAGATGGAGTAGCCGAGATTGTCCCTAATGGTGATGGAATAACTCATAGCGTACCACAGCGATTAGTAAATGGTCTATTGGGAAGAGAATTTTCATCAGATGAACTATCTACTTCAATAAACCGAATGGGTGGTATTTTTTCTGGCCTTAGCCCTGCACCTGAAAACTCCCCAAAGATTCCAAAGCGTATGGCTGATGCTGCTGCTGGAGAACAAATGCTTAATTTCATTATGCCTCGATGGAGATTTGACATCTTGCACCCAGTAGATTTGGTTGAAGAAATCGCTATTGGCCATGGATATGAAGACCTAGGTCAAGATGTTGCAAAGGCACCACTTACCGCAATTCCACGCTCGGACAATCATATTAGAAGGAGAATTAGAGACTCCTTACAAGGTCTTGGATTTATGCAAATCCAGTCACTGACTTTGTCAAATGACCGTGACCAATTTGAATTGATGAGATGGCAACAAAGTGGAGAGATTACTAGAATCACCAACCCAATTACAATCGACCATACATTACTGCGACAGTATATTCTTCCAGGATTATTTAGATTACTTGCAAGCAACCGCCACCATGAATTACCTCAAGGGGTATACGAATTGGGAACTGTTGTTAGAGATCATAAGAATTGCGACCGTGTTGCATTCTTGATGGCTGAAAAGGGTGGCGGTTTTGCTGCTGTCCGTGGCAGAATTCAAGCGATGCTCAGAGATTTAGGTGCAAAGGATTACTCAATTGAAGCACTACCAGATGGTCAAGGTCCTTGGTTGGCTGGAAGGTCTGCGAAAGTAATTATTGGAGATACATGGGTCGGATGCTTTGGAGAAATAGATCCTTCTGTATCAAATGAATTTGAACTAAAGGTACCAATCAATGGAGCAGAATTCGATGTAACACTGCTTAATTCAGCACTCCCAGACCCCGTTTGATTAATGCCATTTAGGCATTTTAATCTCAAGAGTATGGAATGTACGTTCCGTTATTATTCTTGACGTGAGGAGTTGCGTCAAAACTTCCATCTGCCTTTTTCTTGTAATGGTATCCATCGGTATGATGAATCCAAGTAAACGCTGGAGTTTGTGGTACTGCTGGTGGCGCTGCTTTGGATGGAACTGCTGGCCTAGTAGGAATTGCCGGTGGCGCTGCTTTGGATGGAACTGCTGGCCTAGTAGGAATTGCTGGTGGCGCTGCTTTGGATGGAACTGCTGGCCTAGCAGGAATTGCTGGTGGAGTAGATTGGACTTGCTTAGGCTTCTCAGTCCTCACAGTAATCTCCGGTAATACTCGTTTAGCCGTAGTTTGAGCATTATTCGAAGACTTTTGTCCTTCGCCGGAAACAATTCCATCGTATTGAGAGGATTGGTCTGCAGCCTTAGTTACTTCAGTTTCTCCACCACCAAATAGTGCAAGAGCTGATTTGTAATCATTAGAACTTTTATGAGATTCATCTGCTAATGTTCGCTGACTTGCATTTTCACCCATCTTGTACATTATGGGTGCTGGTGCCTCTTCTTCAAGTTGGTCTGGTTCCTTCTTTTTGCCGAAAGGCCAAATTGGTGCCATGGTTCGGCCAAAACCACTTCTATGATGAAACCTGTCATCGGACACATTAGGGTTTTCAATTTATTATTGAACAAGATGACACACACCATATGCGACTGATTGAAGAGCAGAACTGTGTGCAGTGGGTTATGAGGAGATGGATTGTTCTTGCACTTTTCATCATTCCGTGCCTATTTCCAATGGTGATAGCATCGGTTGAATCACAAGCAAGAGAAAGTAATGAGATAATGGCTTTACTCACTCCCCCTGAAGTAATAGTTCATCGCGGTGAAATATCAGAAGTATTCTTTACAACCCATAATACCGCAGATAGTGTTCAAACTTTTAGTGCTAAAATAGAAAATGTTAGTTCGCAGTTATCCGTAACTGGATTACCACTGAACTATACTTTAGTAGAAAATCACTTGCAGCAATTAAAATTTAATGTCACCGCTGATAGCAATTCGGAATATGGCTCTGCTTTTATTACTATAAATCTTACAACGGATATGGACTCCAGTTTTGTTATATCACAAATCCTCATAACCATCGCTCCACAAAGTAACCTAACTTTTGGAGTCAGTGGCGTTTCAACATTTACTGTTGATGCAGGAACTAGAACTTCTGTTGCAGTCAACATAACAAATAATGCAATATTTGATGATAATATCACCTACGACATTTACTCAACATCTGCTTTTAATTGGGGCTGGACGATGAATGAAACTTCTGGAAATAATGCCTTTGAAACTTTAGTCCCGGGCCAGTTATCTTATGTGTATGTGTGGATTGACATTCCAAAAGTAATGGATGGTGCTCCTTTGCAAGGCCATGGTCCTCAATTTACTCTTAAAGCCGTATCTGGACTTGATAGATCTGTGAGCCAATGGTCATTCAATTTGATTTATGATTCCTTTCGCAATGCAAGTATCGACTTTGCTGAACCGAATTTAGAATTGGCACCGGGTGAAAATGGAAGATTAGAGGTTACATTACGCAATACCGGAAATGTAGATAGCAGAATGGACCTCAGTATTCAAGCAATAGATGAAAATGGCGATACTTTGAGCGGTTTTACTAAATCTGATCGTTTCGAGAATGACGGGTGGACAGTGGCATTATTCAAAGGATTAGAGGACCAATCTCTGGCACCTAATGAATCAAGAACTATTGAGGTTGGTTTCCAGTCACCAGTGCAATATAGTGGTTCAATTAATGTTCGCTTCTTTGTTTTTGCATTAGGTGCTAATGAGCGCACTTATTCAATTGACTTCGGTGCCACAATTGTTAGAGAAAGAGCTGGAGAAGTATCTCTTAGTACTGCTGGGTGTAATAATTTACTACCATTACAATCATGCAGTTCTACTATTGAAGTCACTAATACGGGCAATGCGATTGATTATTATGCCCTTGAATTATTGAGCGCACCCGAATTTGTCAATGTCACTGTTCCATCAACTGGCATAGAAATTACTAACTTATTTAGCGACCAATTTCCAGAAATTACTATTACTGCAGCCGCTGATTCAATAGCATTTGAGAGTGGTAATGTTAGTATCGCTGTAAATTTTCTAAATAGTGAACAGTTGCTAATTATCAACATCCCAGTCAAAATCGCCCCAGTAGTAAATTGGTCATTTGAAAATGTTGTTGAAGAAATTGATTCAAAAGGGAGGTTATCAATCGTAATGACTTTGCGCAATCAAGGTAATGCATTTGATGGATTAGTCGTACAATTACAATCATCACACTCCACTAACATGGCATTCGTTCCGCCTTCCATAGCGATTGTAGAAGAAGGAGTAGAGAATCCAAGGTCCTTTGAGATATATGACATTCCAGTCGGTGCTAACTTCTCAGTGATAGCTTGGGTTGAAATACCGGTAGACCAACAAGCAAATGGAACAATTTGGATAAATACAACTATACGTTCTAAATTCTCTCCTGAAATTGAATTCATCCATACATCATCAATCGATTATAAGGGAATTCCTTGGCAACCAGTAGCAGAAGATGAAGCGATAATCGATTTTGCTCAAATTATGGTGACAACTTTGGAAGTTCTCAAGGCTTGGTCATTTGTAATAATAGCGATCTTTGTTGCCAGCATGATACTTCTCAAAGCAAATATTGACCGCGTCACCCGCAAGGCTGATGAAGCGGTGAGAAGTGAATTATACGCTCAGAAAAGTAAAGGTCCTGAACAGGTTGATAATTGGATGAATAAATTCTCTCAAAAAAGCCAGCAACCTGAAACCGTATCCATCTCACCTGTTCAAAAACAACATTTTGAACAGGCATTTACTCCCCGTGTTGATGCAAGTCATCCAGTAGCCCAACCTGTTGACCCATCTCTAAGAGATGCTGCAGCGATTGTACTAGAAGCTAATAACACATTGAATGCCAAAATGAGTACAGATCAGTTACTTGGAACTATTCAGCAACAGGAGATTGCTATTCCTCACCAGAGTAATGAGTTATTGCAAGTCAAAAACGATGAAATTAAAACAACTACTATGCAAGAATCACAGCCGGTTGTTAGAGAAAATCCAATTCCAGAAATAGTATTTAGTGTCCCATCTCCCAAATCAATTCCATCGATGCCAGATTTAGATGATCTAGATATTTGAGGTGTTTTGATGTGGCGAGTAGGTCTAGATGAGGCTGGGAGAGGTCCCTGCCTTGGACCTTTAGTGGTAGGGATATGCGCTGTTCCATATGATGATATTCAATTGTTAATTGATGCGGGCGTCAAGGACTCAAAGGATTTGAGCAAAAAAAGAAGAGTCGAATTAGTAGACTGGTTCAAACAGCAAATGGATTCAAAGGGATGGAAATACGAAGTCAATATTTGTAGCCCGCAAAGAATAGATGTCGCTTTAGCAGGAGATGGCCTCAATATACTTGAGGTCGATTTATTTGCGGAGTGTCTTAATTTATTATCTCAACAAATATCGAAAAAGGTATCCATCTTGGCGGATGCATGTGATGTAATCCCGCAAAGATTCACAGATAGAATTGTTGCAAGGATTGACAATTGGCCATGGCCGGAAAGTGAAATGGAGAGTCTTCACAAAGCGGATACTCTTGACCCAGTAGTTGGTATGGCGAGTATTTTTGCAAAGGTTACAAGAGATAATGCGGTGCAACAAATATCACAAGAAGTTGGGTTTTCAGTTGGATCTGGATACCCGAGTGACCCTAATACCAAAAAAATACTAGATCAATTAGTTACCTCACCTCTCCCGCATAGTGAGTTAAGATGGGCCTGGGCTACTATCAAAAATAAGTGGATGGAGAAATACGATACTCCACCACCGATTAGGAATGATTCTGCAAATGTTCAAACCACATTGTTTTGATATGTTTGATGGTCCCGTTGACCTTTGAACAATTATTCCATCATTTGGTTAAGCCACTTAATTGATGAATGGTTGGCCGCTGGCAGTGTTGAAGCGTATGAGTTGGACACCAGATGAGGAAACATTAGCGGCCATCCGTCACTTAGCAATTCAGAATGCTATTGAGTATGAAGGTAAGGCCGTTCCAGGCTCAGTGATAGGTCGTGTAATGGGCTCAATGGCCGATTTACGCCAACACGGAAACGTGGTTAGTCCGATGATTATTCAAGCTGTTATTGAAGCAAATAAGGTCGCATCATCACAAGGAGTGGATGCACTGATAGAGATTCTTCAAAATGAAGCACCTCACCTTCTCTTAAAGCGCGAAAAGAAGGAAAGAAGAACTGGATTACCAGAACTTGCAAATGCGGTTAAAGGTAAGGTTGTATTACGATTTGCGCCCAATCCCAATGGTCCACTATCCTTCGGTCATGCCCGAGGATTGGTTATCAATTCCACATATGCCAAACAATGGGATGGTGAACTGATTCTAAGATTTGATGATACGGATACTACGGTCAAACCACCACTGCCATCTGCGTATGAGCAAATACCACAAGAAGCAGAATGGTTAATTGGCTTCAAACCTCATCGCATTATCTTCGCAAGTGAAAGAATCCCCCACTATTATGAACATGCTGTTATGATGTTAAACCGAGGCTTTGGTTATGTTTGCCAATGCTCTGGTGATGCATTTAAGGTATTTAGAGAATCAAAGAGCGAGTGCCCTTGCCGTAATAATTCAGTTGAACTCAATATGGAGTTATGGAACAAAATGAATGATGGTACTTTCGTTCCAGGTGATGCTGTTGTCAGAGTCAAAACCGACATGGAGTTAAAGAATCCTGCTCTAAGAGATTGGCCTGCATTACGAATGCAGGATACTGTAACTCACCCACACCCTCGTGAAGGAATAGGAAGCAAATACAAAGTATGGCCTCTACTCGATTTCCAATCTGCTGTAGAAGATTACTTACAAGGGGTAACTCATATTATCAGAGGAAAGGATCTGATGGACTCAACTAGAAAGCAGACTTTACTGTACCAGCACTTTGGCTGGAAATATCCTGAAACAATGTATTGGGGTCGAGTCAAAGTTCACGAATGGGGCGGATTCTCAACTTCACAAATGAGGAGAGATATTGAAGCGGGATTATTTGAAGGGTGGAATGACCCTCGACTGCCAACATTATCCGCACTAAAGGAGAGAGGTATTACCGCACCTGCATTACGAAACTTCTGGGTAGAACTTGGAGTTACTCAAAAGGATATTAGCGTACCATTATCTTCATTGTATAGCCATAATACGAAGGAAATAGATGCCACTGCACCTCGTATTTCGTTCGTTAAAGATCCTGTAAAATTATCTCTTCAAGGTGATTGCCCTGATAGCATTAGTATTGCAACGCACCCTAATCACAAAAGTATGGGCCAACGATTATTCGACCTCAGCAACAATTCTGTATACATTAGTTCTGAAGATGTAAATCAAGGAGATACAAGATTGAAAGACTTCTGTAACGTTACAATCGATGGTAGTATTGGACAAATAACTTCAACTGAAAGAATTGACAAAAGGCCGATTGTACACTGGGTTGGTAGCAATTGTGAAGATGCTGAATTAGTAATGGTTGTGGATGGTAAATTGGTTACGTTCATAGGTAAAATAGAAAATCATGACTATCCAATCGGTACTGCTGTTCAAATGGAACGAATCGGTTACGGAATCATCGTCGCTAAAAATAAAATCGCTTTTACACATAATTGAGATTTTTGCCCATAATAACATCTCCACAACAATCATAGAGCATGGCAGCAGAACTCGGAGTGGTGAAACTAGTGACGAAGACTGTTGCAGACTTAGAACTTGACGATGAACACATTACTGCAGGTTTAGATGATTCCTTACAAGAGGGTGCCAGTAGACTCCTTAGTGTCCCTGGCGGCGTACTTATCGTCCTTAGTGACGACAATAAAGTCAAAGGAGTAATTGGGGCAAAACAAATGTTAACTGCAATAGCAAAGGGTTCTGATATTAGTTCGACAAAATGTAATCAAATAATGGAGATGGATTTTCTTCAAGTAGAATTGACAACCCCGCTAAGCGAAGTTCTTGGCGAAATAAAAAAGCGCAGTCCTCAAGCAGTAGTTGCTGTTAATGATGGGGAATTTGCTGGATATTTTTCACCATCTGATTATGCACAAGCAAGAAATGTGGTCAAATCATTAAAGCAAGTATTCAAGGCTTAAGCCTCAAGCAACCAATTTGATTACCCTGCCACAACCATTGCAAGGGAATCTATACGGACGTTCATCGCTATCAACTGAGTTCGATGTAGAACAAGCCGGACATTGTATGGTCGGAATTACTGGATCATCCATTTCTGCCATATTCAAGCGGCGTGGACTAATTATCGCTGTAAACCACCAAATAATAACTATAGTAGCAACTGAACCTGCTACAAAGATTGGTGGGAATGCAAAGAAATGTATTGCTGCTACAATGAGGATTAATACTGATTCACCATAGATCCAACGACGATGCCTCTTGGCGGTCATCCTCAAAGCAATCCACCAACCTGCTAGCAGAGTTATTACTACAAGAATAAACAGAGGAGCTGGTGAATGTACTGGTGATGAGGTTGGGTTGATTGAAAGAGTGAAATCCTCATCCTGTGGAATATTATCGCCTTCAAGTGAGAGTAATTCACCCCACGGCAGCCTCGAATGTGTAAATGATAAATCCTTACTCTCTCGTAAAGTTGCTGCCGAAAATGAAGTAGTTGCTGTTGTCTTACCAGTAATTTCTAATTTGTAGTCAGCCCATATTGGGGCTGGTTGAACTACGATAAAACTACGAATTAAATCAAATCCCGTACCATCCTCAACATATTCGGTGGTTGAAAATGTAAGTGTTAGTGGATGATTTATGACTGCATTATCACCATGTAGGTCCAATTCGATTCCAATCGTCTCAAAATTCCTGAAGGAACCTAATAACTCCTCGGCATCTATTGCCATTCCAGAGGCGAGATATACAGTTGCAAGGTTGTTTAATTGCCTTTCAAATTCATCAACTTCTACCGGTTCAATAAATCTACTAACTCTTTCTGCATCACCGACCGCTCCAGCGTTAAAGTGGCCAAGGACTGGAGATAACTGTGGGTTCTCATCACCAATATGATCCATACCCCAGCGCATCCAAAACGCCATCTCTCCATCGACTTCAATATTGGTTACACGAGATAGTTTCAATTTGCCATTGACTGACTCTAATTCAATACTTGATGTGATGTGAAGTGGACTTCCATCTCCATTTGTACGTAGTGGCTCATCTGGAGGATAGTAACTTCCAGTACCTCCACCGGTGTCAAATGTTTCAATTTCAAATGTAGCGGAACCTGATAATGTTGGACCTGTTGCCTGGAATTCAAAAATAACTTCAACATCGATATTTTCGATACCACCACTGGCATCATTCCATGTCCAAGTGATCCTAACCGCGTCACCTACTGCTGTTTCTATCGGGTCGCCTGTCAATGTAATTCCGTTTACTTTCATAGTAATTGAATCGGAGTGGGCTAGTGTTTCCATTCCCCAAGCAGAATCAATAATTAGTGGTAAATATACATCTGAACCTTCAATCTCGGGGTCAAGTAACTTTAATTCTAGTAGCGGAATTGTAGCGGTTAGTATTGCATCATCATCTGATGAACCCCATTTCAATTCTAATTTAGCATCACCCGCAGGAACGCTAAATACTACAGTTCTTGCAGTTAATTCAACTTTAATGGGATTGGATAACACTCCTTGGTCAACATCGATATCAAAATTAATAGTTCCTGTTCCTTGAGGGAGGAATGAATCACCAGGGTTGGTGAATGCCTCACCTATCATTGTAGAGCCCGCAGTAATTGCTACTGAGGCATTGATTTGGGCACCACCTGCATTACTAACTTCATAGGGAATAGATAATGTCCAGGTATCTGAAGGATAAGACCCTGTCCAAACTGAATTGAGAGTCCAAACTCCAACTACTTCTTCTGATGTAACGGCATTCGAAATTGTTGCAGTCTGTGAAACATCAGCTAATTTCTGAGCGAATGGAGTTAATGTTCCCGAGGATGATGAGCCTAGTAAATGTAAATCAACTGTTTCCGAGTCACAGCAGATTACTACTTCCTCTGCACTTGCAACCATGACGGGGGAAATGGCCATAGGGGCCATTAGTGAACAAATGAACAGTGTCAAAATTAAAAACGGTCGTTGTGACATTGACACCACTAATACCCAACGGATAGGACATAACACATAACCCCAACGATTGGAAAATCGTCAATGCATCAATATAAGCTACTAATAGATTAGACCAAAGTGGAATTTCACAATGCTTTTTCCAGTAATGTACCTAACTCTTTCTCGAATAATGAAACTACAGCCTCTCCAACTTCACCTTGTAAATCATCTGGCAGTAATCTCAAACCAAGACGAGTTGCAGCGCGGGTTGCTTTTAATTCAGCATAAATTGTTCTTGCTTTGGTATGAAAATAATATGAAACTGCTTCTTTGACTTCCGCTTTCAATTCTGGGTCCGCATCGACGACATTTCTGATATGTGCTTTCAATTCATCTTTTACTAAATCTCTAAATGCTTCAATTACCAAGTCTTCTGTAGACATTAGGTCTTTGACTTGGTCACGTATGCTTCCGGTCAACAATCGCTCTATAGCCATGATTAACCCAATGTGTTGTGTGGTTTCAACCCGTCGGTGTAAATTATTGAATTATATTGCCGGTTGTAATGAAATCATCGAGAAGTTCCGAAGCAAATAGTTTGATCTTAGCATCCTCGTCTGGCCATTGCTTTGATGCTAAAAATAATTGGCTAGCAATATCGATGCGAGATGTACTAACTACACAGCGATGCCAAACTAATTCTTCCAAGCGTGCGGTTGAGAGTGTTGAGTCGGTTAAGGTTGGAAGTATCATTTCACTTAGTGCTTGACTGCGTTCATCGATATTCATTTTAGGCCAGCTCTTGGATAAACGAGAAAGCATCCTCTCAGCTAAATTTGGAATCATTCCACTGGCTGGCTTCTCCACTTCTGCTAAACTAACAGTCCGCAATGAACCTTCATCCCGAAGGTGATCTCTAAGAAAAGTGTGTATCGGGTCAAATGTTGTATCAAGCGCTTCACGTAGCCAAAGTCCGCTTCCCGAAAATGGTCGTAGTCTGCGGACTCGCGTACCATTTGGTGCGATTATAGCGGCGATTGCTGAACACTGCGCAACCACATCAAGTCCACCCATACGTTGAGATTTTTTCGTACCCATCCTGACACCAACTGAAAGAGGCATTATGTGAATATATTCAGTGGCTGGAATCTCCTTAATTTGCCAAGTATCATCAAAGGGGTCAATGTGAACAAGCAATCCTTCACCAATCGGTTGAGGCTGGGGAACTTCATCTCTCGGGATATTTTGATGACTCGGTAATAATTTCCTTTGATAGCGGATACCATTATCGAGGCAAGCCGCCTCAAGTTGAGATAGAGCAAGAACTCCTTCAAGGTCAGCCGGTGCATGGATGTGCACTATCTTTGCTTGCAAGATTTTTGACGCGATTTCATCTAGAATATTTCGCACATCTGCGAAAGGGGCCGTTGACAATAAATCATGCATCACAACCCCTCCAGTAATCCTGCTATACGCAACCCTTTTTTAATCTCAGTGATTGATTCAATTGTGTAGAAAAGTATCAAAGTTGTAACCGTCTACATTATCAGCCATGCCCAATAACATTCCATTGAGGGGAAATTATTGACTGTTAAGAGGACGCTGAGAACTACTGTACCGACAAGAACTGTTCTAGAGGGTGGCGGTTTCCCGGTAAGACGGCCCATTCCAATGAGTGCCTTGACCAGCCCTTTTCTTTTGCTTGATGAAATGGGCCCAGTAAATTGGCCCCCTGGCGAAGCAATCGGGGCCCCTAATCACCCTCATCGTGGTTTTGAAACTGTCACATATTTACTAAAAGGTAGAATGAATCATGCTGATTCTGCAGGGAACTCAGGCGAATTAAACCCGGGTGGCGTTCAGTGGATGACCGCTGGCAGCGGTGTGATTCACTCTGAATTACCCCACCCCGACTTCCAAAAGACTGGTGGAGTTATGCATGGTTTTCAGATTTGGGTCAATCTACCAGCAGCAGATAAAATGATGCAGCCAAGATATCAGGATGTCCCTGTAGAAAAGATTCCACTAGCCAGTTCACAAGATGGTTTGGTCAAAGTTCGAGTTATCGCTGGTCAAAGTTTAGGCCAATCAGCCGTAATAGATACTATGATTCCAATTACATTTCTACATATGACATTGAAACCAGGAGGAAAAATAGTTCAATCTCTCGACAAAGGTTTGAATGGAATGATATATTGCTTCTCAGGTAGTTTAAGCGTTGATGAAAAGGCGCTAAATGATGGTCAATTAGGTATACTCAATGATGGTGATGAAGTACATTTATCAGTTAGTGAATCCGCAAAGGAAGATGTAAATATATTGTTTTTAGCAGGTCCAGAAATTAACGAGCCTATCGCACGCTATGGCCCATTTGTGATGAATACTGAACAAGAGATCATGCAAGCATATGCAGATTATAACGCTGGAACTCTTGTTAAAAATTAATAGCAAAGTCAGAACAAAAGTAAACAGTTGTAGTCAATTGTTTACTATACCA
>Ga0307986_10000855_pt1 | contig 22452 bp, 26 predicted proteins | sample EllFjometageno82_FD_203170 | JGI IMG/M metagenome (GOLD analysis project Ga0307986, IMG submission 203170) | Marine microbial communities from Ellis Fjord, Antarctic Ocean - #82 | ecosystem: Environmental > Aquatic > Marine > Unclassified | place: Southern Ocean | collected 2014-10-09
CTGGTCGTCTTAATGATGTTTGGGCGTTTTCAGTTAATCTATCGCTCTCATCAAGAATAATAATTCGTTTCTGACCATATAGAGAAATGCCTCTCATAACTTTTGAGACATAATTGTTTATGAAATTATCATCATTATCTTTAGAAGCATTTACGATTATGTAATCGTCTGGTGCTAATTCTTTAGCAAGTGCTATCGCTGTTGATGTTTTACCAACTCCAGCGTTACCATAGAATATTAAGTGGTTGGGTTGTTTTTGTTTCCACTTTTCCAACTTCTTACTAATTCTCAACGGTAAAACACATTCAGATAATTTACTTGGTCGATATTTTTCTGTTAAAGAAATTTCATTAAAATATTCTTGTTTATTCATTACTTTACTCCTTTCTTTTCTTTTTCTTTATTTTCTTCTAATTCTCTTACATATTCTGTTGCTCTAATGAATGTGTCTGTCATTTCGTTTTCTTCTTCTTCATTAACAGCTTCGTGAATATCCATGCTGTAGTGTTCGAGTATCATCACTAAAGATGTTTTTTTCTTCATTGTGATTATGCTCATTTCTTTTGCTCTCTCTTTTTCTTGTTTTGCTTCTTCTTTTTTCATGAAGTTCATTTCTTTTATTTCTTGTTTTGTCAGGTTAGTTTTCATATTTTCTCTTTCTTTTTTTGTGTTTATTATTTGTTTTTTCATTATGCTGCTTTCTTGGTGATTACTTCACTCATTGAAATCATTGCTTGTTTAATTTCTTTAACTTCAATTGAACTTGCTTCTTTATAAAGTTGTCTTGCTTTTGTTAGACAATCTCTAAAATTCTCAGCAATCATATTAATTACAAAAGAGTTCTTGTCTGTTTTAGTAATGTGATTCTTGTTCATATTTGTTGATGATAAGAACATTGATTTCGTGGTGTCTTTCACAATGATTTCGTGTGTATTAAATTTAACTTCATATTTTTTCATTTTTTTATCTCTTTCTTTTTTTGTTTATTAACTCTTATGAATTAATATGAACTTATTTTATCATAAAATGGGTTCATCAGCATTAAACTCTGGCTCTATAAGAGTCAGAGGTAAATTTAATTTAGATTTTATCTTAATTAACTTCATCTATTATATGTAATTACGATTTTGATAATTCCCGTTTCCCTTGACGCTATAAGCGTGAGGGTTAGTTTTGATTATCTGTTCCAAATGGAACAAATTCTTTAATTATAAATGGGAGTTTTGTTTTAACTTATTGAATAGTCGCCAGGAAAAACACCCTTACAAACATTTTCTAAAATGTTTTGTGCTTTTCTAATGTTGTTGGCCATTACAACTGCTTTTGAGTTGTATGCTTTTGTTTGTTCATGGTTTTGGGATAATTTTCTTATTCTGATAAATGCCTTTTTAACTTTTGTTTGTCCCGTTAATTTATCAACACTCTCATAATCTAATAACCACGGTGCTTGGTTTCTTAATCTGTCTTGTCTTTTTTTAATATGTCTATCCACAATTGACCAAATATCAGTTAATTTTATCTTTTGTTTTCTTACTTGTTTCTTTCGCTTAATTTGCCAAGCATATCTAAAGTAATCGAATGGTGCTATTTTAAGATTTTGTTTCGCTGTTATTTGAAATCTTCGATTAGCTTGTGGTTTTGCTATCTTACCTTTAACTGCTTGACCAATATATCGTTGTATTTTTTGAACAGTATAATCGACAGGAATTTCAACTAATATTGTGTTTGGTGTTCTTTTACCCTCGTATAATTTAATCTTACTCTCTATCTGGTTAGTAAATAAATGATGATGTGTTTTAATCCATCTATTAAATTTACTTTTTTTAATTTCATTTAGGTGCCAATCTTTATAGAATTTTCTATCAACTTTCTTGCTTAACGACTCATCATTCAAACACACCTTTAGATATTCAAACCACAATCTTATTGGTTGTTGTTGCTTATTCGTTAAGTTCATTTTAAGAAAAATATACTAAATTATATTAACTTCCAACACTATAATTCCCATACATTAAGGCATTCCCTTGTGTCCTATTGGTTTCCTGTTAGCGTATTCTAATCAAGTTCTCGGTTAGAACATAACGAAAGGAAAAAATGACAGTATATTTCTACGGAAGAAATAGTGATGTAGAGAGTTTTGACAGACAATCTAGTATTCAAACTCAATTATCAAAGTGTCAATCATACGCTAATATCAAAGATTTAAAGATTGATGTTGAAATAACAGAACAAGTATCTGGTACAACTTGTTTTGAAAGAAGACTTAAAGGTTCTGAACTAATGAGTTTTTTAAAGAGAGGTGACCACATCATCTGTTCACATTTAGATAGATTTAGTCGTAATACTTTAAATCTACTTCAACTTGTTGAAAAATTTAGAAAACAAAAAGTAAGTCTTCACTTTGTAGATGTTGGTGGCGAAGTAACAGGAACAGATGCTATGGGTAGTGTATTCTTAAAATTACTTTCTGTTTTCGCTGAATTTTATGCCAAACAAGTAAGTGAAAAATCAAAGGCGACCAAACAACGAATGATTAAAGAAAACAAGTACACTGGTGGTTTTAGACCTAAGTTTGGTTATGATGTTGATGATAATGGTTATCTAGTACCTTGTGAAAAGGAACAATCTGTAATCAGATTGATGAAGATATTAAGAAAGAAAGGTAACTCTTATAAGAAGATTGCTGAAGTTGTTACTAAATCAACTCGTAAGAAATTTGCTCAATCTTGGGTGTTTAATATCTTAAAAAGAGAGAGTTCTATTCCACCAAATGAAGAGATTATTAGACACAATATCTGTAATGTAGAACTTCAACCTAATACTTGTGAAAATAACAATCTTAATTATGAGAAATATGTTAATAATTTTTTAAAAAATTAATATTAAAATATGAAAAATATAAAAAAAACTGAGCAAGAAATATTTTGGCAAACTTCTTTTGGAAACAAATATGTTAAAAGAAATTATAAGTCAGATAGATTGTTAACAATTGGAAAAGATTTAATAAGTAATAAAGTTTTAATAAATGATGTATTAGAATTAGGAGCAAATATTGGTTTAAATTTAGATACTATTAAAAGAATTTATCCTAAAGTAAAAACTTATGGAGTTGAGATTAATAAGTTAGCATTCAACATTGGTAAAAAAAAACATAATTATTATCATAAACCTATTTTAAAGTTTAAAAGCAAAAAGAAATATGATTTGGTTTGTTCTGTTGGAGTTTTAATTCATCAAAACCCAAAACATTTAAATGCTTATTATGATAAACTTTATTCATTAAGTAAAATATATATATATATATCAGAATATTTTAACCCCACCCCGGTTATGATAGAATATAGAAAAAATAAAGATAAATTATTTAAAAGAGATTTTGCTAAAGAATTATGGAATAGATTTCCTAAATTAAAATTACTGGATTATGGTTTCCATTGGAAAGAAGACCCTAAATTGAAAAATAATAGTGATAACTCGAATTGGTTTTTATTTAAAAAAGATTAGATTTAAACATTAGTGTTAAATAATTAAATAAAAAATTTTTATTTTCCTAAACTCTACTCTCCACATATCGTCTAATTAAATTTTCAACTATATTAGACATCTTTCTCATATCTTTATCGGCGACGACTTTAAATCTATCAATCGTATGTTTGTTAATTGTGTAATTTACTCTTTTCTTATGTTGTTTGATTTTTTCTGATTGTACTGACCACATTATTACTCCTTGATTTCGTATTTGTTTTTAAGTTCATTAATTAAGTCTGAAAGAAACTTGCCTGTTTCTCTAATATTGTAACTATCACCACTTTTACCTGAAATTTGTTTGATAAAATCTAATGTTCTATCTTTCATCATATAAAGACGATTTGATTGTAACATATTAAACAACTCATCTTCTGCTTGTTCTGTGTCATAATAATTCTTTAGATTTTCTCTAGTAATTTGTTGAACAGATTGTTGTATTAAATTCATTTCTTTTCTCTTTGAAACTTGGTTATCAATTCATTCTTATATTGGGTTACTAATTCATCTAGTTCTTTGGTTAAAGCAATCTTACTAAAGGTATCTTTTGTTGATTTTATCTTGTTCCAGATACTTATTATTTTATGTTCCATAATAGTATTTATAAGTGTTGTTACTTATGTAGTTGAACTAGCGTTCAACCAAGACTTCGTCTTGTTCTCATTTATGGCCATCTTCTTGAGGTAATGTTTCATTCAGACAAAACTTTGCTATCAACCAACATTTAAAAAAATATTAGAAGTTAGAAAAGTCTTGCCCTTGAGTACAACGCCCAAACAGACACTTACCTTGGAGTATTGAAAATTGGTATTCACAGACAAACGGTCAGCGCTTCAATCTGCTGGATGAACCAGATACTTACCACTTTGTAGTCTTCAAACTACTAACGCTAGATTTAATATCTTGGTAGGTTTGATATTAAATTCTATAGGATTTGACAGTCAGCGTCTCACCTTCGTTTTTCCTTAAAATGAGTTTAAGGTCTCGTATATTGTAATAAGAAAAGTTCCGATTAAATTCTTACTACGATTTTAATAAAGTCCAATAAATGTTTCGCTTTAATCACATCGCTTTACGCTTTAAATAACTATTTAAAATATCGTACTTCTTAATATCTATTTATACATCCAAGACGCTTCACTTTATATTTTTTTGATAAGTTCTTGTCAGAGGTAAACTTCAATCTAATCTCAACTATATTCTAATTGTTAATCAATCATATAGCGTGTGTATTTTGGTGTAGAGAGTGTTTGAGTAGAATTGTATCGTATTAAGATTTTTAGACACTCCAGCGTCTTAAATTGTTCATTACTCATTCATTACTTTGTTCATTACTTTTTAGAACAAAAAAAAACCCCAAAAGTATTGCTACCGTTGGGGTTTTTAAATTTCGTAGGTACGAAAAGGGTATTACATTCCCATTCCACCCATTCCACCCATTCCGCCCATGCCACCCATAGGAGGCATTCCACCGCCACCTGCAGCATCTTTTTCTTCAGGTTTATCAGCGATCATTGCTTCAGTAGTAATTAACAATCCAGCTATAGAAGCAGCATCTTGCAATGCTGATCTTACAACCTTAGTAGGATCTATAATTCCCTTAACAAACATGTCACAATACTCCTCGTTTTGAGCATCATAACCTTGAGTAGCTTTATTGCCTTCAATCAGTTTTCCAACGATGACAGCACCGTCGACACCAGCGTTAGCTGTAATTTGTCTAATCGGAGATTGTAGTGCTTTTTTAACTATCTCTACACCAGCTTTTTGATCATCACCTTTAACCTTAACTTCATCTAATTTAAGAGAAGCATAAAGTAGAGCACAACCACCACCAATAACTACTCCCTCTTCTACAGCAGCCCTTGTTGCGTTCAATGCATCTTCAACTCTATCTTTTCTTTCTTTAACCTCAACTTCTGTAGCTCCACCAACTTTAATTACGGCAACACCGCCAGCAAGTTTAGCCAATCTTTCTTGAAGTTTTTCTTTATCGTAATCAGATGTAGTTTCAGTAATTTCTGCTCTGATTTGATTACATCTAGCTTCAATATCGGCTTTTTTCCCACTACCGCTTACGATTGTACTATTTTCTTTATCAATTTTAACTTTTTTACAAGTTCCAAGATCAGTGATTTTAACATTCTCTAATTTTATTCCTAAATCATCAGAGATAACTTGGCCGCCAGTTAAAATTCCAAGATCTTCAAGCATAGATTTTCTTCTATCGCCAAAACCTGGAGCTTTCACTGCTACAACTTTTAGTCCTCCTCTAAGTTTGTTAACCACTAAAGTTGCAAGAGCTTCGCCCTCAACATCTTCAGCAACTATCATTAAAGGTCGGCTAGCTTGAACAACTGCTTCGAGCAACGGAACTATATCTTGTAAGTTTGCTAATTTTTTTTCAACTAAAAGAATTAAAGGATTATCTAACTCTGTAATCATTTTTTCTGTATTAGTTACAAAATACGGAGATAAATAACCTCTATCAAACTGCATACCCTCAACTACATCTAACTCTGTTTCAAAACCTTTAGCTTCTTCAACTGTGATTACTCCTTCATTACCAACTTTTTGCATTGCTTTTGAAATCATATCGCCAATTGACTTTTCGCTATTTGCAGAAATTGTTCCAACCTGAGCAACTTCTTCATTAGTTTTAACTTTTTTAGAACTAGCTTTTAATTTTTCGATTACAAACTCAACAGCTTTATCTATTCCACGTTTAAGATCCATTGGATTCATTCCAGCTGTTACGTATTTTAATCCTTCTTTTACAATTGCTTGAGTAAGAATTGTTGCCGTAGTTGTTCCGTCACCAGCATTATCATTTGTTTTGCTCGCAACTTCTTTAACCATTTGAGCACCCATATTCTCAAACTTATCTTCAAGTTCTATTTCTTTAGCTACAGAAACACCATCTTTAGTTGTTCTCGGTGCACCATAGGACTTGTCCATAACTACATTTCGACCTTTGGGACCCAATGTTACTTTGACGGCGTTTGCTAGAATGTCCACACCATTAAGCATCTTAGCTCTTGCTTCTGTTCCAAATTTAATTACTTTTGCCATTTTTATTCTCCTTTTTTGATCTCTATCTTATTTACTTTTTGAAATTCCCATGATGTCGGATTCTTTCATGATACTATATTCTTTGTTATCAATTTTAACTTCAGTACCTGACCATTTGCCAAAAAGAACGATATCTCCAATTTTGACATCCATTGGTAATAATTTACCGTCTTCCGTTTTCCCCCCTGGTCCAACAGCTACGACTTCACCTTCTTGCGGTTTCTCTTTAGCAGTATCTGGAATAATTATTCCACCTGCAGTTTTTGCTTCACTATCAAGCACTTTAATTAGCACTCGATCATGTAAGGGTCTAAATTTCATATTTTCTCTCCTTTAATTTTGTGTGTACGGCTCATATGGTATGTTTTCCCAAAATATCAAGTGGTTTAACACGATAAGAGGTTCTTAAAAATAGCCTATATTGCTATATTTTGCTTATTTTTCTATAAGCAATAAGATCGGATTCATAAAAAGTGAAAAAATTAAATCATCTAGCTGAAATATACGAAAATTACGATACCTATATTATTGATTTATGGGGAGTAATTCACAATGGTGTAAAGCTTAATTCTAAAGCCATAAAGGCAGTTGAAAATTTAATTCAAAATAAAAAAAAAGTAATTTTTTTAACTAACGCACCAAGACCATGCAAAGAAGTTAAAAATTTCTTGCGTAGTTTAAAAATAAACGAAGAACTTCTTGAAAATGTTTTTTCATCAGGTGAAGCAGCTATGCTGTCCCTGCAAAAAAAAAAATATGGAGAATTCTTTTTTCATCTAGGACCAGAAAAAGATGATTCAATTTTTTTTAATATTAAAGAAAAAAAAACAAGTATAGACAAATGTAATTTTATTTTGTGCACAGGTGTGGTTGATAATTATGAAGAAGATCTCAACTATTATAAAGAGTTATTAAAAAACTATATTTCAAAAAAACTAATCTGTACTAATCCCGACTTAATTGTTCATAGAGGAAATGTAGTCGAATATTGCGCTGGTACTATAGCGCAAATATTTGAATCCTTGGGAGGGCAAACTGTTTATTTTGGTAAACCATATAAGGAAATTTATGAAATGTGTTTTAGTAAAAATGAAAAAGTTGTTGCCATAGGAGACAATCTTAACACAGACATTAAAGGTGCTAATAACATGGATATTGATTCAATTTTTATTTCTAATGGCGTACATCGTTCTGAGTTTCAACAGGAAGATGATTTAAGCAATCTTTCAAAAAAATATAAAGTTACGTTCACATATTATCAATCAGAGCTCATTTGGTAAAATGATTGTTTATAAAAATTTAAATATAAAAAAAATACATAAAAGTTCGGTAGTGGCAATTGGTAATTTTGATGGTTTGCATTTAGGACATCAAAAAGTTTTAAAAGAAGCAAAAATAAAAGCAAAAAAAGAAAAATTAAAATTTGGATTAATTACATTTGAGCCTGTGCCAACTATGTTTTTTAATAAGAAAATTAAAAATCATAGAATTAATTCCTTGAGTCAAAAAATTTATTTTTTAAAAAAAAATAAATTAGATTTTTTAATTGTAATAAATTTTAATAAATCTTTTTCAAACTTAAGTGCTGAAAAATTTATTAAAAAAATTTTATTTAAAAAACTTAAAAGTAAATATATTTTTGTAAGTAGAAATTTTAAATTTGGAAAAAAAAGACTTGGTAATATTGATACTTTAAAAAATTTTGAAGAAAAATATTTTTACAAAACAATAATTACTACTCCTTATGAAAAAAAAAATAAAATAATATCATCCTCTTTAATCAGAAAAATTATTCACAAAGGTCAAATGCAAGAAGTAAAAAAATTATTAGGCAGAACTTGGTGCGTAGAAGGAGAAGTTATCAGGGGCGAACAAAGAGGTAGAAAAATTGGCTTTCCAACATGTAATATTAGATTAAATTCTTATACTATTCCTAAAATCGGTGTTTACGCGGTGGAAGTTAAAATTAATAATCTTAAAAAAAAAGGAATAGCAAATATTGGCTACAGACCCACATTTAATGGTAAAAGCTTGTTACTAGAAGTAAATATATTTGGAATAAAGAAAAATTTATATAAAAAGATATTAAAAATTAACTTTATTAAGTTTATCAGAACAGAAAAGAAATTTAAAAATATTAATCAGTTAAAAGCTCAAATAAAAAAAGATATCATTACTGCTAAAAAATAATGTCTAAAGAAAATTTACATCTTCCCAAAACCACTTTCTCCATGAAAGCTGATTTAGCTAAAAAGGAACCGGATATTCTAAAACGATGGGAGCAAAATAAAACATATAAAAAAATTAGAGAAAATTCAAAAGGCAGAGAAAAATTTATACTTCATGATGGGCCACCATATGCAAATGGTCATATACATATGGGGACAGCACTTAACAAGATTTTAAAAGATATGATTATTCGTTTTCATCAAATGAATGGAAAAGATTCAGTATATGTTCCTGGCTGGGATTGTCATGGACTTCCTATCGAATGGAAGATTGAAGAAAGGTATAAAAAAAATAAAAAAAATAAAGATGAAATCCCTATTAAAGATTTTAGAAAAGAATGTAGAGATTTTGCCAAAGAATGGATCGATATACACATTAAAGAATTCAAAAGACTTGGTGTAACTGGTGACTTTGAAAATTATTATTCAACAATGAGTTTTACAGCAGAAGCTCAAATTGTTAGAGAACTTGGTAAATTTTTACTAGATGGAAGTTTGTATCAAGGATTTAAGCCTGTGTTTTGGTCAACAGTAGAAAAAACAGCACTAGCAGATGCCGAAGTAGAATATCAAGAGCACACTTCCAACACTATATTTGTAGCTTTTAAAGTTAAGAGTACTCAAAAAGATTTTTTGAAAGATTCTAATATTATTATATGGACAACTACACCATGGACAATCCCTGCAAATAAAGCTTTAGCCTATAATAAAAGTATTGAGTATTCTGTGGTTGAGATTAGTGATCTTGAAAACTTTAAAGAAAAAAGAATTGTCATTGCAACTAAACTTTTAGATTCAATTGTTAAATCTTGTGGAATAGAAAATTTTAAAATTTTAAATACCTTTAATGGAGCTGAGTTTGAGGGCACTATATGCGAACATCCTTTTAAGACTTTAGGTTATAATTTTGATGTCCCTATGCTTGATGCAAGATTTGTGACCTTAGAGCAAGGAACCGGTATCGTTCATTGTGCTCCAAGTCATGGACCCGATGATTTTAACTTATGTCTCAAGCACAATATACCTTCAAAATACACAGTCGATAATTCAGGATATTATACCGCTGAAATTCCCCTCTTCACCAAGACACATGTTTTCAAGGCAGATCCAATAGTTATTGATAAATTAAAAGAATTAAAAAAATTACTAAAAAACGGTAAGCTTCAACATAGCTATCCTCACTCTTGGAGGTCTAAAGCACCTTTGATTTACAGAGCAACACCACAATGGTTTATTTCTATGGAAAAAAATTCGTTAAGAAACAAGGCGATAAAAGCTATAGAAGATACTACTTTTTACCCACCTAAAGGGAAAGAAAGATTAATGTCAATGGTTGAGGGTAGACCTGATTGGTGTGTCTCAAGACAAAGGTCTTGGGGAGTTCCTCTGCCAATATTTATTAATAAAAAAACTAAAGAACCTCTACGGGATCAAAAAGTTATTAATAGAATAGCTGAAATATATGAAAAAGAAGGCTCAGATTGCTGGTTTACAGATGACCCAAAAAAATTTTTAGGTGAAGAATATAATAAAGATGACTATGAAAAGATGACAGATATTGTTGAGGTATGGTTCGATAGTGGTTGCACACATAGTTTTGTTCTTGAAAAAAGAAAAGATCTTAAATGGCCAGCAGACATGTATCTTGAGGGTTCAGATCAACACAGAGGATGGTTTCATTCTTCATTGCTAGAATCTTGTGGAACCAGAGGAAGAGCACCTTATGAAAGTATTTTATCGCACGGATTTGTTGTAGATGGAAAAGGATTAAAAATGTCCAAATCTGCCGGAAATGTTGTTGCACCCGATGATATTTTAAAAAATTATGGTGCGGACATATTAAGAGCATGGGTTGCCTCATCCGATTATGCTGAGGACTTGAGAATAGATAATACTATTTTAGCTCAACATGCTGAATCTTATCGAAAAATTAGAAACACCTTTAGATTTATTTTAGGTAATATACAGGATAATTTCGAAAAACAAGATTTACAAAAAATTGATATTAAGTCTTTTTCTGAATTAGAAAAATATATTCTAGGAAGGCTATTTCATTTAGACAAAAGTATAAAAGAAAATTTTAATAATTATAATTTTCATAAACTTTATAAAGAACTTTTAAATTTTTGCGCACTAGAACTTTCATCGTTTTATTTTGATATAAGAAAAGATGTTTTATATTGTGATGATTTAAATTCAAAAAAACGCAAGGACTGCATCATTGTTTTAAACATAATTCTAGAGTGTTTACTCAAGTGGTTTGCTCCGATACTTGTTTTTACAACTGAAGAAATATTTAATTTACTAAATAAAAATGAAAAAAGTGTTCATGAGACAATATTCCCCGAGATACCAAATAAATGGGAAGATGATGCGCTAACAAAGAAATGGAAAGAACTTTACCAAATTAGACAAGTAGTTAACATCGCCATTGAAGAAAAAAGAACCAACAAAGAGATAGGTTCTAGTCTAGAAGCTAATGTTTCAATTTATGTAAACGAAAAGGAATATAATCTTTTAGAAGATTTAGATTTAGAAGAGTATTTCATAGCATCTAATGTTGAAAAAGTTAAAAATAAAACTAATGACAAAATAAAAATTATTGTTAAAAAATCTGTGGGAACAAAATGTACCCTTTGCTGGAAAATATTGGATAAGAAATGTGACAGAAAATATTGCGGAATTAATAAGTAAATGAATATTATAAAAAATTTAAAAAATAAGATTTTCTCAAAAGAAACAATAATTTCATTGCTAATAATTATTTCTATTTTTATTGCAGACAGGGTATCGAAAATAAATATTATTAATAAACAAGTTAACAATGATAGTTTATTTATTAATAATTACTTAAACTTCGATCTCATCTGGAATACTGGGATAGGCTTCGGATTCTTTAGTCATAACGCTAACATTTACTATCACCTTATTTCTTTCTTAATTTTTTTAGTAATAGTTTTCTTAATTTATTTAATTATTAGAGCTAGTTTATTTGATAAAATTTTTTATTCTATGGTCTTAGGCGGCGCTGTTGGTAATTTTTATGACAGATTATTTTATTTTGCAGTTCCAGATTTTATAGATATTCATATTAATGAATTTCACTGGTTTACTTTTAATATTGCAGATATATTTATTAGTATTGGAATAATTTTTTTAATCATTAGTGATTTAATTCTAAATAAAAAATGAAAAATTTAATATTTATATTTTATTACTGTATCCTAGCTATGATATTAAATAGCTGCTCTTCTTTTGACGATGCTGGTAAAGTTTTAAGAAATGAAAAGATGACCGGAGCAGACGAGTTTCTAATAAAAAAAAAAAACCCTTTAACACTACCACCTGACTATGAAAAAATACCTATGCCAGGAGCAGTAAAGAGCAAAGCAGAAAAAAATGAAGAAGATATTAAGAAAATTTTAAAAAAGAAACAATCTGAAACTGTTTATGAAAAGTCAACATCTACTGAAAAGTCTATAATTAACCAAATTAAAAAGTGACCATAATTAAAAATATTTTATTAGAAAATAATATTAACAAGAATTATTTCAACAACAGTCTATACGCGAAAGACAAAAAAAAAATAAATGAAATAATAAAAAATATTTATAACAATCTTGATAATAAAAAAGATACTTTTCATGTTCTAAGCGAAAAATTTAATTTTGATTTTAATAGATCAAATTTAAAAAAATTTGAAAAATATAAATCCATTATACTAATAGGCATGGGAGGTTCATCTCTTGGGGCTCAAGCTATTTATTATTTTTTAAAACATAAAATAAAAAAAAATTTTTTATTTTTAGATAATCTAGACCAAGTGAGAATGAAACAAATAAAAAAAGAAATAAATCTAAAAAATAGCTTATTTATTATTATCTCTAAAACAGGTAATACTATTGAAACATTAATTAATAGCAACTTACTCAAAGATAAAATTAGTTCAAAAAATACTATAATTATTACGGAAAAAACTAATAACCTATTGCATACATTTGCCAAAAGTAAAAAAATACTACAAATAAACCACAAAAAATATATTGGAGGGAGATACTCAGTATTATCCGAAGTAGGAATAATTCCGGCCTTCTTTATGGGTCTTAAAGTAAATAAATTAAGAACAAATTTGCAATCATTTCTTAAGTCCAAAAAAAAAATAATTTTAATTGAAAGCATTGTAAAGCTTGCCCACATTCACAGTTTAAAAAAAATTAACTCTATAATTCTTCTTAATTATGCCCCGCAATTAAATGAGTTTATGTATTGGTGCCAACAATTAATAGCTGAAAGTCTAGGAAAAAAAGGAAAAGGGATTTTACCAGTTGTTTCTCCAGCTCCGCGAGACCACCACAGTTTACTTCAGTTATACTTAGAGGGACCCAAAGACAAATTATTTTATATTTTTAGTTTAGACTTAAAAGATAAGATGAAAATAAATAATAATATTTTCGGAAAAAAATTCAAATTTGCCGAAGATAAAGAATTATCAAAAATTATATTATCTCAAAAAAAAGCTTTAACTGAAGTGCTAAAAAAGAAAAAAATTCCATTTAGGGAATTTAAAATAAATAAATTAAGTGAAGAGGCACTAAGTGAATTGTTTTCATATTTTATACTTGAAACGAGTTTAGTTGGAAAACTCATGGGTATTGACCCATTTGACCAACCAGCAGTAGAAGAAGTAAAGTTTTTAACTAAACAATATCTGAGTTAAAACTTCCAAAAATCACTTTAGATCTTCCATATTTTTTAGTCAAAATAATTTTCATAACTCCAGAAAAATCATCTTGTGTTTTGCATTCTCTATGTACAATGATTAAATGATCTTTTTTAAATATATTAGAATTCTTAATTATCTTAAGCTCCTCGATAAAAATATTTTCTGAAAAAGGAGGGTCAAAAAAAATAATTTCATATTTATTTTTTTCTGATATTTTATTTAAAAATGAAATTACTTTTGTTTCAAATATACTAATTTTAGCCTCTATTTTAAGGTGTTCAATATTATTCTTTAAAACTATCAAAGCTTCTTTGTCATTTTCTACAAAAGTAACTTTTTTAGTTCCTCGAGAGACACACTCGATTCCAAATGATCCTATTCCAGAATAAAGGTCTAATACATTAGATTCCTCTAACGAAACTTTTATCAAATTTGAATGAAGTATAACATTGAAAATGCTTTCTTTTACAAAATCTCTAAGTGGTCTAGTAGTTAGAGATTTTAAAAATTCAATTTTTTTTCCTTTTAAAAATCCACTTACAATTCTCATTTAGACTTTATTACTCTCCAGCCAATATCGCTTCTATAAAATCCATGTTTCCAGTTAATTTTTTTTATTATTTTAAGAATTTTATTTCTTATTTCCAAAAAAGTGTTTCCAAGAACAGTTATATTTAAAACACGTCCACCATTAGAAATTATAGATCTATCTTTAAGTTTTGTGCCCGCATGATATATAAACGATTTTTGATTTAACTTAATTTTTTTTAAATTGATAATTTTATTAGTTTTATATTTATTAGGGTAGCCTTTTGCACAAAGTACCGTTGTCATACACTTATCGTTTTTCCATCTAATCTTAACTTTACTTAGTTTATTTTTTAATGATGCGTCTAAAATTTTTACAAGGTCAGTTTTAAGCCTTGGCATTATTACTTGGCACTCTGGATCTCCCATTCTAACATTATATTCTATTAAATAAGGTTCGTTATTCTTAATCATTAGTCCTACGTATAAAAAACCAGTGTAAGGATTATTTCTTTCTTTCAGCGCATTAAGAGTAGGCTTAACAATCTTATCTATAATTTTTTTTTCGATATATTTATTTATAATCGGAGCAGGTGAGTAAGCACCCATACCACCTGTATTAGGACCTGTTTCATTTTTACCAACACGTTTATGGTCTTGAGCAGAACCAATAAAAGAAAAATTATTTTTATCTACAATTAAAAAATAACTAGCTTCTTCACCTTCTAAAAACTCTTCAAGAACTAATTTTTTTGAAGTTTTAAACTTACCCGAAAAAATTTCCCCGCTAAACTTTTTAACCTCTTTTTCAGTATTACAAATCACAACTCCTTTTCCGGCTGCAAGACCATCCGCCTTAACAACAATAGGGAAATTATTTTGATTTAAAAATTTTTTTACGTCTTTGTTATTTTTACAGGTTTTAAAATTTGCCGTTGGAATATTATATTTTTGACATAAAGATTTCATGAAGGCCTTAGAACCTTCCAATTTTGCAGCGTATCGATTTGGTCCAAAAACTTTAATCTTATTTTTTTTTAAAAAGTCAACTACCCCTTTTACTAGTGGCAGTTCTGGTCCTACAATAACAAGATCTATTTTATAATATTTAACTGCTATTAGTAACTCTTTAAAATCTAAAAAATTTATATTTAAATTATTTGCAATTCTGGCTGTACCAGCGTTGCCAGGCATACAATAAATTTTATTTACTAGTTTGGAATCGTATAGTTTCAGGCAAATTGCATGCTCACGTCCACCACTACCTATTAAAGCAATATTCATATGAAAAAATATATTATATATACTATTTATGTATGTGAACAAAAAAAAAGCTACTCTTAAGTATCAAGCAAATACTTTTAGTATTATTAAAGAAGGAGACTATGTCATTTGCGCTATTTCAAAAAAACAAATAGCCCTTGAAAATTTAAATTATTGGAATGTTGATTTACAAGAAGCGTATTATTCGCCCGCAGAAGTAAAATTAAAATACGAGGACCTAAATAAAAAGAAATAATTATTTCCAGCGATTGTGCGTCCAAATCCATTGACCAGGATTTTTAGATACCATTTTTTCAACTATTTTGTTCAACTCAATAGTAAGATCAAGTTTTTGTGTTTCAAAACTTTCTTCACTTGCTGTTTTTATCGGGTCAAAAATTTCCATTTCAAAATTATTACTTGCAGTTCTAGAAATATAAATCGGTACAATATCTAACTGGTACTTCGTTGCTAACTGTGCTGGCAGTGTGGTAGTTAAAGCCATATGTTCAAAAAAAGGGAGTCTTTTACCCTCGCTGACACGCTGATCAATCATCAGAGCTATACTAAAATTATTGTGAATATAATTTATTGCACTTTTTACACCAGCAAGACCTTTCTTAACTTGATCCTTGCATACGTACGTTCTTCTGACGTACTCCATAAAAGGATTTAAAAAAAAATTATTTAAAGGACGATAAATAGTGGCTAATTTAATATTTTTTTTAGTTAACTCCATAGACATTAATTCAAAATTTGCAAAATGCCCAGAAACAAAAATTACAGGTTTATTTTCTTTAATTATTTTATTTAATATTTCCTCACCTTTTATTTTAATGTGTGAATTTTTTTTTCTAAATTTTTTTAAGAAAAGGTATTCTACAAAAGTTTTTCCATAGTTAGACCACATTTCAAATTTTATAGCCGTTTTTTTTTCTTCATTGTAAGAGCCTATAAATCTATCTAGATTTTCATTAATTATGTCATTAGATTTGATAAGTGGTCCTAATTTATTAAAAAAGAAAGCAAAGACAATTCTAGATATATTTAACCCAATTAATTTTATAAAAATAAAAAATAAATAGATTATAATTGCTTGAAAGAAATATTTAACAACTCTTATCATAAGTATTTAACTAACTCCTTTTCAAAATTAATAGCATCTAAAATTTGAAGATCCACACTTAAGTGCTGAATTTGTGATAATTGAAAATGATTAATCCTAAAAAAATCCTTTTCTGTAGTTATAATTTTTAGATTATTTTTTTCTGCGTAAGTAATTAACTCATTCAGTTCTTTTAAGGTATAATTATAGTGATCTGGAAATGAAATTTTTTTAGATATTTTTAAATTATTTTTTTCCAATAAATCAAAAAAATTTTCAGGATTTCCTATTCCAGCAAAAGCTAATAAATTATGATTTGTAAATTTTTTTAAATTGACAGGTAAGTATTTTGTGTAGAATATTTTTATATTATTAGAAATTTTTTTAATCTTTTTTTCAAAGTCAGTATTTACCTCGCCGTTAATCACAATAATTTGACATCTTTTCAGAGAGGAAAAAGGTTCTCTTAGTGGGCCAGCAGGCAGAGTCATCCCATTTCCAGCTAACTGTTTTTCGTTAAAACAAACTATATCTAGATTTCTATCAATAGAAAAATCTTGGAAGCCATCGTCTAAAACAACACAATTGAATCTATTTTGTGTAGCCACACTAATAGCCTTACATCTGTGAGAATTTTTAAACAATGTAACTTTCTTAGATTTAATTAATCTAAACTCATCACTGTGTTCATCATAAGATTTTTTAATTATAGCTACTTTCCTATTTAATTTTTTTAGAATTTTTATAATTTCAAGTGAAAGGGGAGTTTTTCCTGTTCCACCAAGATAGATATTACCAACACAAATAACCGGAATAAAAAATTTTTTTTTTCTAATAAATCTATTTTTTAGCACCACTATAACTTGCAAGAAAAAAGCAATAGGAAGCAGGGCGATACCAATTAAGCTATTTTTTTTTTTCCAGAATTTAGGTTGAAATATTTTCATTCTATATCTTAGCTAATTTATTTAATTCTATAACCGTATTTTGTAATATTTTATCACCATAATTATTTAGTAAATCTATATTTCGATAATCTATTTTTTTTGGATTTTTTAAATTTTCTATAATTTTTTTTGATAAATCATACTCATTAATAATTTGTTCAGCCATGTTATTATCTTTTAAAAATTCGTAAACCTCTTTAAAATTATAAACATAAGGACCAAAATAAACTTTGCAATTTAATTTAGCAGCTTCAATAGGATTTTGCCCTCCAACAGGACTTAGTTTTTTTATTAGTGATTTACCAATAAAAACGTTTTTACAATAATTAAAATATTCAATTAAAACCCCAAAAGAGTTAATTATTAAAATTTCTTTTTCTTTATTTATTGCCTCACCACTATTTAGAATCTGCACATTCAAATCAAATTTATTTGCTAAATTTTTAATAGTAGAAATTCTACTAATATGCCTTGGTATAATTATAGTTAAAATATTTTTGTGTTTTTTTTTAATTTCTATATGTGTTTTTATAGCAAACAGCTCTTCACCTTTGTGCGTACTTGCCGCGCACCAAACCTTAAAATTATCTAATATTTTTATATTAGATTCTTTCATAGTTTCTTTTTTGATTTTTGCTGCAAATTTTAAATTGCCAATATAAGATAATTTTTTGACCTGAAGTTTTTCTAGATTATTATTTGAATCCTTGCTGCATGGAAGGCATAAGTCAAAATTACCAAAAACCCTTTTTGCAAAATCAGGAAACATGTTCCATCTTTTAAAAGTTTTTCTTGTAATTCTTCCATTAATCAAAGCTAAAGGAATTTTTTTTTCTTTAATCTTAAACAAAAAATTTGGCCAGATCTCTGAATCGACAAAGCAAACTAAGTTAGGCTTCCATTCATTTAAAAATCTTTCTGATAAATATTCAGTATCAAGGGGAAAAAAACGATGCTTCACACAGTTATATTGGTCTAATTTTTTTTTTAGTAAGTTAGCTGAGCTTAAAGTTACGGTAGTGATAAGAAAATCTATATTTTTATGAAGATTATTAATCTCTTCTATCAGAGGTAAAATGCTTAAAGTTTCACCTATACTTGCTGCGTGAAACCAAATTAATTTTTTCTCATTATTTCTATTAGAGTCGAACGCAGAAGAAAATACTTTTTCCTTATATCTAATCTGATCTTCTTTTTTTAGAATTGACCTAAAATAAATTAAAACTATAAATAATGGGTACAAGAAATTAGTTAAGATTCTGTATATACTTAGCATTAGTTTATTTTAATTGTTTCTCATATAGCGACTTATACTCCTCAGAATTTTTAATTAGATGATCGTGATTACCAAAGCCAATAATTGATCCATTTTTTAAAACAAATATTTGATCTGCGTTATGAATAGTTGATAGCCTATGTGCTATTACAAGTGTTGTTTTATTTTTAGTTAAATTAGAAATTGCATTTTGTACTATTTGTTCTGAGTCAGCGTCTAATGAAGACGTGGCCTCATCTAGAAGAATAATAGGGGATTTTTTTAAAATTGCTCTTGCAATTGATATCCTTTGTTTTTGCCCGCCAGATAACCTTACTCCATTTTCACCGATAAGTGTTTTGTATCCATCGGGTAGTTTTTTAATAAATTCATCCGCGGCAGCAAACTCGCAAGCTTTATTTATTTCTTCTTGTGAAGCTTCTACATCCGCATATGCAATATTAGAATTTATGGTATCATCAAATAAAATCACATCTTGACTAACCAAGGAAATATTTTTTCTGAGAGAATTGAGCGATATTTTATGGATATTTTGTCCATCTATAAAAATACTTCCTTTTTGAGGCTCGTAAAATCTTGGTAGTAGATTAACGATAGTACTTTTCCCCGCACCACTCTGACCAACAAAGGCAGTCATTGAACCTCCTTTAATTTCTATATTTATATCTTTAATTGCCCTTTCTTTAGTATTCAAATAGTGAAAATTTATTCCATCGAACTTTATATTAGATTTTTTAATTTGTAAGTCCGGAAGACTATCGTCATTTTTCGTTTTTATTGGCTCATCTATTACATTGAAAATTCTTTTAGCTGCTGCTGAGCCTTGGTAAATAGTCATATTGATAGTCGCTATAGACCTGATTGGTTGATAGGCGAGCATCATGGCAGCTAAAAAAGAAAAAAAATTATTAATTTCTAATTCTCCAACGCTTATTAGTTTTCCTGAGTAGTAGATAAAACCAGCTATCATAAATCCAGTCAGAGTTTCCATTATAGGTGTTGCCCTGATCATCACACTTGCAATTTTAATATTTTTTTCTACAAGTCTATCAATAACATTCTGAGCATTTTTGTTTTCTTTCTCCTCTTTTTGGTAGATTCTAATCATTTTAGAAGCCTTAAAAATTTCTGAAAGAAAGGACGTTAAGTTACCAGAAATTTCACCAACTTCTCCTTGAACTTTTCCAATTCTTTTTCCGAGACTTTTTGCAAAAACTATAGCTAAAGGCATCATAAATATAGCGAATGACGCCAACTTCCAATTTTGATAAAACATTAATGAAACTAGTGCAATTAATGAAAAGCTATCTTTCATTATATTTAAGACCCCAGTACTAACGAGGCCCTGAACCTGGGAACAGTCATACATAATGTTTGATATATATTTTCCAGAGTGTCTGTTTTCCAAGGTCTGAATATCAGAAGACAATATGCTATTAGCAATTTTTTTCTGAAGCTCTCCAGCAATTCTATGGCCAACTCTAATTACATTAATTCTTGCAAAATAAAGTGAAATACCTTTTGATGAAAACGCAATAACAATACCTATAGGTATAACCCAAGCTAAAGTTCGATCCTGATCAATAAAAATTTTTTTTACAGCCGGATCTAAAAGCCAGGCTGTAGCTGAAGTGCTTGCAGCTACAACCAAAGAAAGGACCAAGGCTAACAATATTCTTTTAAAATATCTTTTGATATGTTCTCTATAAAGACGTTTGAGAATAATTATTATTTCTTTTAACTTCATATTTTTTATTTAATTAAAAAAATTCCAAAGAATAAAAAAAGACCAGTAAAGTTATTAAACTTGAAGGCCATTAAGCATTCTTTTGGATTATTTTTTTTAAATTTTATTATTTGATACATTAGACTTAACATGAAAGTTATAACTAAGAATGTAAAACTGTTTAAACCAAGTTGACCATAAAATAAGGCAATTATTAAAATAGAACAAAAAAAATAACAAACACCAACAAATAACTTTATATTCTTTTTAAATTTAATAGATGTTGATTTTATACCTATTATTTCATCATCTACAATGTCTTGAAACCCATAAATCGTGTCATAGCCCAATGTCCAAAATATGGCGGAGGCATAAAGAACAATAATTTCAATGGAAATACCACCAGTCATGGCTGCCCAAGCCATAACGATACCCCAGTTAAAAGTTAGACCTAAGAAAAGTTGCGGCCAATAAGTTATTCTTTTCATAAACGGGTAGGAGAATGCTAAAATCATAGAAGCAAAACCTAAAAAAATTGTTAATATATTAAATTGAATTAAAATCAAAAAAGCTAAAGAACAAATAATTACAACATAAGTTAAAGCCAGCTTTATAGAAATTAAATCACAAGCAAGAGGCCTATTTTTTGTTCTTTGAACTTTTTTATCTATATCTTTATCGACAATATCATTAACAATGCAACCAGCACTTCTCATCAACACAGAACCTAAAAAAAATAAAAAAAGGTAATACAAAAATTCATTTAAATTTTGAACCACGCTGTAAGCGTATGCAAGACCCCAAGAACAAGGCCAAAAAAGAAGCATAATTCCAATTGGCTTATTTAGTCTTGTAAGATTTATAAATATTTTTAAGTGAGACATTTGTGAATAATTACTTGTAAATATCAAACACTATCTACATAATCAATTTGATTCGATGGATATAGATTACACAGTTGCAGCACTAATGTTTCCGGCCATACCTCTAATGATGACTATGTATAGCAACAGATTCCACACCCTAAGTAGCTTAATTAGAAAAATACACGATCAATATATTTTTGAAAAACGAACTCCTCCTGCGTGGGAAAATCAGTTACACGTCCTAAACAAAAGAACTAACATATTGAAGTATACGATGGGTTTCGCCGCTTTTGGATTCCTTTTTAATATGTCTACAGTTTTAATGCTTTATTTAGGAAGCCTACAAACAGCTCGAATAATTTTTGCCGGATGTTGTGTCTGCATGATAATTTCAATTTTTTTATTTTTACAAGAAATAAGACTTTCAAACCAAGCGCTTAAATATCATTTGAGCGATATGGACTCAATGAAAAAAGATTTATAATTTTATTTTTTCTCTAAAAGATTTTTTTTAAACAATGATATTCCGCTATTCATTTTATGACTGTATGATTCTTTAAAAGTTTCTAGCTGCCAACCTTTCATTCTTGAAGCAATTAACTCTAGATTTTTTGATTTCCATTCACCACTTGTATGTTCATCTTTCCATAATTTTTTTTCTTCTTCTGTGCGAGCACAACCATAACAAAAGCCACTTACAGGATCGGTTTTGCAAATGCTGATACATGGAGAAATTATAGTCTTTGTCATTAAGGAATTAGTATAGCTGGACCATTAATTTTTCTAGACTCTAAATCTAAGTGAGCTTGTTCAGCATCTGCTAAGTTGTATTCTTTAAATATTTTTATTTTAATTTTACCAAATTTAATTTGTTCAAATAATTTTTTTGCCCCTTCGACAACTTCATCTCTTGTTGAGTAATAATCTTTCATTGTCGGTCTAGTAAAAAACAAGCTTTTTGACTGAATATCTTTAGGTACATTTAAAGGATCCAATGGACCTGATGCATTACCAAAAGAAACCATAGTTCCTTTAGGTTTCAAACACTCCACAGATCCCTGAAAAGTATTTTTACCAACTCCGTCATAAACAACAGAAACACCAATACCTTTAGTAAAATTTTTTACTTCTTTAACAAAATCTTGCTTAGTATAATTAATGACATGACTACAACCGTTTTCTTTAGCTATATC
>Ga0307986_10000856_pt1 | contig 22434 bp, 20 predicted proteins | sample EllFjometageno82_FD_203170 | JGI IMG/M metagenome (GOLD analysis project Ga0307986, IMG submission 203170) | Marine microbial communities from Ellis Fjord, Antarctic Ocean - #82 | ecosystem: Environmental > Aquatic > Marine > Unclassified | place: Southern Ocean | collected 2014-10-09
TTATCAATAAATTAATGAAATTAAAGATTGTAAAATATAAAAATATAAAAAGCACCAATGATAAAGCTATTAAACTAATACGATCTGATAAGTATCTTTTGGGATTGGTTTCTACTAATTCCCAGACCAATGGAAGAGGAACCATGGGAAAAAAATGGATTTCATGTAAAGGAAATATTTTTATTTCAATATTTTTTAAAGTGAATTTAATAAAAATAAAAATTGAAAATTATTTAATTATTAATGCAAAAATTATTAAAAAAATATTAAATGAATATACAAAAAAAATTATAAAAATAAAAAAACCAAATGATCTGTTGATAGATGGAAAAAAAATATGTGGAATATTACAAGAAGTTATCGACCACAAAAAAGAAAAATATTTAATTACAGGTATTGGAATAAATACAAAAATTTTTCCTCTAAATAAAAATTTTAAATCCACATCTTTAAAAATTAACTCAATTAAAAATATTAGTAATAAAATTATTATTGACAAAATTATGAAAAATTACGATAAATTGATTTATGATATAAATAATCGTAATTCCCTGTATATAAAAAACAAATACAAATAAACAAATGAAAATATTAATTGGAGATATTGGAAATACATTAACTAAATTATGCCTAGTTGATGAAATATCTTTATCAATCAAAGAATATAGTATTGAAACAGCAAAATTGACTAAAGAAAAAAATTTAATTAATTTTGTAAATCCTATTTTAAGAAAAAAAGTTAAAAAAAAAATTTTATTTTCTAGTGTAGTACCAAAGGTTTATCAAAAAATTAATAAATATTTTAAAATAAAAAAATATCTAGTTTATGAAATAAAAAATCTAGATCTAAAAAAATTAATAAAAATAAAAATTGATAGATATAATCAACTAGGATCAGACAGGATTGCTAATGCGATCGGTGCCTATAGTTTATATAACAAAAATTGTTTAATTGTAGATTTTGGTACAGCAACTACGTTTGATATTGTGAGAAAACCAGGCATCTACGAAGGAGGCGTTATTGCTCCTGGGGTCAAACTTTCAATATTAAATTTAAATCGTTATACCGCGTCATTGCCCATCCTTGACTTAAAAGTTAATCAAAAGACATTTGGAAAAAACACAAAAGATGCACTTAATGCTGGTTTTCTCTGGGGCTACCAAGGATTAATAAACAATATAGTAAAAAAAATTAAAACTTCTTTTAATTGCAGCTTTAAGATAATTTTAACAGGTGGTTATTCTAAAACTTTCTCTAAATTTATTAATAATAATTCAACCATTGAGCCGAACATTACTATAAAAGGTATCATGCATATTTATAAAAATTTAATAAAATGAGCAAAGAAGAACTTCTTTTTTGTCCACTAGGTGGCTCTGGTGAGATAGGTATGAATTTAAATTTATATGCCTATGGCAAAGAAAACGATCAAAAATGGATCGCTGTAGATATGGGTGTTACCTTCGCAGATGACTCTATTCCTGGTATAGATTTAATTTATCCGGACCCTAGTTTTTTAATCGACAAAAAAAATGATTTATTAGGTATTGTATTAACACATGCTCACGAAGATCACATAGGATCTGTCGCAATTATATGGCCACAGCTCAAATGTAAAATATACGCAACACCTTTTACAGCAGCTTTATTAAAAGAAAAATTTAAAGAAAAAAAAATTGATATTACAAGTTATCTAAAGATAGTTCCGTTAAATGGCACAATTAACCTTGGACCTTTCGAAATAGAATTTATTACTTTAACACATTCAATTTTAGAACCTAACGGGCTCAGCATAAAAACCCCGGCTGGAATAGTTTTACATACCGGTGATTGGAAGTGTGACCCTAATCCTTTAATAGGTGAAAAAATCGATGAAAAAAAATTAAAAGAGATAGGAAATAAAAATGTATTAGCTATGGTATGCGACTCCACAAATGTTTTTAGCGAAGGAAGAGCTGGTTCCGAATCTGATGTAAGAGAAAGTCTTTTAAGAATTATATCAAATTTAAAAAAAAGAATTATTGTTACAACGTTTGCTTCTAACGTGGCAAGAATGGAAACTGTTTTCCATTGTGCTCAAAAATCAAATAGACAAATATCATTAGTTGGCAGGTCGATGCACAGAATTTACAAAGCCGCGAGACAATGTGGTTATTTACAAAATTTGATAGAACCAATTGACCCACGTGATGCAAAAAATATATCAAGGGATAAAATTATTTATCTGTGCACAGGCAGTCAAGGTGAACCTATGGGCGCTATGAAAAGAATTACATCAGGTATTCATCCAGATGTATTTTTAGAAAAAGATGATACGGTAATCTTTTCATCGAAAATTATACCCGGTAATGAAAAAAAATTATACGCAATGCATAATGAAATTGTAAAAAATAATATTGAAATTATAACTGAAGAAAATGCTTTTGTTCATGTATCTGGTCATCCTAATCGAGATGATCTGAAAGATATGTATAGTTGGGTAAAACCTAAATCTATTATCCCAGTTCATGGTGAACATCGTCATATGATTGAACAAGCAAAATTTGCCAAAGAAATGAAAGTTCCACACAGTTTACAAATAGAAAATGGAGATATTATAAAAATTTATCCTGGAGATACCCCTAAAATAATTGATAAAGCCCCATCGGGTAGAATGTATCTAGATGGCTTTATTTCGGTAAGAGAGGACTCTAACTCTATTAAAGAAAGAAGAAACCTAGCAATTAATGGGTATTTAGAAGTAACACTACCAATTGGTAACAACGGTAAAATAAAAAAGCCAGTGATCTCCTTTAAAGGTCTGCCAGTAGATGGTTTAGATGAGACATTTATTTTCGATATGGAAGACGAGATAGCCAACATTTGCAAAACATTTTCAATACAAAATAAAAAACAAGAATATAATTTAATAGATGCTCTAAAACTAAACTGCAGAAGACTTGTAAGAGAAAAAACAGGAAAGAAACCTCACACTAGAATTAACCTAGCAAGAATTTAATGTCTACGACTGGATCTTTAATAGTTTACATATCAATTTGGTGGATAGTTTTTTTTTCAGTTCTTCCAATTGGAATAAAATCACAAAATGCAAAATTTACTGATAATTTGCACGGTAATGATCGAGGTGCTCCCAAAAATCCTAAAATTGGAAAAAAATTTTTAATAACTACTTTAATTACTTCAGTAATTTTTCTAGTAATATATTATTTGGTAAGTCAAAATTATTTAAATTTAAGGGGTTATTTGCAATAATGTTGCTTTCTAAAGTATTTTTACCACTAACAAAAGATTTGCCATCTGATGCAAGAATTAAATCTCATCAGCTTATGCTTAGGATTGGAATGATTAAGCAATCATCGGCTGGAATTTATTCATGGTTACCACTAGGTTTTAAGGTCATGAAAAAAATTGAAAATATAGTGAGACAAGAACAAAATAATATTGGTGCACAAGAAATGTTAATGCCAACTATACAGTCAGCAGATATTTGGAAAGAAAGTGGAAGATATAATGACTATGGAGATGAAATGTTAAGAATTAAAGATCGTCAAGGAAGAGAAATGCTTTATGGTCCTACTAACGAAGAGCTGATAACAGAAATTTTTCGCTCAAGCATTAAATCATATAAATCTCTACCTCAAATGCTTTACCACATACAATGGAAATTTAGAGATGAAGTAAGACCAAGATTTGGAATTATGCGATGTCGAGAGTTTTATATGAAGGACGCTTATTCTTTTGATATCAATGATGAAGAAGCAAAAAAATCCTATAATAAAATGTTTTATTCTTATTTAAAAATATTTTCAAAACTTGGGCTTAAAGCTATACCAATGGCAGCAGATACGGGACCTATTGGAGGAGATTTATCTCATGAGTTTATTATTTTAGCAGATACTGGAGAAAGCAACGTTTATGCCGACAAAAGTATTTTTGATATTAACACTGATCAATATGATTTTAGTGAAAAATCTTTAGAAAAAATGAGAACTGATTTTTCATGTTTTTATGCAGTAACCGACGAAAAATTTAATAAAAACGATTTTGATTCAAAAGTTAAGAAAAGTGACCAAATTCATACGAAAGGAATAGAAGTGGGACATATTTTTTATTTTGGGGACAAATACTCTAAGCCTCTTAATTGCTTAGTAGACCATCAAGAAGGAAAAAAAGTTCCAGTAAAAATGGGCTCATATGGTATTGGAGTATCTAGGTTAGTTGGGGCATTAATTGAAGCAAACTTTCAAAATAATGTTATGAAATGGCCCAAATCAGTTTCACCTTATGATGTTGTTATTATCTCAAGCATAAACAAAAACAACAAGCAAAGCTTAGAAACATCTGTTAAAATATACAAAGAATTGCAGAGACAAAAAATTGACGTACTTTTAGATGATGTAGATGAGAATATGTCAGCTAAATTTAAAAAACATGAATTAATTGGTATTCCTTATCAAATTATTATCGGTACCAAATCCGAAGAAAATAAATTTGAATTTAAAGAGGTAGGCAAAGACGCGATCTTATTAAACCTAGAGGAAATTAAAGAAAAAATAAAAAATTAAATTGTTTACATCAGCAGAAAAAATAATAGCACTAAGAAATTTAAAACCTAAAAGAAAAGAAGGTTTTTTGAAAGTTATTTCAATTTTTTCTTTTATTGGAATAATGCTAGGAGTTGCAATTTTAATTATAGTCATGTCAGTTATGAATGGCTTTAGAACAGAACTTACCAATAAAATTCTTGGGTTTAATCCCCATATAATTATTAAACCTTACAATGATAAAAATATTAATTCAAAATTTAGAGATCAACTAGCTAAAAACTTTCCTGCAATGCAGATTTTAGATTCTTATACTGGTGAAGGAGTAACAATTAATAACGATTATGCAAAAGGTATAATGATTAAAGGCTTAGATCAAAAAAATGAAAAAAATTCTATTTTTTTAAAAAAAATTCTAATTGAAGGTGAAAATGACAAAATAAAAAATGGAGAAATTATAATTGGAAGAGAACTGGCAATAGAACTGAATTTAGCCGTTGGTGATAAAATTAATCTTCTTTCTTCTGCCTATATCAGCACACCTTTTGGAGGACTGCCCAAACAGGAAACTTATTCTGTTGGAGGTATTTTTAGCAGTGGTTTTTATGAGTTTGATAAAAATGTTGTTTTTTTAAATTTAAATGAAGCTTTGTATTTTTTTAACAAAACTAGACGAGATATTAATTTAGAAGTTTATTTATCAGACCCATTAAAAGCTGATGAAATTAAAGATGAAATTGGAATAATGAATAATAATTTTTATATTTATAGCTGGATTGATTTAAATAAATCTTTTTTTAGCGCACTTAAAGTTGAAAGAAATGTAATGTTTATAATCTTGACTTTAATTATTATTGTGGCTGCTTTTAATATTATCTCTGGATTAACAATTTTGATTAAAAATAAGACTAAAGAAATCGCTATTTTAAAAACCTTAGGGTTAAGTAATAGCTCAATAATAAAATCCTTTTTTTTAACCGGTTTTACAATTGGATTGTTAGCCACTATTTTTGGAATAATTTTTGGTATTTTGTTTTCAGAAAACATTGAATCAATAAGAGTGTTTTTATCTTACATACTGAATGTTGAAATATTTCCTAGTGATGTATATTTTTTAGAAGAAATGCCTAGTGAGATAAATTTTTTTTCAATCATTATTATTTTTATTTTTTCATTAATAACCACAAGTTTAGCCTCACTAGTTCCAGCTATAGCAATATCTAGAATGGACACCATTAAAGCATTAAAATATGAATAATAATATTTTAGAAATAAAAAAAATTAATAAAAATTTTCATTACAGAAATGGTTTAATTGAAATTTTTAAAAATGTGACCCTGAATATAAAAAAAGGAGATCTAGTAGCTCTAGTTGGGCCCTCCGGATCAGGAAAATCAACTTTATTAAATATGATTTCTTTAATTGACAACCCATCATCTGGGCAAATTATTTTTAATAATAAAGATATTAAAAATTTAAAAGAAGAAAATAAAAACGATATTAGAAAAAAAAATATTTCTATGATTTTTCAAGGTAATAACCTTCTTGCTGATTTCACAGCTCTAGAAAATGTTTTAATGCCACTAATTATAAGAGACGAAAAAATTAAATTATCTCAAAAAAAAGCAGAAAAGATACTTAAAGATTTTAATCTAAAAAATAGACTAAACCATTATCCAGATGAATTATCTGGTGGCGAACAACAGAGAGTTGCAATTGCAAGAGCTTTAATTTCTGAAACAGATTTAATTTTAGCTGATGAGCCTACCGGAAATTTAGACTATAAAACATCGCAAGAAATATTTTCATATTTTCTAAAACTGAAAAAACTAAACAAGACTATAATATTTGCAACTCACAATAGAGATCTTGCAAATAAAGCAGATTACAAGTTGAGTATTTCAAATGGTAATATAAAAAGAGTCAATGTCTAATGTTAAAGTCTTTAATAACTTTAAAATCCACACTCAGTATTCTATTTGCGAGGGCGCAATTAAGATTGATGATTTAGCAAATTATTGCAAAGAAAATAAAGTTCCCAATATAGGAATTTGTGATAGCTACAATCTATGTGGCGCATTGGAATTTGCAGAGAAGATCAGTAAGGCCGGTACCCAACCTCTAATAGGTACGCAAATTAATTTTTCACTAGAAAACTCCATAGGTAAACTACCTTTATTTGCCCGAACATCTCTAGGATATAAAAATCTAATTAAATTATCGTCACAAAGCTATTTAGATTCCAGTGGAGAAGCAGAAGCACATTGTAAAATTAGTGAACTTGAAAATACTAATGAAGATTTGATACTTCTAAGTGGCAATCATCATGATTTTTTTGGAAAACTATTTAAACAGAATAAATTAAAACAAATTGAAGAAGCAACAAAAGAATTAAAAAATATATTTAAAGATAGGTTTTACCTAGAAATACAAAGACATAATGAAGTTGGAGAGGAAAATTATGAAAACTTCATAATTAAAATTTCTGAAGTAAACGAAATACCCTTAATAGCCACACAAGAAGTTTTTTATTTAAAAAAAGATATGTACGAGGCCCATGATGCACTAATTTGTATTGGACAAAAAAATTTTGTAGATGATCCAAACAGAATGAAGTTTAGTGATCAACACTTTATTAAAAAAAATGAAGATATAACTTCTTTATTCAAGGATATTCCTGAAGCACTAGAAAATAACTATAATTTTCCTTATAGATTTGATTTCAAACCAAAAAAGTCTGCTCCAGTTTTACCTACAATAAAAACAAAAAAAAATATTACTGTAGAAGGTGAATTGTTAGTGCAAGCCAAAGATGGCTTAAAAAATAGATTAGAAAACTATGTTTTTAAAAGTAATTCGAACTTTAGTGAAGAAAAAACATTAAAAATTTATGAAGATAGGTTGGCTCATGAATTAAATATTATAAATTCGATGAATTACTCAGGCTATTTTTTGATTGTATCTGATTATATTAGATGGTCTAAAAAAAATAATATTCCCGTTGGTCCTGGAAGAGGTTCAGGAGCAGGATCTTTGGTTGCTTATTGCCTAGACATTACCGATGTTGACCCAATTGAATTTGATTTAATTTTCGAGCGATTTTTAAATCCAGATAGGATTTCAATGCCAGATTTTGACATAGATTTTTGTGAAGAAAAAAGAAATTTAGTTTTTGAATATTTAAAATCTAAATATAAAAATGGCGTTGCCCATATAATAACTTTTGGAAAATTAAAAGCTAGAATGGCAATAAGAGACATGGGTAGAGTGCTTGGCTTACCATATGGACACGTAGATAAAATTAGCAAAATGATTCCATTTGATCCTTCGAGACCTCTGTCGTTGCAAGAGTCAATTGATAGAGAGCCTCGATTTAAAGAAGAAATTAGAAACAATAAAAAAGTTGAAAAATTAATTGAACTTTCATTAAAAGTAGAAGGTCTCAATAGAAATATGGCAACACATGCAGCAGGTGTTGTTATAGCAGGAGAAAACTTGTCTGAACAAGTTCCTTTATACAAAGATCATTCTGCTAATTTGATATTGCCATCCACACAGTTTGATATGCATTCCTCTGAAAACGCAGGTTTAGTAAAGTTCGATATACTTGGTCTCACAGCTCTTACAGTCATTAGCAAAACTATTAAAATGCTTAAACAAAAAAATATTATCCTAGATATAGGCAAAATCGATCTGCAAGATCAAAATGTTTTTAAACTATTAACCACTGGTGAAACGACTGGGTTATTCCAATTAGAAAGTACAGGTGTTAGAGCCACATTACGACAGATGAAACCAACAGAATTTAATGATATTGTTGCTTTAGTCGCCCTATACAGACCTGGGCCTATGGGTAATATTCCTACATATAATGAATGTAAAAATGGACAAAGAGCACCAAATTATATTCATGAAACTTTAGAAAATATTTTAAAACCAACCTACGGAATTATAATTTACCAAGAGCAAGTTATGCAGATCGCCCAAACTCTTGCTGGTTTTACAGCGGGAGAAGCCGACATATTAAGAAGAGCAATGGGAAAAAAAAAAAGAGCTGAGCTTGAAAAACAAAAAGAAAAATTTGTTTCAGGGGCGTTGAAAAATGGTATTAAAAAAGATGTAGCTATCTATGTTTTTACTAAAATTGAACCATTTGCTGATTATGGTTTTAATAAAAGTCACGCTGTCGCGTATGCTATAATTGCATTTCAAACTGCTTATTTAAAAACCTACCATAAAGAAGAATTTATAGCTGCCTCTATGTCCACAACATTAACCAACACAAGCAAGCTTAGAGAGTATGTTGAAGAGTTAAAAAGACTAAAAGTTTTAGTCATTAGACCATCAATAAATAATTGTTTCGCAGAATTTAAAGCAGATACTAATAAAATATTTTACGGGTTAGGAGCTATTAAAAGTGTCGGCTTTGAAGCTATCTCAAATGTTATAGATGAAAGAGAAAAAAATGGAAAATTTAAAACATTCTCAGACTTTATAAACCGTGTAGACCCGAAAGATGTTAACAAACTCCAACTTGAAGGTCTAGTAAAAGCAGGTGCATTTGATGAAATTGACCTAAATAGAAAAAAATTATTTGAGGCTATACCAAAAATCATTCAAACAATAAAAAGTAAACACGAAGAGAGAACAAGCAATCAAAAAAATCTTTTTGACAATATTAGCAATAAAGATAATGAAGCATTTGAATTTGAAACAACTAAACCATGGACTAAAAAAGAATTGTTGAGTGAAGAATTTTTTTCTTTAGGATTTTATATGTCAGACCACCCATTAAATGAATACAAAGAATTTTTTACTCAACTTGAAATTGACTCTTATAATGAATTTATAGAAAGTGATAAGTCCGAAAGTCTTGTAGCAGGAACAATAATGTCTATTCAAGAAAAAAAAAGTGCAAAAGGAAACTCCTACGCTATTATTAAGTTTAGCGACAATAAAAGTGAGTTTGAAATATTTTTATTTGCTGAACTTTTTGTTTTAAATAGAGAAAAGTTAAAAGAATCAAATTCATTTATCTTAACTCTTCATAAAGAAAAAAATACTGGAGAAAACAATTTAATGAGGGTTAATATTAGAAAAATAGTTGATCTTTCTGATTTAGTTAATAAAACTTATGAAAATGTATCCATAGAACTAGACGATAGAGAAAAGCTAGCAGAACTTAATGAATTATTAAAAAATAATGGTGAAACAAAGATCAATATTATCCTAAGAGATAGTGATAAGAATTACTCTTTTGAACTCGAAAAAAGCAGAAGATTTGATTTTAATTTATTTGGATTAATTAAAAACAAGGAATATGTTAAAAAAATAAGTTTTTAGAAGCTTGATTTGTTCTCTTTTTGACTATATGAGAGCTTAATTTCGCACACAGCGCTAAGGAGTAAAATCCTACCGGTCTCGAAAGAGGTTTGTTGTGGTGGATTAACCGGAAAACATATGAATATACCTGAAGTAAATATTAAACAATTATTAGAAGCTGGAGTACATCTAGGTCACAAGACCTTAAGATGGAATCCAAAAATGAAAAAATTTATTTTTGGTGACAAAAATTCAATTCATATAATCGACTTAACCCAAACAGTAGTTTATTTTAAGAATGCTTTAACTGAAGTATATAAGTGTATTTCAAGTGGTGGAAAAATTTTAATAGTATCAACAAAGAAACAAGCTTCAGAACAAATTACTAATTTAGCTAAAGAAACAGATCAATATTACGTAAACTATAGATGGCTTGGAGGCATGTTAACTAATTGGAATACAATACAGAATTCAATTAAGAGATTAAAAATGCTTGAAGAGAGTCTTTCAAAAGAAGACACAGGTTTTACTAAGAAAGAAATTTTAAAACGAGGTAAAGAAAAAGAAAAACTTCAAAGATCTTTAGGCGGTATTGCTGATATGAAAAAGTTGCCTCAAATGATTTTTATTATAGACACTAACGTAGAATCACTTGCTGTAAACGAAGCAAGAAAACTTAATATTCCTATAGCGGCTATTTTAGATACTAATTCAGATCCTACTGGTATTCATTTTCCAATTCCTGGAAATGATGATGCTAGAAGATCAATCAATTTATATTGTGACTTATTAAAAGACACCATTGTTAATGCATCAAAGTTTATTGAAATAAAACCTGATAACAAAGAAAAAGAAAAATTAAAACCAAAAAAAATAGATACTGAAAAAAATATAAAACTTGAAAAAAAGAGTTTTTAAAAAATCTTAATTTATGTCCAGTAAAGACCTTCTTGAAAGTGTAAAAAAACTTAGACAGATCACTGGAGTTGGGTTTAAAGATTGTAAACTTGCAATCGATGAATCAGGTGGTGACTTAGAAAAAGCTATAGATTTTTTAAGAAAAAAAGGAATCGCAAAAGCTTCAAACAAAATGAACAGAACCGCAGCAGAAGGTTTATGTCTCTTACACGAAAAAAATGGGGAAGTGTCTTTAATAGAGATTAATAGTGAAACAGATTTTGTAGCGAAAAATGAGATATTTATTTCTTTTTGTAAAGAGGTTTCAATAATAAATTTTGAAAACAAATCTAACTTACCAAAAATTAATAAAGCACTCATGAAAAATAATTTACCTGTTGAAACAAATTTAACAGATTTAATTGCAAAAATGGGAGAAAAAATTACAATTAGAAGATCTGTTTTTTTTACTAACGATGATGGAAAAAATTTTTTTTATATTCACGGAGCTTTAGGGAATGATATTGGTAAAATAGTATCGATTGTTAAAACTTTAAAAGAAAATGAGATGGGAAAAAAAATTGCAATGCACATCTCAGCGTTATCCCCAATGGCACTTGATGAAAAAACCTTAAACAAAAATATTATAGATAAAGAGATTGAAATTATCAAAGCAGAACTTTTAAACTCAGGTAAGCCAACGGAAATGATTGAAAAAATTGCGAAAGGAAAAATTAATAAATTTATTTCAGAAAATACATTGTTAAATCAAATGTGGATTATGGATCCAAAAAAAAAAGTTTCAGACATACTAAAAGAAAATGATATTATAGTAACAGATTTTATAAGATATAAAGTTGGTGAAGGAGTTTAACTATGAGCTCAGAATTCAATGAAAAAAGTTATGCCATTAAAATGGATAAAACTATTTTATCTTATAAAAAAGATTTATCTACATTAAGGACAGGAAGAGCGAATGCTTCCATGTTAGACATGGTTAAAGTTGACGTATATGGTCAAATGCTTCCCATAAATCAATTAGCTAGTATAAGTGTTCCTGAAGCAAGGTTAATAACAATTCAAATTTGGGACCAAACAAATATTAAAGCTGTTGATGCCGCTATACAAAAATCTGATTTAGGTGTTAACCCGCAGATCGACGGATCTATTTTAAGAGTAAGAATTCCTGATTTAACCGAAGAGCGTAGAAAAGATTTAATCAAAGTTTTAAAAAATATTAGTGAAAAAAATAAAGTTTCAGTCAGAAATATAAGAAGAGAAGCTAATGACGAGTTAAAAAAACTCATTAAAGATAAAAAAATAAGTGAAGATGAAAATAAAGTATTTGAAAAAAATATACAAAAAGTTACAGATGACAATATCTCAAATATAGATAAAATTTCAGAGGAAAAAGAAAAAGAAATACTTCAAGTATGAATAAACTTAATCACATTGCCTTCATTATGGACGGCAATGGAAGATGGGGTTTAAAAAAAAAAAAAAATAGAAATTATGGACATTTAGAAGGAGTCAAAACTGTTAAAAAAATAGTCGAAGCTTCAGTTTTCTTTAAGATACCTGTCATTTCATTCTATGTATTTTCCAGTGAAAACTGGAAAAGACCTAAAGAAGAAATAAATTATTTATTTAATTTAATAAAAATGTATTTCAAAAAAGAAATTAGTAATATTATTAAGAATAAAGTACAAGTTAACATCATAGGTCGTACAAGAACTCTTCCGGTAAATTTAAAAAAAATATTAACATCTGTCGTTAAAAAAACTAAGAAGAATAAAAAAATAATAGTTAATCTTGCTATCAATTATGGCTCTAAAAATGAAATTATAGACTCTATAAAAAAATTAAATACTAACTCTAAAAAAATAACTGAAAAAAATATTAATGATAATCTATATTTAAATCATTCATTTCCTGACATACTTGTAAGAACTGGAGGGCAAAAAAGGCTAAGTAATTTTATGCTTTGGCAATTAGCATATGCTGAGATTTTTTTTTTAGATAAATTATGGCCCGACTTCTCAAAAAATGATTTAAATAAAATAGTTAATAAATTTCATAAAATAAAAAGAAACTTTGGAGGTATTTAATGGACAAAGAGTTAACAAATAGAATATTTACCTCTCTTTTGCTTCTTCCTATTCTGATTTATTGCGTACAATTATCTGGTTATTACTTAGTGGTATTTTTAGTTTTTATTTATTTTCTTTGTTTTTATGAAATTATTAAAAATATTAAAGATTTATTATTCAATATTATTTCAAATGCTATATTAATCTTAGCTTTATACTCATTTTATAGTTTGAGAGGCGATACAAACTATTCCCTACTAACTATTTATTGGATATTAGCAGCTACTTTTTTATCAGATGTGGGCGGTTACATTATTGGCAAAACTTTCAAAGGAAAAAAACTTACCAGAATAAGCCCCAAGAAAACTTACTCAGGCTCGGTAGGGTCCTTTATTTTTAGTATTCTTTCGTTGCCATTAATAAGCTCAGTACAGAAATATTTTTACGATGAAGATTTATTGAATTTTTATCAATTAAAATATTTATTTTTAGCTTTTTCCATCTCATTTGTTTGTCAATTTGGCGATTTGTATATCTCATTTTGGAAGAGAAAAATTAAGATAAAAAATACAAGCAACATATTACCAGGGCACGGAGGTGTTCTCGATCGTATTGATGGATTAATTTTTGTTCTAATTTTTTGCCTTATAATTAAAAATATCGGACTTATTTAAAATGAAATTTAAAACAATAGCGTTACTAGGTTCGACAGGATCTATTGGTCAGACTACCCTAGAGATAGTAAAAAAAACAAATAAATTCAAAGTAGTTTTGATAATTGCTAATTCTAATTATCCAAAAATCTTATCACAAATTAAATTTTTTAAACCAAAAGTAGTTATTATAAATAATTTAAAAGTATATTTAAAAATAAAAAAATATAAAAAAATAAAAAATGTAGTAATTTTAAATAGTGTTAAAGATTTGAATGGACGTATTAAAAAAGTTGATATAACAGTTTCAGCTATACCTGGAATTGCAGGATTAGAACCAACTTTAAGTTTTATAAAATTAAGTAAAAAAGTTCTTCTAGCAAATAAAGAATCGATTGTTTGTGGTTGGAAACTGATAAAAAAAAATGCAATTAAATTTAATACAAAATTAATTCCAATCGACTCTGAACATTTTTCTATATCAGAACTAACAAAAAATTATTCTAAAAATGAAATACACAAAATTTATATCACCGCTTCTGGAGGACCTTTTTTGAATCTAGAAAAAAATAAATTTAGAAATGTAAAACCTAAAGATGCAATCAAACATCCAAAGTGGAAAATGGGAAAAAAAATATCTGTCGACTCTGCCACTTTAATGAACAAAGTTTTAGAATTGACTGAAGCCATAAAATTATTTCCTTTTGATTTAAGAAAATATGAAATTATAATTCACCCACAATCACTTATTCACGCTATAGTTAAACTTAAAAACGGCACAACTTATTTCTTATATCATTTACCTGATATGAAAATTCCTATTAGTAACGCTTTATTTGATGGTAAATTTGATTATGCCAAAAATTTTAAAATTAAAAAAAAAGAAAATATTTTAAGTTCAAATTTAGAATTTTTTACCCCAGATAAAGAAAAGTTTTCAACCTTAAAGCTAATACCCAAAATGAACAGTAGTGAATCCGGACCAATTATTGTAAATGCTGCTAATGAAATATTTGTTGATGAGTTTTTAAAAAAAAATATACGTTTTAATGATATTTTTGCTTATTTGAATCTTGTTTTAAAAGACAAAAGCTATATAAAAACTTCAAACATGCCATCTAATAGTATAAATAATATCTATAAAATTGATAAAATATCAAGAGAAATTGCTCTAAAAATTATAAAAGAAAACAAATGATGAGCATACTATATAAATCAATCATTCTACTGTTTACTCTATCATCTTGTTTATATGCTGAAATTATCAATAAAGTGGAATTAGAAGGAAACTCTAGAATTGATGTTGAAACGATAAAGGTATACGGAGACATTACCTTAGATAAAGACTATTCAGCAATTGAGGTAAATGATATTTTAAAAAATTTATATGCGACCGATTTCTTTGAAGATATTAAAATTAATTTAAATAATGGTATTTTAAAAGTAGTAGTTAAAGAATACGCAATTATAAATGATATAAATTTAAAAGGTGAAAAGTCTACTCGAATAAAGGAAGCTATCTTAAAGAGACTCACATTAAAAGTAAAAGGAAGCTATATAGAGAGTAAACTAATTGACGATGTAAATCTTGTAAAAAAAGCCTACGCTTCCATGGGTTATAACTTCGCTGAGGTAAATACTAAAGTTTTAAAATTTGAGTCAGGCAGAATTAATCTAAGCTACTTAATAGATAAAGGAAAAAAAACTAGCATATCAAAAATTAGCTTTATAGGAGATAAAAAGATTAAAGAAAAAAGATTAAGAGATGTTATTGCTTCCGAAGAAGACAAATTTTGGAAAATTTTTTCTAAAAACACCAACCTAAATGCTAGTAATATTGAATTAGATAAAAGATTGCTTATCAACTACTATAAATCTTTAGGATACTATGATGTGCAGGTTTTATCTAATAACGCAGAACTTAGCACGGATGAATTCACTAATCTTACCTACACGATTAACGCTGGAACACGTTATAAAATAAACAAAATAAGTACTAATGTGAGCGATGTTTTGGATAAAAAAAAATTTTTATTATTAGAAAACAGTTTTACTAAACTTATAGGAAAATATTATTCACCTTTTAAGGTAAAAAAACTATTAGATGATTTAGATGATTTAATTGCTGATAATGATCTTCAATTTATAGAACACTCTGTGAATGAAATCCTAGATGGAGATGTTTTAGAAATAAAAATTAATATTTATGAAGGTAAAAAGTCCCTAGTTGAAAGGGTTAATATAAAAGGTAATACAATAACTGATGAATCTGTAATTAGAGCTGAACTTTTATTAGATGAAGGGGATCCATTCAATGTTTTAAAGTTAGACAAATCTATAGCTAAACTTCAATCAAGGAATATATTTAGTGAAGTAAAGAAAAAAGTAATTAATGGTTCGGAAAAAGATCAAAAAATTATTGAATTATTAGTTGAAGAAAAACCTACGGGAGAAATTAGCGCAGGAGCTGGCATCGGTACCAATGGAGGAAGTATTGCGTTCTCCGTCAAAGAAAATAATTGGCTAGGCAAAGGTATTGCTGTTTCAACTAATATTGACCTTACCGCAGAAAGATTTACTGGTGGCATAAATGTTAAAGACCCAAATTACAATTATTCTGGAAATTCAATAGAATATTTTATCCAAAATACACAAACTGATAAAACAAGTGCTGGATACAAAAATAATGTTATCTCTGCAGGTGTGGGGACAGGGTTTGAGCAATATAAAAATATATATTTATCACCTAAGATAGTTTACTCACTCGACAATCTTAAAGTTGAAAGTAGTGCATCCGCTGCACTGAAAAAACAAAAAGGAACATTTTCAGATCTAAGCTTTAATTATGGAATAGCATACGATGCACGTGACCGTGCTTTTGCCCCAACTGATGGATATTTATCTAATTTTAATCAAGCGCTACCAATTTATGCAGATGCTTCAAGCATTCAAAATAGCTATTCTTTTTCCATGTATGAGTCTTTTTCTAAAAATTTATTAGGATCTTTTAAATTTTATGGAGCAGCGATTAATGGTTTGTCCGATGATGTTAGGTTGAGTAAAAGATTAAAATTATCTAATACTAAGCTAAGAGGTTTTGAATCTGGAAAACTTGGTCCACAAGATGGCTCAGACTACGTGGGTGGAAATTATGCAGTTGCATCTAATTTTGAATTAGCTCTACCTAACCTATTACCTGAAAGTACAAAAACGGATATAGGTCTATTTTTAGATGTTGGAAATTTATGGGGAATTGACTATGACCAAACTATTAGCAATTCAAACGATCTAAGATCTTCATACGGAATTAGCACAGCCTGGACTTCACCTGTTGGTCCGATGGTATTTACATTTGCTCGAACCCTAGCTAAAGCTACCACTGACATTACAGAAGGTTTTAATTTTAGATTGGGAACTACTTTTTAAAAAAATGAAAAAATTTCTTATATTTATATTTTTATTTTTTTTAAATCCTTTAAACACATTTGCCGATGATGTACATTTTGTAGATTTCAGAAAAGTATTGAACTCAAGCAAAGCTGGTTCAGAAGTACAAAAAAAATTAAAAAATAAATTCGAAAGTGAATCTAAAAAATTCTCTAAAATTGAATCTGAAATAAAAAAAGAAGAGCTTGAAATAATCAATCAAAAAAAAATATTAAACAAAGAAGAGTATGAGAAAAAAATTCAAGCACTAAGAAATAAAGTTACAGATTTCCAGAAAAACAAAAAAAAATCTATTAATAAAATCACAAAATCAAGAAATGATGCTAAACAAGCATTATTGAGCGCGACCAATCCAATAATAAAAAAATATATGTTAGAAAAAAAAATTCGAATTGTTTTAGATAAAAAAGCAGTACTGATGGGTGATTTAAATTTAGAAATTACAGACCAGATTATATCTATTTTAAATAAAGAGATACCATCTTTAAAAATTAACTAATTTTAATGGGCAAGAATATTTTCTTTGAGAGTAAAGGACCTTTTCAACTTGATAAAATTTTAGATAACATAAAATTAAAAAAAAAAATAAAAATTTTAGACATTAAGTCTTTAGCCGATGCTACAAAAAATGATTTAACGTTCCTAGAATCTGCTCGCTACACAGATTTAGCAAAATTGACAAAAGCTTCTTTTTGCCTAACAACGTTTAAACTAAAATCTTCTTTACCCGAAAGCTGTGAGCCTATTGTGGTTAAAAATGTACTTTTTGAACTGTGTAAAATCACTAAAAAGTTCTACCCAAATGCAGATATTGATACACTCGATCTAACTTTGAAAACCCCAAAGAAAATCAAGCATCCCAAAGTAAGATTTGGAAAAAATGTTTTAATAGGAAAAAATTGTAAAATAGGAAAAAATACTACTATTGGTAGCAATACAATAATTGAACACGACGTCTCAATTGATGAAAATTGTACAATTGGTTCTCAAGTAGTTTTAAGAAATTCAATAGTTGAAAAAAATGTGGTTATACAAGATGGATGTAAAATTGGACTAAAAGGTTTTGGGTTTATTCCTCTAAAAGAAAAAAATTTAAGATTCCCCCATATTGGTAGAGTTTTAATAAAAAAAAACGCTGAGATTGGAGCCAACTGTACAATAGACAGAGGTTCTATCAACGATACTGTAATAGGTGAAAATACCTTTTTAGATAATCAGGTTCACGTCGCACACAACATTAGAATAGGAAATAATTGTATGATCGCAGGTCAAGTTGGTTTTGCTGGTAGTTCTGTTATAGGAAATAACGTTTCAATTGGTGGTCAAGCAGGAGTATCAGGTCACTTAAAAATAGGAAATAAAGTAAAAATTGCTGGTGGAAGTGGTGTTGTGAAAGATGTAAAAGATGGTACTGTAGTAATGGGTTATCCTGCTGTACCTCTAAAAGATTTTATAAGGAATTCAAAAAAATGAACGATACAATAGATAGAAAAAAAATAGAAAGTTTATTACCTCATAGAGAGCCAATGTTATTAATAGACAAGCTCGTTAATATTGTTCATTTAAAATCAGCTACAGCGATAATGTATGTTAAAAAAGACGGTTTTTATGTACAAGGTCATTTTCCAGGCCAACCCGTTATGCCAGGTGTGTTAATAGTTGAAGCTTTTGGGCAAGCTGCCGCTGCATTAACAGCTTATGGTGTTGACCCAAAAGAGTATAAAAATAAATTAGTTTTTTTAATGGGTGTCGATAAAGCAAGATTTAGAAATCCAGTTATTCCAGACTGCGAACTTCATTTAGAAATTGAAGCCACAAGATCACATGGAAGAGTGTGGAAATACAAAGGCACAGCCAAAGTTGATGGAAAAAGAATGGCTGACGCAGAGTGGTCAGCAACTATAGTAGATAAAAAATGATACATACATCTGTAGTTATTTCAAAAAATACTAAAGTTGGAAAAAATGTTAAAATTGGGCCATTTTGTAATATTGGTGAGTTTGTAGAATTAGAAGACAATATTGAAATTTTTTCAAATGTACACATAGAAGGAAATACCAAAATAGGAAAAGGAACTAAAATTTTTCCATTTGCGAGTTTAGGAACTGCACCACAGGACCTCAAATACAGTAATGAACCCAATAGTTTAATAATTGGGGAAAATAACACAATTAGAGAACATGTAACAATTAATCCAGGTACAAAAGGAGGAGGCGGAAAAACAATTATAGGAAATAATTGTTTATTTATGATTTCATCACATGTTGCTCATGATTGCAAAGTTGGAAATAATGTTATCATAGCTAATAACGTCCCTTTAGGTGGCCACGTGACTATCGAAGACTCAGTAGTAATAGGTGGAAACTCCGCAGTTCAACAATATACAAGAATTGGACGACTGGCAATGATTGGAGGAATGACCGGTGTGTTAAAAGATGTAATCCCATTTGGACTATCAGTTGGCAATAGAAATTATTTACAAGGCTTAAACCTAATAGGACTTAGAAGAAGTAATTATGATAATAAAAAAATAATGGACCTAGATAAAGCGTACAAAAGTATATTTTCGTCCACAAACCTACATAACAATTTGAGTAAAATTAAAGATGAATTTAAAGAGAATGAACTTGTTAATGAAGTGATTAATTTTATTTCTAAAGATAAAAAAAGACCAATATGCACACCAATAAACAATGAGTAAAATGATTGGCTTGGTATTTGGAGAAAATAATTTCCCAAAAGAAATTCTTAAACATATCAAAAAAAAAAAAAATAAATATTTAATTATAGATTTAACTAAAAAAAAAATTTTTAAGAAAGACAAGAACTCACACACTGTATCAATAGGACAAATTGGAAAAATTTTAAATATTTTAAAAGATCACAAATGCAAAAAAGTAATCTTTGCAGGAAAAATAAATAAACCAAAATTTTCAAAACTAAAATTAGATTTCAAGGGTATTTATTACTTACCAGCAATTATCAAAGCATCAAAAGTTGGTGACGTAGCTATTTTGAAGGAAGTAATTAATATTTTTAAGAAAGAAAAGATAAGGACTCTGAGTTCTTTGTATTTTACACCAATGCTTACACTTAAAAAAGGCACATATACAAAATTAAATCCCAACAGAAATGATAGAGAAGATATTAAAAAAGCTATTTTAATTTTGAGTAAATTAAATAATTACAATTATAGCCAGGGTACCGTTGTTAGAGATAACAAAGTTTTAGCTGTAGAAGGAAGTGGTGGAACAGAACAAATGTTAATTAAAATTAAAAATAAAAAAAAAATTAAAGGAGTTTTGGTTAAGTTTCCAAAAAAAAAACAAGACTTGAGAATTGACCTTCCTACAGTTGGATTAAAAACTCTAGACCAATGTAAAAAAGCAGGTTTAAAAGGAATAGTTCTAAAAAACAAACAAAATGTTTGTTTAAATAAAAAACTGCTAATTCAATCTGCGAATAAAAATAAAATGTTTATTGTCGTAAAATGAAAAAAATATTTATAGTTACTGGGGAGCCATCAGGAGATAAATTAGCTTCTAAAGTTATTTCAAATTTAAAAACAATTAATCCCAGTGTTGAATACTTATCTATTGGTGGTGACAATCTTAAATCTCTAGGTGTTAAATCAATTTTTGATTTAAAAGATATCACTTATCTAGGTTTTACAGACGTATTATTAAATTTATTTAAAATTAACAATAAGATCAATCAAACAGTAAAAGCAATTTTAGATTTTAATCCAGATATTCTTTTTACAGTTGACAGCCCAGACTTTACGTTAAGAGTAGCGGAAAGAGTAAAAAATAAAAAACCAACCATTAAAATAATTCATTATGTTGCCCCACAAGTATGGGTTTGGAGAAAAGGTAGAGTAAAAAAAATTAAAAAGTTCATAGATCATATTTTATTATTATTTAGTTTTGAAAAAAAATATTTTGAAAAAGAAAATATAAGCTGTGAATTTGTAGGACATCCATTATTAGAAAGTAAGTATGATGATAAAATTGACATTAACCAGGTAGTAGGAAGGAATAAAGCAATTATATCTATTTTTGCAGGAAGTCGTATTTCAGAAATCAATGTTCTTATGCCAATATTGCTTAGCTTTATTAAACTTATGGATAATAAGTATAAAGATATTATGTATGTTTTCCATGCGAACAGAGAGCAGAACGAGTTAATACATTTTTACATAAAAAAAGCAGATGTATCTAACTGTGAAGTTGTTAGCGATAATAAGATTAAATCACATTTACTAAAAAAATCGATATTTGCTGTGGTTAAATCAGGAACAGTTTCGTTGGAAGTTTCTAGCTCAAAAATACCATCAATTATTATTTACAAAATGAATCTAATTAATTTTTTTATAGTTAAAATGCTAGTTAAGACTAAATATGTAAATATTATTAATATTGCTGCAAATGAAGAAATCATACCAGAACTTTTGCAGTCAAAATGTAATTCAAAAAATATTCATAAAATTGTAAGTTCTTTTTTAGAAACCCCATTAAAAATTGAGGAACAGGTAAATAAAACTCAAATAGTGTTACAGGGGCTTAAAACAGGAGAATCTTCAGCCATATTAGCTAGTCAGGCGTTAAATAGATTTCTTTAATCATTTTGAAAATTGTTCACATTACGACAATTAATAATGTAGATTTATTAGATTAATGAAATATAGTATTCCTTGATATGGGATTGTTTTTTGCTTTAATCTTTAGTTTTCTAATCGTTGAAAATATAAATAAAGATGCTAAAAAAGTTCAGAATATAGAAAAAACAATTAAAGTTAAAACTGATACATCAAAGTTAGAACCAATAAAAAAAGAGATTAAGCTTGAACCAAAAGAGCCAGAGCCAATCAAGGAAATAGCTAAGGTTGAACCAAAAGAGCCAGAGCCAATCAAGGAAATAGCTAAGGTTGAACCAAAAGAGCCAGAGCCAATCAAGGAAATAGCTAAGGTTGAACCAAAAGAGCCAAAGTTAATAAGGGAAGAATTGAAGTCTGTTCCAATAAAAGAAGAAAATAAAGAAATAATTAATTTAGATAACCCAGAAACAAATTGGGTAAAATTTGCCTTATATGCACTAGGTTCTATATTAGTTGTAATTACAGGAACATATTTTTATTTAAGACAAAGAAATAACTCAACAATCAGCAGTACAATTGATTATTCAAAAAACGAATTTAAAAAAGAAACACAACTAGATAGTACGGAACAAGAACTAGCAGAGGCAGAAACTGAAACAGACAATATAGAGCAAGAACCGACACAAGAAGAATCTAAAATAGATAATTTAGAGCAAGATCCAACGCAAGAAGAATCTAAAAAAGATAATTTAGAGCAAGAACAAACACAAGAAGAATCTAAAAAAGATAATTTAGAGCAAGAACAAACACAAGAAGAATCTAAAATAGATAATTTAGAGCAAGATCAAACGCAAGAAGAATCTAAAATAGATAATTTAGAGCA
>Ga0307986_10000857_pt1 | contig 22424 bp, 19 predicted proteins | sample EllFjometageno82_FD_203170 | JGI IMG/M metagenome (GOLD analysis project Ga0307986, IMG submission 203170) | Marine microbial communities from Ellis Fjord, Antarctic Ocean - #82 | ecosystem: Environmental > Aquatic > Marine > Unclassified | place: Southern Ocean | collected 2014-10-09
GCTCTTATAATTTGCCGGTTCACTAACTCCTTTCCTTTTTTTTTTATAAATTTTTTATGTTTATTAATTACAGAACATAAAATAGGAATATTTCTTAAATCTTCTATCGTATATAGGTTTGCTCTTAGCCCATCTTCAAGATCGTGACTATTGTAAGCTATGTCATCAGAAATTGATGCTAATTGAGCTTCTAATGACGCATTTGAAGTATAATTAATTTTATTTTTAAAAAAATTTTTTCCTAAAATATTATCAAGTTTGGTTGCATCTTTGACTGGACCGTTGTGTTTAACTAAACCATCAATAGTTTCCAGGGATAAATTTAAACCTTTGAAATTATAATATTTATTTTCTAAAACATTTACGATTCGAATAGTTTGAATATTGTGATCAAAGCCGCCATATGAATTCATGCACTCATTAAGGGCATCTTCACCAGCGTGGCCAAAAGGTGTGTGGCCAAGATCATGGGACAAGCTTAGGGTTTCACACAAATCTTCATTTAAGTTAAAATATTTAGCAAGAGTTCTTGCAATCTGAGCAACTTCTAAAGAATGAGTTATTCTTGTTCTAAAATGGTCTCCTGTAGTGTTTACAAAAACCTGTGTTTTGTGCTTAAGTCTCCTAAAAGCGGTTGAGTGTATCACCCTATCTCTGTCTCTTTGATAAGGTGTACGAAGCGTGCTTAGGGGTTCATAATATAACCTTCCCTTAGATTTAAGAGGAACTGCTAATTTTGAGTAATATAGTGTTAAATTTTTTTGCATAAGAATTAGTAAAATTGTATAATACATTATTTACTAAATATGACTAATAAAATTGATTTTACAGAAGAAGCTAATAAACAAATAATAAAAATAATATCTGAACAGGGAAAAGATATTTTTTTTAGGATTTCAGTACAGGGTGGTGGATGTTCTGGATTTAAATATGATTTTTCTTTTGATGAAAAAATTCAATCAGACGATGTTGTTTTTAACAAAACAATTATTGATAAAAATTCGTTAGAGATTATTAGTGGGTCCATTGTTAATTATAAAAAAGAATTGATTGGAAGTTCATTTACAATTGAAAATCCAAAGGCAACATCTTCCTGTGGATGTGGATTGTCATTTTCTATATAAATGAAGATTGTTTCGTGGAATGTCAATTCGGTAAGAGCAAGAATAATTAATGTTTTAGACTACATACGATTAGAAAAGCCAGAAATTCTATTCCTTCAAGAAATAAAAACAGAAAACGTAAATTTCCCATTTGAAGAATTTAAAAAAGAAGGCTATGAGTCGTTTGTTTTTGGACAAAAGAGTTATAACGGTGTCGCATTCTTGTCAAAAATAAAAATAAATAATATTAATCTAAATTTTATTAAGGATGATTTAAATCAATCTCGTGTCATTACTGGAGATATACAAGTTAAAAAAAAAAAAATAAAACTTATCAATATTTATGTCCCAAATGGAAATCCAATTAATACTGAAAAATATGAATATAAAAAAAAATGGTTAGGAAAATTTTTAAACTCAGTTAAAAAAACTTTATTAACGGAAAAAAATATAATAATTTCTGGAGATTTTAATATTATACCTGAGGAGATAGATGTTTATGATTTTAATAAATTCTTAGATGATGCATTGTATAAAATTGAAATTAGGAAGTATTATAGAGAGTTAATAAACTATGGTTTCAAAGATATCTTTAGACTGCTCAAAAAAACTAAGCAAGAATATACGTTCTGGGATTATATGGCTGGATCTTGGCCCAAAAACTATGGCATGAGAATTGATCATTTTTTAGTTTCTGACAATTTACTGGAAAATATAAAAACAATAAATATTAATACAAAACCTAGAGGCAAAACAAAGCCATCAGATCACACACCGATAGAACTAGAGATTATTTAACACGTCCATATGCGTCTTTGTATCTAACAATATCTGTTTCTTTTAATGTGTGCCCCAATTGAGCTTCAACTATTTTAACAGATTCATTATAAATGTTCTCAATTCTATGAATTGAGCCTTTTGGTATAAAAATAGACTCATTTATTTTTTTAAAGAAAATTTTTTTATCAAGTGTAATCTTTGGTTTGCCGCTGGTTATTGTCCAGTGTTCGGATCTGTAGTAATGCTTCTGAAGACTAATAGAAGACATCTTGTTAATAGTTAATTCCTTTAATAGAAAATTTTTTCCTCTAAAAATATTTTTATAATGACCCCATGGGCGATAAAAAGTATTTTTCTTTATATGGGCATTTGTGGCTTTACTTTTCATAATCTTAAATATTTCCTTCCAACTGCCTAAATCAGACCAGGTCAAATTTAGTTGAATAGAATTAATTTCTTTAGCTTTCTCTAGAATTGCGTAGTCAAAGGATATTGCTTTTATTTTACTAAAATATTTTTTGTTTAAATTAATAATATTTTTATTTGATTTGCTTTTAATTGTAGCGTTAAGACAATGATCAAATAATTTTTTTTGTAGTTTCTTAGCGTTATGAATAATAGAATCTTTTCTGGCTAGCACGATGCCAGAATTCCAACAACCTTTTTTAAGAATAATTTTTTTAGCATTACTTATATTAGGTTTTTCAATAAATTTTATAACTTTGCTTATCTTTTTGTTAATTTTTTGTGTTAACAAATAACCATAGTCAGAACTTGGATTTTTAGGCTTAACGCTAAATATAAATATATTATTGTTATTTAAATTTGATAAATTTAGTTTTAAGATTTTGTTAAATTTGTCTTTTTCAGGAAGATAATGATCTGAGGGTAGAAATAAAATTGGTTGATTGGTTTTAATAGAATTGTCTAGAGTTGAGCTAATAATTGCAGGTGCTGTATTTTTTTTTATAGGTTCTAATATTATTTTAAATTTTTTTATTTTTTTATTCTTTAATGTTTGGCGAACTAATTTTTCGTAGATTTTATTCGTACTTATTATTGGGTTGTCAAAAATTGGGTTTTTTATTCTGTCTAAAGTTTTTCCAAAAAGTGTCCACCCTTCAAAATCTATAAATTGTTTTGAAGGATATTTCTTTAAATTAGGAAAAAGTCTGGCGCCTGCACCGCCACACAATATAACTGGCTTAACCTTCATTTAAATATCTGCGTAACATTTGATTTCTTTTTTTGCACCAGGATGAGTAGTCGCTCCTTTAAAAGTTGGTCCTACGGTCTGGGCGTATTTCCAAAGTGTTCCACTGCCAAAATTAATTTTTTTTGGTTTCCATTTTTTCTTTCTTGTTTTTAATTCTTTAGTTGAAAGTCTTACATTGATAGTTCCGTTGTTTGCATCGATATCAATTATGTCTCCATTTTTAAGTAAGGCTATTGGTCCACCTACAAATGCTTCTGGCCCGACATGTCCAATACAAAAACCTCTTGTCGCCCCAGAAAATCTACCGTCAGTTATTAACGCAACTGTCTCTCCTTTTCCTTGACCATAGATAGCTGCTGTGGTTGAAAGCATTTCTCGCATACCAGGACCCCCTTTTGGGCCCTCGTAACGTATTACAATTACATCACCATCTTTGTATTTTTTTTTTTGAACAGCATCAAAAGCTTTTTCTTCTGTGTCAAAGCATCTTGCTTTACCTGTAAATTTTAAATTTTTTAAACCTGCAACTTTAACTATAGCTCCTTCAGGAGCAAGGTTGCCTTTGAGGCAAACAACTCCACCATCAGGAGAAAGTGGGTTGTTATATCTTCTAATAACCTTTTGATTGTCATTAAACATAACTAACTTAAGATTCTCTTTCATGGTTTTGCCGGTAACAGTCATGCAACTACCGTGAATAAAACCACCTTCGTACAAAGTTTTTAAAATAATAGGTACGCCCCCTGCCTCAAACATATCTTTAGCAACATACTTACCTCCAGGTTTTAAATCTGCTAGGTAAGGAGTTTTTTTAAAAATTTTAGCAACATCCATTAAATCAAATTTAATCCCACACTCACTAGCTATAGCCGGAAGATGTAGCGCTGCATTTGTCGAACCACCTGTAGCTGCTACAATCACAGCAGCATTTTCAAGAGATTTAAGTGTCACAATATCTCTAGGTCTAATTTTTTTCTCTAATAAATTCATTACAGCTTTTCCGCTTAGATAAGAATATTTATCTCTTTCCAGGTATGGTGCTGGCGTACCTGAAGAATAAGGCAATGCAAGACCAATGGCTTCCGAAACACATGCCATAGTATTTGCTGTAAATTGGCCACCACAAGCACCGGCACTAGGACAGGCGACTAATTCTAATTCTGTAAGTTCTTTCTCTGAAATTTTTCCAGCTGAATGTTGACCAACTGCCTCGAATACATCAACTACCGTTACATCTTTGTTTTTGTATCTTCCTGGAAGAATTGAACCACCATAAATAAAAACACTTGGTACGTTTAATCTACACATGGCCATCATTAAGCCGGGTAAGGATTTATCACAACCTGCGACACCCACTAAAGCATCATATGAATGGCCTCTAACAGTTAATTCTGTAGAATCTGCAATGACTTCTCTTGAAATCAAAGATGATTTCATTCCTTCGTGCCCCATTGCAATGCCATCAGTAACAGTGATAGTGCAAAATTCTCTTGGCGTACCCTCAGCTTCAATAACTCCTTTTTTTACTGACTGTGCTTGTCTCATTAATGATGTATTGCAAGGAGCCGCTTCGTTCCATGTTGAAACGACACCAACAAAAGGTTTTGCTACATCCTTTTGCGTTAATTTCATTGCGTAGTAAAAAGATCTGTGCGGAGCTTTATTAGGTCCTAAGGTTGTGTGTCTACTAGGTAATTTTTTTTTATCAAATTTAGTCATTTTAATTAATACTTAATACAATACTTTTTAATTTAGATTGTTCAATCTTTAAATCTTTTAATAAAATCTTATCATTCGTTACAATATCCTTTGGTGCTTTTTTAACATAGTTTTTATTATTAAGTCTTTGATTCAATGAGACAATCTTTTTTTCTAGATCATTTAATTTATCTATTAGTTTATGTTTTTGTGCGTTTAGATTTATGCTTGTTTCAAATTTTAGACCTATTTTTTCCTTTAGTATAATAATTTGAATAATTGAATTGTTTTTAAGAGGTTTAAAAAAAATATTATTAACTCTTCCTACTTGTTTAATAATTTCTATATTATTATTAATATATTTTTTAATATTTCGGCTTTCTTTAAAATAAAAAATATCACAATATTCTTTAGGTGGGACATTAAGTTGTACTTTTGTTGATCTTATTGCACTGATGATTTTTATAACACAGTCAATTTCTTCTGAGTTTTTTTTATATAATTTTATTTTTTTTGGTACGGGCCATAGTGATGTAATAAGATCAGATTTTTCTTCCTTGTCGTACTTATTCTCTTGCCATACATGTTCTGTGAAAAAAGGCATAAAAGGATGTAAAAGTTTAAGTATGTTTGAAAGCATATACGCAGAAAATTGTTTAGCCTCAGAAATGGAAACTTTATTTTTGGAGCTAAATATAGGTTTCAAAAATTCTAAGTACCAATCACAGTATGAATGCCAAACAAAATTATAAAGAACTCTACTAGCTTCATCAAATCTAAAATCTTTAATGTGCTTAATAATTAAATCGTTTGTTTTAAAAAATTCGGAATATATCCACTGATTAATTTTGAGTTTTATTTTCTTTAAGTCAGTTTTTTTTTTATATTTACAACTATTAAGTTTTAAAAAATTGTTCGCACTCCATATTTTTGTAATAAAATTTCTATAACCCGTAACACGTTCTTTAGATAGCTTAACATCTCGCCCTGGGGATGCCATAGAGATCAAAGTAAATCTTAGAGGATCAGCCCCGTATTCATTTATTAATTCAAGTGGATCTATAACATTGCCTTTCGATTTGGACATTTTTTGTCCCTTTTCATCTCTAACAAGCGCATGAACGTAAACTTTTTTAAAAGGAGTGTCTTTTAAGAAATGGTTTCCCATCATTAACATTCTAGCTACCCAAAAAAAAATTATATCGAACCCTGTAACTAAAACTGAAGTAGGGTAAAATTTTTTTAAAGTACTAGACTTTTCTGGCCAACCAAGTGTTGCAAAAGGCCAGAGAGCAGAAGAAAACCAAGTATCTAGAACATCTGTTTCTTGTTTTAGTTTAAAAATATTTTTTTTGTAATATCTTTTGGCTAAAGTTTCTGCTTCTTTTTCGTTCAATGCTGCAAAGATTTTTCCATCATGACCGTACCAAACTGGTATTCTATGTCCCCACCAAATTTGCCTAGAAATGCACCAGGGTTCAATATTGTTCATCCATTGAAAAAAAGTTTTTGTCCAATTTTCAGGGAAAAAAATTGTTTTTTTTGTTTTTACACTTTGAATTGGTTTTTTTGAAAGTGATTTAGCATCGACAAACCACTGCTCCGTTAATAGAGGTTCAATTATTGTATTAGATCTATCTCCATAAGGTATTTTATTTTTAACATTCTCTATTTTTTCTAAAACATTTAAACTTTTAAGTTCATTAATAATTTTTTTTCTAGCTTCAAATCTGTCAAGCCCTACATATGATTTGATTCCATTATTGTTAATTTTGCCATCTTTTTCTAAGATGTTAATAATCTCCAATTTATTTCTCTTGCCAACATCGTAATCATTAAAATCGTGAGCAGGAGTAATCTTAACAGCACCAGTCCCTTGTTCTGGATCTGCGTAGTAATCTTCGATAATTTTAATTTTTCTATTAACAATTGGAATGATTGCAAGTTTTCCAACAAGATTTTTAAATCTTTCATCCTTAGGATTAACAGCAATCGCTGTATCTCCCATCATGGTTTCTGGTCTTGTTGTAGCAATAGTAATTTTTTCTTTAGATTCAGCTATAGAATAATTGATATAATAAAGCTGGGACTGAACTTCGTTTTGCACAACTTCTAAATCTGAAATTGCAGTCTGCAGTTGGGTGTCCCAATTAACTAATTTCTTATCTTTATAAATTAATTTTTTATTAAAAAGAGCCACGAAAACTTTTGTTACTGCTTTAGACATCTGTTCATCCATTGTAAATCTAGAACGAGACCAGTCACAAGAACAGCCAAGTTTTTTTAATTGTTCTAAAATTAATCCTCCTGATTCTTCTTTCCATTCCCAAACTTTTTCAATAAATTTTTCTCTTCCAATATCATTTTTACTTATATTTTCTTTTGCTAAATTTTTTTCAACAATAGCTTGGGTTGCTATTCCAGCATGGTCTGTACCGGGTTGCCATAAAGTTTCATGACCCTTCATACGATAGAATCTAACAAGCAGATCTTGCAGGCTATTGTTCAAGGCGTGCCCCATATGTAGTCTACCGGTTATATTTGGCGGAGGTATAACTATGGAAAAAACTTTTTTTTTTGATTTTGTAGGTACGGGTTTGAAAGCATCTTTCTTTTCCCAAAAATTATAAATCTTTTTCTCTTGAATAGAATGATCGTATTTTTTAAATTCCATGTAAAAAAAACCTAACTATAAATTTATTTATAAATTCTTAATAGCTTTGTAAAAAACCAATGGAACCTGAAGACTCCATTGCAAAAAGAATTATATTATCTTCTTCAAGATATATCAAATCTCTGATCCTCTCTCCAATAAAAATTTTTTCTACATATATTGTTTTGGTGAAACTATTGTTAAATTTAACTCTTAAAAGATGTTTGTAGTTAAGTGAGGCAACTAGATAATTATTTTGCCATTTTTTGGAAAAATTATTATCAATTTTTATAATTTCACTTATTCCTATTGAGGGAACAAAACTAATTAAAGGCTCTTCGAAACCAAAATCTTCATGACTGTTTTTATAGTCTTTTTCATTTGAATCAGTTTTTTTGTAATTTTCTCCGTAAGAAGCTATATCCCATCCATAGTTTTTATTTTTTTCGATCTTGTTTATTTCATCGCCTCCCCTCGGGCCGTTTTCTGTGGCTAAAATTATATTTTTATCTACATGCAGTCCTAAAATATTTCTATGACCTTTTGAAAAAATTTTATATTTAAGATTGTCGTCATTGATCTCAATTATTTTTCCAAATAGAGAATTGTCACTTTGAGGCTTGCTATTATTTTTGTTACCCTTGTTTAGATCGGCCGCAGCTGTACTTAGGTAAATTAAATTTTTACCATCTTTATTAATTTTTTGAATTCGTCCAGATTGTATTTCACTAATACACTCACTTGAATTAAAAATTTTTTTGAAATTTAAATTTTTTAAATTTATATCTGCTCTGTATAAATTTAATATCTCGCAATTATTTTTAATATTCACACTTGATAAATATAAAAAATTATTATCCACCAATATATCTAATATTCTATTTTCATTCAAATTGCTTTCAATTTTAACAAATTCCAATTCTTTTTTTTTTAGTTCATCAATACTTTTATAAAAAAAATTATTTCCATACTTAGATTTTAATATTATTTTATTTTTGTAACGATCCAAATAAAAAGTTTTAACATTTTGGACTTTTAAATTTTTAGCATACCCAGCTCCGGTAATTGACAAATTTTTTACTGGAATAATTTCATAATTTAAATTTGTAAATTGCGTTTCCGGTAAAAATTTTTCGTTGTAGTCGTTATTTAATCTATTTGTGCTTCTTTTGTTTTGATAAACTACTTTTACAAATGAATATAGATTCTCTGGAAGTGAGGTTTGGACAAAATTTACGATAAAATTTTTACCAGGAATGTATTGAGGGAAAAAAACTGAAAGGGTAAAGATTAAAAAAAACGTATAGAATAAATATTTAAATGATTTCATGTGATTGTTATATCAAAATATTTAAATTATGCTTGCTTTTCTATATGGAAGGCATAATGGCTAAATAATGGACAAAATTATAATAAACTCTTGGGCACTGTTTACTGGATTTGGAATTATTGTAATATCACATGGATTTCAAGGGAATCTATTAGGTATCAGATCTGTAATTGAAAATTTTAATTTTATTGCAACAGGAACAATAATGTCGAGTTATTTTGTTGGTTTTTTTATTGGTGCAACTATGGTTCCAAAACTTGTAACTAAAGTTGGTCATATTAGAGTTTTTGCAGCTTTTGCATCTATGGCTTCTCTCAGCTCTTTAATTCATATTGTTTTTGTGGACCCCTACGTTTGGATCGTAGCAAGGTTTTTAACTGGGTTTAGTATGATCGGTATATTTATAATTGTTGAAAGCTGGTTAAATGACAGGGCTAATAACAAAACACGTGGAAAAGTTTTATCACTCTACATGTTAATTACATATGCAGGTATGGCTTTAGGTAATTTCTTGCTGAACATAAGTGACCCTAGACAATATGAGCCTTTTATTTTGATTTCTTTATTGTTTTCAATAGCATTAATTCCAATACTTCTAACAAAACGTAAGCCTCCAAAATTTAAAAAAACAAGTTCTATTAAAATTAAAGAACTTTTTAGAATCTCGCCATTTGGAAGTGTTTCCATGTTTTGTACTGGTTTTATTTTGGCTCCCATATTCAGTCTTTTGTCTGTTTATGCAATTACAATGAAATTAACTATATTTGAAACATCTTTATTATTAGTTGGAGTAATGCTCGCTGGGGCTTTTTTTCAATGGCCTATAGGATCTCTATCAGACAAATATGATAGGAGAAAAATTATAATAGGATCGTCTATAATTGCGGTTATTTTTGCCCTTTCAGCAATTCTTGTTTCAGGCATAGGTAATTCTTTGCCAAATCTATTCATGGAGTCAACAGTAAGTTTTAATTATTTTTCAACTACTATAGACAAATCAAAACTTTTTGTTTTTTTAATTTTATTTGCAGGTGTAACTCTTCCTTTGTTCTCTCTTAATCTTGCGCTTGTTAATGATTACATTCCAAAAGAAAAGTTTGTCGCAGCAGGTGGAGGGTTAAATATAATATTTGGGCTTGGTGCAATGGCGGGTCCTGTAATGTGTTCAACATTGATGCATTTTTTAGGTCCTAATGGTTTCTTTGTTCACATTCTAATTTTTCTTTTTACAATAATTATATTTGGGTTTTATAGATTACATCAAAGAGAAATTGAAAATAACCCCGAGTCTACATTTACGCCTTTGCCAACGAGCATAACACCTTTAGGTATTGAGCTTGATCCCGATACTGGTGTGGATTTATCTAACATCGAAGAAAAATAAGTTTAAATTACTTAAAATTTCTTTGGAATTCTTGATGTGCTAGAGCCACATTTGTGCTCATTAGCATTATTGATTAAATAATCACTATGATGTAAAAAACAGATAATTACGTAAGTCTTGTATAAATTTGACCTAGTTGGCCACGTGGCGGAATGGTTACGCAGAGGACTGCAAATCCTTGTATCCCAGTTCAATTCTGGGCGTGGCCTCCAAGAAATTAGTTGTTTTGTTTTTTTAAAAAAAGTATGTTGCTTTTTATTCCTCGGTAGCTCAGTTGGTAGAGCAGTTGACTGTTAATCAATTGGTCGCAGGTTCGAGTCCTGCCCGAGGAGCCAACTAACCAGTTTTATTTAGAGCTTCAGTGTTACTTAAAACTTGTAAAATTTTCTCTTTTTCTTTGCTCGGTAGTGATGTGAAGATTTTAGTTAAAAATGAATAATTTAAGTCTCCCGATATACCCTCTTCTGAATTAAATGTTTTATAGTTTTTATATCCTTCGTAAAAATAAACGATTGGAACATTTAAAAATTGTGAAATTTGCATTAAGCGATTAGAACTCACGCCGTTTGTTCCCTTCTCATATTTTTGAATTTGTTGAAATGTAACGTTGATAGCTTCTGCCACTTTAGTTTGTGTTAAACCTAAAGAGAGTCTTCTCATTCTAAGTTTTCTACCTAAATATATATTAAAGTTTTCTTCCATATGAACTTTCTATTTAAACGAATTCAACATTAAAATTAAATTATTTGCAAGAATTAAAAACGAATAATATATTTAAATTTTAGCTCAAAATGGTCAAAAATTAATTAATTATTCATATTGACACTAGCTAAAAAAAAAAAATGAAAAAAAATTAATTATTAGTTTTAAGTCTATATTCCCAATATCCAGTTTTATTAAAAGCAGCTTTCAGCCATATATTGGTTTTTTTTTCATACCAAACATCTATATTTAGTTTTTTACTTTCAGATAAATTTTTGTCCGTAGATGATAAGTTAAAACGCAATGCGTCGAAATTTTTTCCATATAAATTTATCTTTTCTTCTCCCAAAAAAGTAACTTTTTGTTTGATAATTCTTCCAGAAACAGCGCTAATCTGTGCTTTCGCTTTGATAATTTCATGGTTCCACCATGTGCCTACGGGAAATTCTTTATGCGCAATTAATTGATTTTCTGATCCAGAAATTATTAATTTATTTTTTTCATTATCAAATTTTATTGATGTATTTTTAATTTTTTTATTTTGATTTGTATTTGACGAAAAATTTACTAATTGACTGTTTTTAAACTGCTCCTCAGTATTCCCAGAGTAGCTGTATAAATCTATTCCTAGTTTTGTTATTTTAAATTCAATCTTGCTTTTTACATTTAATTTATTGTCTTTTTTTTCAAATTTATAGTTGTGAAACCCAATAGATTTGTTGTTTCTTAATAATTCATACTCTAAGGTATTTAAATTTTCATAATGTTGAGTATGTGCTATTACTTCACTCGAAAAGATTGACAAAAATATAATTGAAAGAATTTTTTTTTTCATATAATTAGAAATATGGATAACAGCAACATTTTAAAACAAATTGGAAATACACCATTAATCAAAATAAAACAAGCGTCAGAATTAACCAATTGTAATATATACGGTAAGGCAGAATATTTTAATCCTGGTGAGTCAATTAAAGATCGAACTGCATTATTTATTGTTCAGGATGCAATAAAAAACAAACAAGTTCAAAAAGGTGGAATAGTCGTAGAAGGAACCGCTGGAAATACAGGTATAGGCTTAGCTATAGTAACAAAAGCATACGGGTTAAGATTAAAAATTGTTATTCCAAGAACTCAATCTATTGAAAAAAAACAAATTCTTAGAGATTTAGGTGCTGAACTTATTGAAGTAGAAGCAGTACCTTATTCAAATCCAAATAATTATATAAAGCAGTCTAAGAAAATTGCAGACGAATTGTGTAAAACTGAGCTTAATGGAGTTGTCTGGGCTAATCAATTTGACAATACAGTTAATACTGAGGCACACATAAAAACAACTGCAAAAGAAATATGGACTCAAACAGCTGGTCAAATTCATGGCTTTGTGTGTGCAGTTGGAACTGGTGGCACTCTTGCTGGAGTGTCAATCGGATTAAAAAATATGAATAAAAATATTAAAATAGCTTTGGTTGATCCAATGGGTTCATCTTTATATTCTCACATTAAATTTAACAAATTAGAAAGCTCTGGAAATTCAATAACTGAAGGAATTGGAACAGGTAGAATTACAAAAAATTTTGCAAAGGCTTTAGTTGATGATGCTTTTCAAGTTAACGATGAGGAAGCTTTAAATACAATATTTAAACTTAAATTAGATCAAGGTATAGAGCTTGGAGGTTCTTCTGGGATTAATATATGTGGAGCAATAAAACTTGCAAAAAAAATGGGTCCGGGACATAATATTGTAACTATTCTTTGTGATCCGGGAAAACGATACGCAAGTAAAATTTATAACAAAGATTTTTTAAAAAGTAAAAATTTACCAATACCTAGTTGGTTATAATATCTGACTTAAGAAAAGTTTTGTTCTATCTGATTTAGGGTTTTCAAAAAAATCATTAGTTTTAGCCCTCTCAACAATGCGTCCTTCATCCATAAATATCATGTTATCAGCAACTTCTTTGGCAAAACCCATCTCGTGTGTCACGACAATCATGGTCATGCCACCTTTAGCTAGATCAACCATAACATCTAAAACTTCTTTAATCATTTCAGGGTCTAGTGCAGATGTAGGTTCGTCAAATAACATTATTTTAGGTTCCATACATAAAGCTCTTGCAATCGCGGCTCTTTGCTGTTGTCCACCAGATAACTGGCCAGGAAATTTTGCTGCTTGATCCACAATTTGTACTCTTTTTAAATTCTCCATAGCTAATTCTTCGGCTTGTTTTTTTGGTAATTTTTTTACCCAGATTGGAGCCAGTGAACAATTATCTAGAATTGATAAATGTGGGAATAGATTAAACTGCTGAAAAACCATTCCAACTTCAGCTCTGATATTCTCAATATTTTTAGTATTTTCTGAAATCTCTTTGCCATCGACTATAATTAACCCTTCTTGATGTTCTTCAAGTCTATTAATACATCTAATTAAAGTAGATTTACCTGAACCAGAGGGTCCACAAACAACTATTTTTTCTTTAGGTTTAACCTCGAGATTAATTTCTTTTAAAACTTGAAATTTATCAAACCATTTATTTACATTCTTCAATTCAATTATATTTGACATTTTATCTCTCTGTACTTAGTTTTTTTTCTAAATTTTGACTATACCTACTCATTGAAAAACAAATAATCCAAAAAACAAAGGCGGCAAAAACATAGCCTTCTGTTGCCATGCCTAACCATTCAGGATTAGTTTTAGCTAAACCTATCATACCAGCCAATTCAAGCAACCCTACGACAAAAATTAATGGGGTGTCTTTTACCAATGCTAAAAAGGTATTTGCAATGCCTGGGATCACTAATTTTAATGCTTGAGGCATAATAATTAAAAAATGCATTCTCCAATAACCCATACCAAGAGACTTTGCCGCATCATATTGACCTCTTGGAAGAGCTTGTAAGCCGCCTCTTACTACCTCGGCCATATATGCTGCTTCAAATAGTGTTATTGCAATAATAACCCTCATTAATTTATCCATATAAGTTCCGTCTGGTAAAAACATTGGAAACATGACTGCCGACATAAATAAAACTGTTATTAAGGGCACGCCTCTCCACAACTCTATAAACCCAATTGAAGAATATTTTATTGCGGGTAAATCAGACCTTCTACCTAGCGCTAAAAAAACACCAATAGGAAAGCAAAAAATAAGAGCAAAGGCAGAAACTATAAAAGTTAGTGATAGACCTCCCCACGCACCAGTTTCAATCCATTTCAAACCAAATATTCCACCTGAAATAAGGTTTAAAGCTATTATTGGAAAAATAAAAAGTAAAAATAAAATTATATATTTCTTAAATTTGTTAGGAAGAATAAAAATAGAGATAATCGATCCAAATAAAACTAAAAAAGATATGTTAATTCTCCATTGTTCAGCATCTGGATACATTCCATACATAAATCTATTAAACCAAACTTTGACAAAAACCCAGCAAGCTCCCTCGCCAGTACAGTCTTCTTTTGTATTACCTAAAAAATTAGCCTCAAAAAAAGCCCAATTTAATAAAGATGGTACATATTTTATTAAAATAAAAATTACAATTAGAGATAAAATTGCATTAATATTACTTGAATTAAGATTTTTGTTAATTCGATCTAATGTTTTGTTCCCACTGTATTCAATTCTTATGAGGTGAAGACCAAGAGTGCCTAACATCAAGGGGGTAAGATAGCTAATTAGGCTGGGTAAAAATCCAGTTATATTAAAATTTAAAAAATTATTGCTAACAATGTCAAAAAATCCAATACTTAGAAGGATAGTGCCTAAAACTAGATAGGTCAGAAGATTTTCTTTGTTTGGTTTTAATGTAATTAAATTCATTTTATTTTTCTTTTATAGCCACGCTTTGGTTGTACCAATTCATGAAAGAAGAAATCGATAAACTAAGTAGTAAATAAGTACCCATGGTGATACTTACAATCTCAATAGCCCTACCGGTCTGCATTAGTGCAGTTCCTGCAAATACAAGAACAATATCTGGATATGCAATAGCAGCAGCTAAAGAAGAATTTTTTGTTAAGTTTAGATATTGATTAGTTGTAGGTGGAATAATTATTCTCAAAGCTTGAGGTAAGATAACAAGTTTTAAAATTTGTGTTTTGGTTAAGCCAATTGATGCAGCGGCTTCTTTTTGACCTTTACCTACTCCTAGAATACCAGCTCTAACATTTTCTGCTATGAATGTAGCAGTATACATAGACAAAGCCATTGCTAGTGCCATCAATTCTGGAATTATACTAACCCCTCCTCGAAAATTAAAAATTGTAGCTGACATTTGTTTTAAAACAGGAATTTCAAATTCAAGTTCCACACCCCCAATTAAAAAACTTAAAAAAGGAAGTGCAAATAATAATGCTATGCCAATATAAAATGATGGGACATATTTTCCAAATTCTTCTCTTTGTTTTTTTGCGTATTTAGAAACAAAAATAATAGCAATAATCGCAGCTATAACTGAATAAATAAATATGGAAAAATTGGTCCATATAAATTTTGGCACATACCAACCTTTAACTGTTAAGTACGAAATATCATTAAAATTCATAGCTTGCTCTGGTAGCGGTAGTGCTCTTAAAGCAGCAAAATACCAAAAAAATAATTGCAGCAATAAAGGTATGTTTCTAAAAATTTCGACATAGACTTCTGAAAATTTAGCAACTAGATAATTGGAAGAAAGTCTTCCAATTCCAACAGTAACTCCAATTAAGGTTGCGATTATAATACCTATAAATGAAACTAAAAGAGTATTTAATAAACCTACTAAAAATGCTCTAGCATATGAACGAGAGCCATCGTAATCAATTAATGAAAAACCTATGTCAAAAGATGCTTCTTGTGTAAGGAAACCAAATCCAAAAGCAATACCTCTATTCTCCATATTGACCTGCGCATTAAAAGTAAAATAACTTATTATTAATACAATAGATAAAAGTGTTAGAACTTGAGGTATTAATCTCTTCTTATTTTTTAGGTCTATTAAAAAGGCTTTAAAATTCACTATTTTTTTTAACTGTAGTTAATTTGATTTTGATTTTATTCATTTGCAATGATCATAAAAAAAAGGGCTAGATAAATCTAGCCCTTTTAAATTTTAAATTAATGTTAATAATTATCTAGCTGGTGCTACGTATAATATACCACCTTTAGTCCAAAGTTCATTTGGTCCTCTGTCGGGCATAATACCAGTGCTGGCTATGTGTTTCTCATAGATTTCACCGTAATTACCAACTTGCTCAATAATTCTTAAGCTCCATTCGTTATCTAGGCCGAAAGCAGATCCTAATTCACCTTCAGAACCAACTAATCTTTTGATTTGTGGGTTTTCTGAATCTTTTAGGCTAGAAGCATTTGATGAGTTAATACCATATTCTTCAGCTTCGATCATAACGTTTAGAGACCATCTAACAATATCTTCCCAAACAGCATCACCTTGGCGTACGACTGGTCCAAGTGGCTCTTTAGAAATTGTTTCAGGTAATACTTTGTGATCATCAGGAGAGCTCATTTTCGTTCTTTGTGCAGCTAAACCTGATTTATCAGTAGTGTATGTATCACATCTTCCAGCATCATAAGCAGCAACAACTTCATCGGCTTTTTCAAAAGCAATTGGCTCGTAACTTATGTTTTTAGAATTAAAGAAATCTCTCATATTTAATTCAGTTGTAGTTCCTGTGTTCGTGCAAGCAGAAATACCACTTTGAAAATCATTAACTGAATTAATTCCAGAGTTTTTTCTTACCATAAAACCTTGGCCATCGTAGAAGTTAACACCAACAAAAGTTAAACCAATGTCAGCATCTCTTGATAGTGTCCAAGTAGTGTTTCTAGAAAGAATATCGATTTCACCTGCGATTAATGCAGTAAATCTTTCTTTAGCACTTAATGGCGTGTATTTAACTTTATCTGCGTCACCCAATACAGCAGCAGCAACAGCTCTACATACGTCAACGTCTATACCAGACCAGTTACCAGCAGTATCAGCATTTGAAAACCCTGGCAGTCCTTGTGAAACTCCACATTTTACAAAGCCGGCTTTTTGAGTGTTCTCTAATGTTTTAGATTTTTTAGAATTTCCACCACCACCTTGTTGCTGACAAGCAATAAGAATTAATGATGCAAATCCAATAAAAATCAAATTTTTAATAGTTTTTAACATTTTAGATATCCTTTTTTTTAGTGTTATTATATTTTGATCGATCAAAATTCCTTTAAACATAGAGAAATTAAAATTATGGTTCAAGTCATTAGATGTAAATGTACAATATATAGATTTTCTAGAAGAATTATAACTAGATGTTGTTTTAATATTTAAGAATTTAAATTTAACTGATATTGAAGTCTGGAGAGGTAAGTTCAAATAATCTACTCATAGTTCTTTTATAAGGATTGTGAAGCCTTCTAGAAGACGTAAAATTTTTTTGATTAAATTGAGCGCTAACCATAATTGAAATTTTTTTTTCATAAAGAATGTCAATTAAAGAAATAAATCTTTGTTGTAAATCTGCATTATCATCATTAAAATTTGGGATGTTGTCTATTGTTATAAAATTACACTTATCAGCTATGCTTATATAATCTTCGGAACCAATATTAACAGCGCACAATTCATTAAAGGTAAACCTAGCAAGACCTTCGTAAAAAAAATTAATTAAAAATACTCTACCTTTTATCTCTAGTTTAATAGGTTTATTAACTTTTCCTTTGGATAGTTGTCTAAAAATCTGACTTATTTGAAAAGATGTTAGCTCATTTACAGGATAAAAAAAACGTTCAAGTGTAGAGGTTCCGAATTTTCTATAATCTTGATCAATAATTAATTCATATTCACAACAAAAATTGTCGATAATGTCAATAAAGGGTAAAAATTGTTCTCTTTGTAAACCGTCTTTATATAAATCTTTAATTTTTACATTGGATGTAATTAAAATTTTTATATTTTCTTTAAAAATTATTTCAAATAATTTACCTAAAATCATTGCGTCTACAATATTGGTTACTTGAAACTCATCCAGGTAAATTAAATCTGTTTTTTCTTTAAGGTTTTTTACAAAAGCTTCTATAGAATTATTATTTTTTTTATAATTATATCTAAAGTCATGAAAATTAATCATAAATTCACTAAAATGCATTCGTTTTTTTGGAATCTTTAATTGATCAAAAAAGAAGTTGATCAACATAGTCTTACCTACTCCGACATCGCCATGTAGATAAAAACCTAATTTTTTTCCCGTTTTTCTGAAAAAGTTAAAAAATTTATTTTTAAAGGGACTACTATATCTGTAAAAATTGATGATTGAGTCTAATGCTTTGATTTGTTCTTCGTTATATTGGAATTGATTGTGAGAACAGTATTTTAAAAATTCGTTTTTCAATAGATTTTTAACGGTTGTTAATGATTCATTGTAAGAATTAACTAATTATATATTAATTTAAAAAAATAGGGTAGTTTATAGAAAGTGCTATGGAAATCGTAACTACACCTATCGATAAACTCAATAAAGACGAAGTAAAAGTCAAAGAATTATTTCAAGAAAACAAACAATCCTTTGAAATAACAGATGCATCAATATTCGATAGTACATTAAAAGAAATTGATCAAATCCTTAACAATCTTGAAGAAAAATCAGAAATTAAACAAGAGGCATCAGATAAATTTCATTCGTCACCAGAAGTAAAATTTCCTGCATCAGTAACTCCTGTAACAAAAAATGTATTAAATAAAGAACCTATTAATGAAATTGAAGAACATTTAATTGATCAAAATCTTCTCACAATTCATGAAGTGGCTGACATTAAAGAAAGCGATAAAAAAAAAGTAAAAAACTTTTTTGGTTTCTATAGTTATCTAATTTTTATTATTTTTATATTTCTTGCACTTTATGGTGCTTTAGATGTTTCGAAAAATTTAATTATTTCTAAATATCCAAAGTCAGCACAATATATTCAATACTTTTATGAGGTAATTGAAATTGTTAAAGTTTCAATTTTTAATCTCGCTGACTATATTCAGAATAAAAATTAAATCTAAAATCATTGCTTTTATTGGTGTGACTAGCACTAAACTTATCTTGAAATATGTTAAAATAACAATATAAAGCGATGATATGAAAAATATATTATCTTTTTTAATTTTATTACTATTCTGTTTTTCTTGTGCAACTCCAACTGTAGTAAATGTTATCGGACCAAATGATAGTTCGTTAAATTGTAAAGAATTGAGCTCAGAAATTGCTAAAGCTAACCAGTATGCTGATAAAGCTCAAGAAGCAAAAAAAATGGATAACCCACATAATATAGCTGCTTTAATATTTTTTTTTCCTGGGATAGGAGTAACTATGAAGAATGTAGAGGAAGCTGCGGAGGCCGCAAATGCTCGAACGATACATTTAAACAAATTAAAAGAAAAAAAAAATTGTTAAGATTCTTTCCTTAAAAACTTCTATTCCTATTTTTATAACTTTATTAATTTTTGGTGCGCCCTCGAGGATTCGAACCTCGGACCCTCGGTTTAGAAAACCGATGCTCTATCCAACTGAGCTAAGGGCGCGTTTGAGTAATTTAATATAATTTTAACTATAGAAAAAGTTAAAAATAATTAAGATGTTAGTTTCTATTAGAAACAAACTATATGATCAATGTTTATAGGTCTCTTAATTCCAAATTTCTCATCAACTTCGTGCTGGTGAATGTGATGTGAATGAACAAATACTGGAATCATTAAATTACTTAAGGTTTTAAGTGTATATATAAAGTTAGTTCCCCTAAATTGCCTGTCTACGACTTCTAATTTTAAATTACTTCCATCATCATGTTCTAAATCCTCGGGTTGTATTAGCAGCTTGACTACGGATCCTTTTGGGTAATGCTTGATAAAATTACCCTTAATTGTACCGAGGTCGGGACTTTCTAAAGTATTTTCTCCAGTAACTTTTGCTGGAATCAAAGTTCCTCTGTTTAAAAAATTTACAACTTCAATAGAATTGGGAAAATGATAAACATTATAAGGATCGTCATATTGTTTGAGCTGTCCATCTAAAATAATTCCGCATTTTGATCCAAGGTAAAAAGCTTCGTAGGAGTCATGCGTTACAATTATAGTTGTAATTTTATTTTCTGTTAGAACGCGTTTTAATTTAACTTGAATTTCCTCCTTAAAATTTTGATCAACATTAGACAAAGGCTCGTCTAGTAATAATAGGTCCGGGTTAGACAGAAGAGACCTGGCTAATGTAGCTCTTTGTGCTTCTCCAGAGCTTATTTGATGTGGAAATTTATTAACCACATGCTCTAAATGTAAAAATTTAATCACTTCATTAATATTTAAATTTTTTTTCTTATTATTGTTTCTCTCAGCGCCAAATTCTATATTTCGAATAACATTATAATGTGGAAATAAAGAGTTGTCTTGAAATGCTAAAGAAATATTTCTATTTTCAGGTTCGATATGTGTATCTTTAGAAGATAATATTTTATTATTTAAAGTAATTTTTCCTGAATGGATTTTTTCTAGACCTGCTATAGTTCTTAGAATTGTAGTCTTGCCTATTCCAGAAGGGCCTAATAAACAAACTATATCTCCTTTATTTTCGATGTGTAAAGAGACGTTGTTTACTTTATTTTTAACACTAGCAGTGAAAGTAACATTGTCTATTTCTAAAAAGTTTTTACCCATAATTTTAATCTTTAAGAATATATCTAGATGTAATCAAAATAAAGAAACTTGCAATAATAATAAGGAATAAAGACGGTGCGGCTGCTGCTTCAAGTAAATCTTGAGATGCAAAAATATAAGCTGTTGTGGCAAATGTTTCAAAATTAAAAGGCCTCATTATTAATGTTATTGGTAATTCTTTTATAATTTCAATAGCTATCAAAATACCTATTAAAAGCATCGAGTCCTTTAAATAAGGAATGTGAATGTTGGTAAAGGTTTTAAGTTTTGAATAACCTAACAGGTAAGCACTCTCATCAATTGAATAATTAATTTTTAAATAACCTGACTTAAGACCATTACTTGCCAATGAGTAAAATCTAATGAAATATACTAAAACCAAACCAAACACGGAACCAATAAAAATTGATTTAATAGTCTTAAATCCAAAAAAACTAACAACGTTATTGTCAAACCAAGATATGAAAGTAATGAAAGCTACAGCTAAAATTATTCCAGGTATAGCATAACCTGAAACAGAAAAAGTAGTTATCAAGCTCAATAGTTTGCTTCTAGTTACTCTGTTCCCATAATTTGAAATAAAACTTAAAGAAATTAGTAAAATACTCGATAAGAAAACTAATAACATAGTATTTGAAAATAGTTTTATCAAATTTAAATCTGCTAAATGCTTTGGAAAACTAATGGTCCAATATAGCATTTGTAAAACAGGAAATAAAAAGCTAATAAAAAATACTAAAGCGCAAAAAGTAAAAGCAAAAACAGATTTTTTTCCTTTGAGACATATAGGTAATTTTTTTTTAAAACCACTTTTAGTAGGTGTGTGGTATTGAGCTTTTTTTCTAGAAAAATTTTCTAAAACAAATAAACCAAGAATAAATATTAATAAATAGAAGGATAGTCTATTAGCAAGAACAAGATCATCGAATGAAATCCATGCATTATAAATCGCTGTTGTTAATGTTGAGATACCAAAGAAAGAAACCGATCCAAAATCAGACAAAGTCTCCATTGCCACAAGAGAAAGTCCCGCAACAATGGCTGGTCTTGCTGAAGGCAAAATTATATTTAAAAAAGATCTTTTTTTAGAGAATCCTAAATTCTTACCGAGCTCAATTAAATTTTGGGATTGATAATGAAAAGATGCCCTGGTTAAAACGTAGACATAACCAAATAATGAGAGTGAAATAGATAAAATGGCTCCCATCATACCGTCAAATTTTGGTATATATGTATTGTAATTTGCCTCTCCAAATAAATTTTTTAAAATTGAAAAAGCCGTGCCATAATTTTCAAAAAAAGCAGTTAATGAATAAGCGTAAATGTATGCTGGAACTGCAAATGACAAAATTAAAGCCCATTTAAAAAAATTTACTCCTGGGAAGTTGTAAAAAGAAACTAGATATGCAGAAGTTACGCCAATTAAAAATGTTAATATTAAGACACCTATTAAAAGAACTAAAGAATTGAAAATATACTCATATAAAAAAGTGTTTTTTAGAATTATTGAGTAGTTACCTGTGTTGTCGAAGAAACTACTAAAAACTGTTAGTATGGGGATAGCTACTATTAAAGATATTAAGAAAGAACTTAAATACCAAATATTAATTTTTTTTAAAAGCATTTATATTATGCCCATAACACAATTAATGGGGTAATTCATTAAAAGTAATCATGGGCACTTGAGAAAAAAATTAATTAATTTTCTTCCATTTATCAATGTCAATTTTTTTACACTCTGATGAAAAATTAGAACGTTTCAATTGCAAAAACATTAAACTAGCTTCATCAGTTGAATTATTTACATCAACATTAAATAAATCTTTTTTTAACTCTCTCAATAGAAAATAAATAGAATAATATCTTTTTATTTCCATTTT
>Ga0307986_10000859_pt1 | contig 22393 bp, 21 predicted proteins | sample EllFjometageno82_FD_203170 | JGI IMG/M metagenome (GOLD analysis project Ga0307986, IMG submission 203170) | Marine microbial communities from Ellis Fjord, Antarctic Ocean - #82 | ecosystem: Environmental > Aquatic > Marine > Unclassified | place: Southern Ocean | collected 2014-10-09
GAAGGAGTTGTTCTAGCACCTTCTGCATTTTCTAAAACTTTGGGTTGACTACCTTCCATGATAGATACACATGAATTTGTTGTTCCTAAATCTATTCCAATAATTTTGCTCATAATTTAAATCCTATCCTTCATATAAGTGTTAATTTATAATCTACAAGTTCTGACAAATATTATTAATTGTCTGAATTTTCTCTATTTTCCTCATTTTTTTCTTCTTTAATCTCAGCTTTCTTTGAAACCCCTACTAGAGAAGGCCTAAGTAGCCTATCTTTCATCATAAAACCCTTTTGGATTTCTTGAACAATTGTACCAGGTTCTTTTTGATCATCATCAATTTCTATCATTGCTTGGTGAAGATTTGGATCAAGTTTTTTACCAATTGAATCTATAGCAGTGATTCCATTTTTTGATAAAATAGAGACCATATCTTTATTTATAATGTCAAAATGTTCTAAAGTTTTTTTTAAAGCCTCTGAATTTTTTAAAACTTCATCATTTTCTAATATCTGTTTTGATCTTTCTAGATTGTCAATAAGATTTAAAGTTTCTTTAGCAAAAGCAAAACCACCATAGCTAAATGCATCTTCTCTTTCTTTTTCAAACCTTCTTCTTTGGTTTTCCATTTCAGCAAACGTTCTAGCCATTTTATCCTCCAATTCTAAAATTTTTTCTTCTGGAGTAATTTCTTTTAGCCCATCTGCATTCTCCAGTGAATCTTTTTCAATTTCATTGGGTTCACCACTTTGGCTTTCAGTATTAATCTCATCGGCTTCAGTAGCTTGGCTTTCAGTATTAATCTCATCGGCTTCAGTAGCTTGGCTTTCAGTATTGATGTTTTGATCTTTTTCCATTGAGGTTTATATGGTATGAAATTCAATAATTGCTAGATGTTAAAGAAAAAAATTACAAAGATATTAGTAGGAACGAACAATAGTGGAAAACTAAAGGAAATCAGAGGTTTATTGCCTAAAAACCTAAAAATTTACTCTACATCTGACTTTAAAATTAAAAGTCCTATTGAAAATGGAAAAACTTTTGAAGAAAATTCATTAATAAAAGCCAGATTTTTTTCTAAAAAATCAAAATTGATTTGTTTATCGGACGACTCAGGTCTGGAGATTGATGCCTTAAATGGTAGCCCGGGTATTTATTCTGCCAGATGGGGAGGAAAAAAGGGAAATTTTATTAAGGCAATAAATAAAGTTTTTAAAGAATTGGATAAAAAAGACAAAAATTGGAGAACCAAAAAAATTAAAGCCAGGTTTGTATGTGCTTTAACTATTTATGAACCAAATCAAACAATAATAAATTCTATTGGCAAAATCGAAGGATATATTTCACCCTCTATTAAAGGGGAAAATGGATTTGGTTATGATCCTATTTTTATACCTAGAGGAAAAAAAATTACCTTTGGTGAAATGAAGCCTTCACAAAAATATAAGATAGATCATCGGTTTAAAGCTTTTAAAAAAATTAAAAAATTTTTTTAAATTTATAATCTTCAACTTTATAAAAATTGAGAATATGATTGATTTTGTTATCTTTTATTTCAAAAATTCCAACCTTTCCTTTAAATAAATTTTTTTTTTTAAAAATTTTATTATCTATAATTAAATTATTTTGATCTATTAAATAATAAACGAGTCCTACCAAGTCAAAGCTTAAGAAAGCTAGTTGGTTAGGATACTGATTAAATTTTTCAAAGTATTCTAATGAAAAATTATCATAATTTTTCTTATTAATAGAAGGAAAATAAATTGGTTGAGAGCTAGTTTCTTTAAGTAGGGATTCATCAAACCATTGATTAAGTGTTATAAAATATTTTTCTTTCGGCAATATGTCTGTATACAATAGGGAAGTTGTAACGCTTTTTAAGCTCTCATCAAAATCTGCAATTATAATAGAATCAAACTCTACCTCACCAAGGGTGTCTTTTTTTTTTAATCTTTCAATTAATTTTTCTTTATCATTTTGACCTGATCTTTCTAATCTAACTATTTCGTCTTCAAGATTTTGTTTTCTTACTTTGTATCCTGTAATCTTTTCAATTTGTTGAGTAAGTTTGGTTGGATCTGTATCATATATATAATTTTTAATAATTTTTATTTTAGTATTATAAATAGCATTCTCAATCTCATCTTTGTAATCAACATTGGGTGTTAAAAAAATTGTTTTTTTAATTTTATTTAATTCTGTAAATTTTTTAATAGCTCTTATTTGAGATGTTGCGTTAATTCCAGTATTGATAATGTTGTTTGAATAACTATTGCTTTTGTTTGTTAAAGATAGAAAAATTACATCCTTAAAATTATTAAGAACTTTTAGGTTATCGTTAAAAATTGGTCCAATTATTATTTTTATTCCCAATTCAGATAATTTCTTGGCAGACATCAGGGTAATATTAGCATTCGACCCTGTGTCCATAGGAATAATTTCAAAAGATGTATTATCAATTTTATTGATAGCTAGCCGTGTGGAGTTGACTATGGATTGTCCAATTTCTGAATTTTTACCAGTCAGTGGAACTAGTAAGCCAATCTTAATTTTATCATCTGCATTTACACTTTTTAAAGGTGTCGTTAGTATGAATGATAATAGTAATATAATTTTTATAACTTTGTACATTTTAATGATATTATTATAACGGTTATAATTTAATGATTCTAGATAATGAAAGTAAAAATAATAAAGTTAAAGCTGGTCTTTATATTATTTCTACACCGATTGGCAACTTAAGAGACATCACCTTAAGAGCCATAGATATATTAAGAAAATCAGACTATATATTGTGCGAAGATACTCGTACTTCTAAAATTTTATTAGATAGATATGAGGTGAAATCAAAGCTTATCTCAAATCATAAATTTAATGAAAAAAAAAATTTATCAAAAATAATAGATATTTTAAAATCAGACTCTATTGTTTCTTTAATTTCAGATGCTGGCACCCCCTTAATTTCAGACCCTGGAGCAATTTTAATTAATGAGTGTTTTGTTAATAACATTGATATTTTTCCTGTACCTGGAGCATCAGCCATTTCATCAGCCATATCAATTAGTGGATTTAGTGAACAATTTTTTTTTTATGGTTTTTTTCCAGAAAAAAATAATAAGTTGAAGGAAGATTTTGAAAAATTATCGAATTTAGATAGCTGCATTGTTTTTTTTATTTCTCCACGTAAATTTAATAAATCTGTAAAAAATATAAAAAATTATTTTTCAGGTAGAAAAATTTTAATATGCAGAGAAATGACCAAATTTTATGAAGAATATATTAAGCAAGATATTGATGATTTGAAGCCTTTTGAATCAGATCCAAAAGGGGAATTAACAGTAGTTATTTCTGAGAAGATAAAAGAAAAGAATTTATCGATAACCTTAAACGAATCTGATAAAAAAAATATTCAAAAAATGATTAAAAAACTTAGTATTAAAGACATTGTAGATTTAATTAGTCAAATTAGTAATGTACCTAAGAAAGAAATTTATAATTATTGCTTAAAGTTAAAAAATGAAAAATAGAATTATTTTAATAACCTTTATATTTCTAATGTTTACTGGGTGCATAGGAATTAGCTCAAAGGGTATTTTTGGGTCCGGTGTAAGTATTGCACTAGATCCTAGATCTTTAGGAACCCAAATAGACGACTCGGTGATGCAAAAAAGTTTATCTACAAGATTAATATTAAAAAATAAAAGTTATTTATTATCAGTAAATACCAAGGTCTTAGACGGTAGAATATTTTTGACAGGAAAAGTTGAAGACCCAGAAGAAAAACTTAAAATTACAAAATTAGCATGGGAAACTAAAGGTGCCAGGTCTGTAAAAAATGATATTAAAGTTAAGGAAGATTTCAATTTTAAACAATCTGCTAAAGATTTATTGATAACATCACAATTGCGAACCGCTCTAATATTTAATAAAAAAATTAAAGCAACCAACTACCAAATAGATACATATAAAAAAAAAATATTTATTTATGGAATCTCTTTAACAAAAGAAGAAAGAAAAGAAGTAATAAGTGAAGCAAAAGAAATACTCGATGTTGAAAGTGTTACAGTAAGTATTATTTTGGTGGAAGACTTAAGAATTAAACAAGATTAATTTTTTTTATAATCAATTACATCAGCAGAGTAAGCAGCAACAGATGCCAAATTAATTATTTCAGATGTAGAAGATCTTAAAGGAGCTATTTCTATTGGTTGACCTAGGCCAATTAGTAGGGGTCCGATAACTTTTGTATCACCTAAACTCTTCATCATTTTGTATGAAATAGCAGCGCTGTGTTGTCCGGGCATTATTAAGATATTTGCATTTCCAACGATACTTGAGAAAGGATAAAGCTCTTTATATTCATCATTTAGAGCTACATCCGGTTGCATATCGCCATCAAAATCAAAAGCTACATTTTTACTTTTTAAAATTTCTACTGCTTTTTTTATATGTTTAGTTCTACTTGTAAGAGGCTGACCAAAGGTTGAGTGGGAAACAAAAGCAACTTTTGGAATAAAGCCAAACATTTTAACTACCCTCGCGGCAGATATAGCAATCTCTGCAAGCTCTTCTGAGCTTGGGTATTCGTTAACACTGGTATCCCCGACAAAAATAGTTTTTCCTTTTGCAACAACCATATTTAAACCAAACATGATCTCTCCTGGCCTAGCATCTATAACTTGTGTAACCTTTTCAAAAGATGCTCCAAATCTTCTAGTATTTCCAGTAATAGCGCCATCTGCGTCTCCACATGCTACCATACAAGATGCCCATATAACCCTATCATTTCTGACTAGTCGATCGCAGTCTCTTTCCAAAAGACCTTGCTCTCTTTGCATTTTTTTGAATAAAAAATTCACATACTTTTCTCTTTTTTCAGAGTCTTGAGAATTTACTACCTCAATATCAAAATTTTCATTGTAGCCAATTTCTTTTATTCTTTCTTTAATCTTTTCCTTTTTACCGACTAGAATCGGAATTCCTAATTTAGAATTTTTAAAAGCTATTGCAGCTTTAAGAGTATTTTCGTCTTCACCATCTGCAAAAACAATTCTTTTTTGATTTTTTTTAATATAGGAATTAATACCCTGCATAATTGTAATAGATGGATTAAGCCTCTGCTTAAGTTGTTCTTTATAAATTTCAAAATCTTTTATAGATTTCCTTGCAACACCACTATCCATCGCAGCTTTTGCAACAGCAGCAGGAATTACACTAATTAACCTTGGGTCAAAAGTAGATGGAATTATATAGTCTTTTCCATATTTAGGACGATCACCACCCATTGCTGCAACAACTTCATCAGGAACATCTTCTCTTGCTAGTTTTGCTATTGCATTTGCAGCAGCCACTTTCATTTCTTCATTAATTGTAGTTGCTCTTACATCTAAAGCACCTCTAAAAATATACGGAAAACCAATTAAATTATTTACCTGATTGGGATAATCAGATCTTCCCGTAGCTATAATAGCATCATCTCTAACTTCCATTATTTCTTCAGGAGTTATTTCTGGATCTGGATTAGCACAAGCAAAAATAATTGGGTTCTTAGCCATTGTTTTTACTAATTCTTTTTTCAAAGCTCCTTTTGCAGATAATCCTAAAAACACGTCTGCTCCCTTCATGGCTTCTTCTAGAGTTCTATTTTTTGTATCAATTGCATGAGTAGATTTCCATTGATCCATACCCTCTGTTCTTCCTCTGTAAATTACACCTTTACGATCTAACATGGTAACATTTTCATTGAGTACACCACTATTCTTAAATAAATTTGTACAAGCAATTGCAGATGCTCCAGCCCCATTTACAACAACCTTAATATCTTTTATTGATTTTCCACTTATATCTAAAGCATTAAGTAAAGCGGCGGTAGTTATTATTGCTGTTCCATGTTGATCATCGTGAAAAACTGGAATATCTAATATTTCTTTTAATTTTTCTTCAATAACAAAACAATCAGGAGCAGCTATGTCTTCTAAATTAATTCCACCAAAGCTGCACGCAAAGTTTTTTATACTATTAATGATTTCATCTGCATCTTGTGACTCTATTTCTAAATCTATAGAATCTATATCTGCAAACCTTTTAAACAAAACTGCTTTTCCTTCCATCACAGGTTTTGAAGCTAATGCTCCTAAATTACCCATACCTAAAATTGCAGAGCCATTACTTATCACAGCAACTAGATTTCCTTTAGAAGTGTAATCATATGCAGTTTCTGGATTGTCATAAATAGCCTGAACGGGAGCAGCAACTCCTGGAGAATAGGCTAATGCTAAATCTCTTTTGGTCGTCATTGGTTTAGAAGAATTTATCTCAATTTTCCCTGGCTTATTTAAACTATGAAATTCTAATGCTTCTTTATCTGTGTAATGTTCTATTTTAGTTTTTTTCATTTACGTTAATTAGATATACAAATGGAGCGAATTTAAGACTAATATGATTTATGAATCTTATTAAGTCAACAGGCACATTTAGTTTTTTTACTATAATTAGTAGATTACTTGGCTATGTAAGAGACATACTAATAGCTGTATTTCTTGGAGCAGGCCCTTTAGCAGATGCTTTCTTCGTGGCATTTAGAATACCCAATACATTTAGAAGGTTATTTTCAGAAGGAACATTTAATGCAGCATTTGTACCTAGTTATTCAGCATTATTAAATAATAAAAAAGAGTCTCAAGAATTTAGCAATAATATTTTTAAATTGCTTATTATAGGGCTACTATTTTTAGTCCTTATCATTGAAATATTTATGCCACTATTTGTTTTTTTAATTGCACCAGGATTTGAAGGTGATCAACAAAAAATGGAATTAGCTATAATTTTGACAAGAATTACCTTTCCTTTTTTAATATTTATTAGTTTGGCATCTTTTTTTTCTGCCATTTTAAATTCACATAATAGATTTGCCGTGGCGTCTGCTGCACCCATTATTTTAAATATTCTTTTAATTGGAGTGTTGCTATTTGGAAAAATTTTAAATGATCAGTTGGTATATTATTTGTCTTATGCGGTTACTTTATCGGGAATATTACAATTTATATTTTTATATTTATTTGTAAAAAAATATTTTTTACCTGAATTCAAACTACATATTAAAATTGACAGTAAAGTTAAAATCTTTTTCAGAAAATTACTTCCCAGTATTTTTTCTTCCGGTGTTACTCAAATAAATATTTTAGTGGGAACCATTATTGCATCTTTTCAGGCTAGTGCAGTGTCTTATCTTTATTATGCAGATAGAATTTATCAAATAAATCTTGCTATTGCAGGAATTGCAATAGGCACAGTAATACTTCCACAACTTTCTAAACATATTCAAAGTAATAAAAAAGAAAAAATAAACTTAATTCAAAATAAGGCTCTAGAATTAAGTTTATTTTTAAGCATTCCAGCAGCAATAGCATTACTTATTGCATCTGAAGAAATTATATCTTCTTTATTTGGATATGGTTCTTTCGACGAATTAAGCGTTAAAAATTCAGCAAAAGCTTTATTTTATTTTGCAATTGGATTACCAGCATTTTCTCTTATTAAAGTTTTTTCAGCTTTTTTTTTCGCAAGACATAATACGAAGATACCCTTTTATATTTCCCTAGTATCAGTTTTATTGAACATGTGTATTAGCATCATTTTTTTTAAAGAAGTTGGGTTCATAATTATACCAATAGCAACTACAATATCATCCTGGTTTAATGCTATTTTATTATTTATTTTTTTAAAAACAAAAAATTTGTTTAGCTTTAACTTAACATTCATAAATAGACTTATTAAAATTTTAATATCTTCAATATTAATGGGAGTATTTTTTAATTACGTAATTTATTTTTTTAATGACAGGTTTGTTTATCAAGAGAGTTTCAAAGGCATCTACCTAGTAGGTGTGGTTATATTGGCACTAATGTTTTATTTTTTGATCGCAATTTTATTCAAGGCTGTTAAAAGAAGCGATATTAATTTAAACTATTAATATGAGTAAAAAAATTTTTTCAGGAGTTCAACCAACAGGAAATCTTCATCTTGGAAACTATCTTGGTGCCATTAAGAATTTTGTAGAACTTCAAAGTGAAAAAAACAATCAATGTATTTTTTGTGTTGTAGATCTTCATGCAATAACGGTTAAACAAGACCCTAAAGAATTAAAAAAAAATATAAGAGAAACCACAGCCACATTTATTGCATGTGGAATTGATCCAACTCAAAGTATAATATTTAATCAATCAATGGTTTCAGCACACTCAGAAGCTGCATGGATTTTAAGTTGTGTTTCAAGAGTAGGTTGGCTTAATAGGATGACACAATTTAAAGAAAAGGCCGGCAAGGATAAGGAAAAAGCTAGCATTGGTCTTTATTCATACCCAGTTTTAATGGCTGCAGATATTTTGCTTTATGATGCAACCCATGTCCCAGTTGGAGACGATCAGAAACAACATCTAGAACTTTGTAGGGATATTGCTCAAAAGTTTAATAATGATTTCGAAGCAACAGATTTTTTGAAAACACCAGAGCCGTTAATTCAAAAACAATTTTCTAGGATAATGAGTCTCAAAGATGGAATAAAAAAAATGAGCAAATCAGATCCATCAGAACTAAGTAGAATTAATCTTACAGACGATAATGATCAAATCATAAATAAAATAAAAAAGGCAAAAACAGACCCGTTACCTTTGCCTGGAGAAATTAAAAACCTTGCTAAAAGAGCAGAAGCAGAAAATTTACTGGGGATTTATTCAAGTATAAAAAATCAAAGCTTAGAAAGTTCTATAAGTGAATTTAGTGGAAAAAACTTTTCTGAGTTTAAAGAAAAACTATCAGAAGCACTAATCAAAACAATTGAACCAATTTCAAAAGAAATTAAAAAATTACTAAATGAAGAAAAATATTTAGATACAATTTTGTTAGAAGGATCGGTTAAAGCAGACAAAATTGCCTCAAAAAAAATTAAAGAAATTAAAGAATTAGTAGGTTTCTAATAAAATATATTAATTGGTTTAAATTTTGCTATTTACCGCTATATATAAAATATGTTCATTCAAACCGAAGTAACCCCAAACCCAAATTCACTTAAGTTTTTACCGGGAAAAAATGTTTCAAATAGTGGTTCTTTTGAAGTAACAAAAAAAGAAGATACAGATAGTGAATTAGTAAGAAATCTTTTGTCTATTAATGGAGTAACAGGAGTATTTTTAGGAGCCGATTTTTTATCTATCAATAAAAAAGAAGAAATAAATTGGGAAGACATTAAACACATAGTCATCTCATTAATTAATGATTTTTATTCGACAGGAAAAGAATTTGTAATTGCAAATGAACTATTTGATGAGAAAAAAGAAGAACATAATGAAATTGAGAAGAAAATTATAAGTATTTTAGAAACTAAAATTAGACCTGCCGTTGCTAAAGATGGTGGTGATATTAAATTTAAAGAATTTAAAAATGGAATTGTTAAAGTGGAATTACAAGGAAGTTGTTCTGGATGTCCGAGTTCAACCATGACCCTTAAACAAGGTGTTCAAAACCTTTTGTGCCATTATTTACCTGAAGTAAAAGAAGTTGTTGCAATATAATTATGAAAACAAAAATATTGACAATTCTTCAAATAAAAAAATATTTAAATGAAAAAGGTCTCGTAACAAGAAAAAAAGCAAATAAAGAAAAAGAAAGTAATTTTGGAACTCTAACAAGAACTTTTATATCTAGCACAATAATTATATCAATTTTTTCTATTGCACCGTTAATTATTAATTTTACAAAAGAAAGAACAGTTCTTCACAAAAATTTTGAGAATAATTCAAAAAATAAATTAAAAGTGTTATTAGAAAATAAAGACCAAAAATCAGATAATATTATAAATAAAAATTTTTTATTTGAAGATGTATTAAATTTTGATGAGCAACAAGTTGATACTATTAGGTTGAGTGCGGCAACAGTTGAAGAACTATTTAAATCAACTAACTACAATTTGAAAGATGTTAGAAAAAATAAATTAGTTAAGCCTATTAGGTTAACATTGTTGCCAGCAGAGATAAAAAAAATTGAAAACATAAAGAAAAGGAAAGATTTATTTATTCAAATTATTTTACCACTAATAATAAAAGAAAATAACTACATCAAATCTGATCGAAATAAACTCTTTAACGTTCTAAATAAAAGTAAAAATACCAAAATAGAAAAAAAATGGTTAGAGTCAAAATTTAAACAATATGGCGTTGTAAATAATGATTTATCCACACTGAAGATTAGAATGGATGAAGTGCCTATTTCTATGACTATTGCACAAGCAGCAAAAGAAACAGGATGGGGAACTTCAAGATTTGCGCAAGAGGGAAATGCATTATTTGGTCAGTGGACCTGGTCTGGAAAAGGAATCAAGCCGTTAAGTGCAGATAGTGATACCACACATAAAATTATGAAATTTAGAGTATTACAAGCATCAGTTAAAGCATATCAAAGAAATTTAAATACTCATTCTTCATATAAAGCTTTTAGAAGTGCTAGAGCAGAATTAAGGTATGACAATAAAAAACTTGATAGTTTAATTCTTGCTGATTATTTAGATAAATATGCTGAAACGGGTAAAGAGTACGTTAGTATATTAAAAAAAATTATAAGACAAAATAATTTAACTGATTTTGATGATGCTAAGTTGTTACCATCAAGTATTAACCTAGAGAGTTTAATTTAAATCCTGATTGATAGAGAATTGAACACCAAACCATCTCCAAATTCCATTATCATTTAAAGAACAGTTAATTCTACCCCTACGAAATAAAAATTTTTCTCTAAAATTTATAGTGAGCATATTTTTACTAAAATTAATATTAGATTTCCCCCATTGATTACCTTCATCAGAAAAACAATTAATATTATTTAAATTTTTTTGTTCATCAAAAAATTCTACAGAAAAATTGGGTGGGTTATTTTTAACTATATACTTATCTTCTGGAATTAAAGTTTTATATTGCAAAGGTTGAAGATTGATTAAAAATTGAAACCTTTTCAAATCCCCATATTTTTCATTTATTGGAAACCTAGGTAGTTCATACGGATCTTTATTAACATCCATTACACCTGAATGTTGTCCAAAAGAAAATATGAAATTTTTGGCTATATGCTCTTTAATAAAATTACTGTATTCGCCAAATGGGTAAGAAAAAAAAATAGGATTATAGCCAAGATTCTCTATAAAAATTTTATTAGCAGTGCTTATATCCTTAATAAAATCATGATTTTTAAAATCTACCAAATAGTCATGTGTATGAGAGTGATTACCTATATAAGCAATGTTTTCACTCTCCAATTCCTTTATTTGATTCCAAGTCATATATCCATTTTTTCCTATAGTTTCTGTCGAAACAAAAAGAATAAATGGAATTTTTTCTTTTTTTAAATAAGGCCAAGCAACTTCATAAAAAGAAGAAAAAGCATCGTCTATAGTAATAAGAATTTTTTTTTCTAGTTTCGTAACATGAAAGTTTTTTTCTAGATATTTAGGGTCATAAAAGTTGTATTTTGAATTTTTAATTATTTCAACTTGTTGTTTAAAAACATCCATTTGTATATTAGTAGAGGGATATTTACTTTCATCAAACCTGTGATACATTAATGTTAGAATACCTTTATCATCAGAATAAGATTTAATAATCTTTTCTTCTGCTTTAGAGTTCAAGCTAAATATTAATATTATAATGAATAACTTAATAGTAGATGCCGCTAGGGATAAAATTTTTTTAGCATTCATTGTTAGAGAAAGGATTTATACTTCTAGTTATGAAAATAGTAAAATCAATTTTGAAAAATTAATGATTTTAATTAGTGATTTTTTAAAAAACAATAAAACCTCTTTAGATGATATAAGTACTATTTACGTGAATAGAGGACCAGGTAGTTTTGCAGGCATTAGAAACTCTTTATCAATAATTAAAGCTTTATTTTTAACTAAAAAAATTGACTATTATTGCTTCAGTTTTGAGGATTTTAAGGAATCTAATGCAATTAAATATGTGGATGTGCCACAATTATGTGAAAAATATAAAATCAAAAAGAATTTGATTAATCCTATTTATTTAAGTTAAAATTAACTATGTCAGAAAATATTGAACAAAAGTGTTTAGCAAAAGGAGTTAAACTTACCGATCAAAGAAAAATTATTGCTAAAATTATGTCAGAGTCGAATGATCACCCCGATGTAGACGAACTTTATAATAGGGCTTCAAAAATTGACTCAAAGATTAGTATTGCAACAGTTTATAGAACGGTGAAACTATTTGAAGAATCTGGAATCTTAACAAAGCATGAATTTAAGGGAGGCAAAGCCAGATATGAGGAGTTAAATGAAGGTCATCATGATCACCTAATAGATGTTAAATCGGGTGAGATTATAGAATTTGTTGATGAAGAGATTGAAAAACTTCAAGAAAAAATTGCAGATAAATATGGGTATAATTTAGTTGATCATAAATTAGAGCTATATGGGATTAAAAAAAAAAAATAACTAAATGGGGAAAAAAATATTTATTAAAACTTTTGGATGTCAAATGAACGAATATGATTCAAATCGTATATTTGATATAGTCAAAAAAATTGGTTTTGAAAAAACAGATAAATATGAGGATGCTAACTGTTATCTTTTAAACACGTGTCACATAAGAGATAAAGCAAAAGAAAAAGTTTATCACGAAATTGGAAGAGTAAAAAAAATTTTTCGGTCTAAAAAAAAACCAATTGTGATTGTAGCTGGATGTGTTGCTCAAGCAGAAAATCAAGAAATGTTAAAGCGTGAGCCCTATATTGATATAGTGATTGGGCCACAGTCATATCACAAGATTAATGATGCAATACGAAAACATACTAATAGTAAGAAAAAAGAAGAGGAGACAGAATTTGATACTATTTCAAAATTTAATTACTTAAGTAAAATTAAAAATAAAGATAGTAAGGTATCCTCTTTTTTAACAATTCAAGAAGGGTGTGATAAGTTTTGTCATTTTTGTGTCGTTCCATATACACGTGGACCAGAATACTCTCGTTCATTTGAGCAAATAATTAATGAAGCCGAAGAGATAGTTAAAGGCGGCGCTAAAGAGATTATTCTTTTAGGCCAAAATGTTAACGCATATAGTTATAAAGACAAAAATAAAGAATACAGATTATCTGATTTATTATTAAAGCTAGAAAGCATAAACAAGCTGGAAAGAATTAGATATACAACATCTCACCCCAAAGACATGACTGATGATTTAATAAATGTTTATAAAAAATCAACTAAATTAATGCCATTAGTTCATCTACCAGTACAGAGTGGGTCAAACAAAATCTTAAAACTAATGAATAGAAAACACACTGTAGAAGAATATTTAATGATTTATGAAAAATTAAAAAAAATTAATTCTAATATAGAGTTTTCAAGTGATTTTATCATTGGTTACCCAGAAGAAAGTGATGAAGACTTTAAACAAACAATGGAGTTAATTAAAAAAATAAAATTTACCAACTCTTATTCTTTCATATTTAGTCCTAGACCAGGCACCGTAGCTGCAGATCTAGAATTAGTTGATAAAAAAAAATCAAAAGAAAGATTACAAATAATCCAAAAAAAATTATTTGAAAATCAAATAATAAAAAATAAAGTACTTGAAGGTAAGATTCTTAATGTTTTAGTTGAAAATAAAATGAAAGATAAAATTAAATTATTTGGCAGGACTGAATACATGACATCTGTGATTTTTGATGGCAATATTAATTGCATAGGAAAAATTGTACAGATAGAAATAACCAGCAGCAACCAAAATAGTTTGTTTGGTATATTAAAAGAAAACTACAAACAGAAGGTAGCCTAAAAGTTGAATAATGTAATTTCAAAAAAAATTAGCTCTACTTTAAAATTTGTCTATTCTGATAGCAATTCTTTAAGTGTTATATTCCAAGATAATGATTTGTTAATGGGTGTGGTTGGTGAATTTAATGAAAATCTAAAAGAGCTAGAAAAAATTACTAATACTAATCTATATTCTAGGGGTAATTCTATTTTGATAAAATCAACACGAGAACAAAATGAAATAGCAAAAAATGCTATTCAATTTTTAGCCAACCAGTTTATTAACAATGGTAGTGTAGAAAAAAAAGATATAATCTCTTCAGTAGATAAATTTATGATCGAAGAAAAAGTAAAAAATAATAATATTTCAGACATAATTAAAACTCCAAAAAAATCAGTTATTCCAAGATCAGAAAAACAAAAAGAATATGTAAGAGCTTTAAGACAAAGTGATATTGTTATATCTGCAGGTCCAGCAGGAACGGGTAAAACATTTTTGGCTGTTGCAGTTGGTCTAACATTGCTGCTAGATAAAAAGATTGAAAGGATTATTTTATCAAGACCAGCAGTGGAAGCTGGTGAAAGATTGGGTTTTTTACCAGGAGATATGAAAGAAAAAGTAGATCCATATCTAAGACCATTATACGATTCTCTATATGACCTTTTTGACTATGAAAAAATTCAAAGAATGATTGAGGTTGGTGATATTGAAATAGCACCGTTGGCATTTATGAGAGGTAGGACTTTAAAGAACTCTTTTGCAATTTTAGATGAGGCACAAAATGCAACAGATACACAGATTAAAATGTTCCTAACACGTATTGGGGAAAATTCAAAAATAGTTATAAATGGTGATCCATCTCAAATTGATTTACCTAACAAAAATATGTCTGGACTAAATAGATCTAAAAAGTTGTTAGGGCACTTAAACGAAATCTCTGTAGTGGATTTTGATCATTCCGATGTAGTTAGACACCCGCTAGTCTCCAAGATTGTAAAAGCTTACTCTGATCAAGAAAATGATTAGCATTGATGTAGTTTCTGAAAGCAATCTTTGGAGCAAAAAAATTAAAAAACCCCATCTTTTTTTTAACTCTTTGGTACATGCCTTTCCTAAAAAATACAGATTTACTAAAAAAAAAGTAAGCTTAACGATTTTACTCTCAAACAATATAAATATTAAAAAATTAAATAAAAAATTTAGAAATAAAAATAAATCAACAGATGTTTTATCTTTTCCCTCTGAAAAAAAAATTAATATAAAAAAATTATCTTATATTGGAGATATTGCTGTTAGTTATGAGTTTATGAATAAACCAAAAGTTTTAAGTGTTTTAGAGTTTAAGAGTAAAGTAACTAAAATTTTTATTCACGGTTTTCTTCATTTATTAGGTTATGATCACATCAAATTAAAAGATTTTAAAAAGATGTTAAAAGAGGAAGAAAAAATTTTTAAAACTCTTGAAAAAAAGATTGTCAAATTTGTTTAAAAAAAACTTTTTAGATTCTCTTTATATTATCTCTTTAGGAGCAATAAGCTCTTATAGTTTACCACCATATAATTATTTTATAATTAATTTTATTACTTTTTCTTTATTTTTTATTTTTATTTTTAATAAAAAAAAAATAGTATTTAACAATAGGTCCCTTTTTAAATATGGTTGGTATTTTGGATTCGGATATTTTTTATTTAGCCTTTACTGGATAGTCATTTCATTAACTTTTGACCAAACTTTTAAGTTTTTAATTCCACTAGCAATAGTTTTATTACCAGCTTTTTTAGCGATATTTTATGGTTTAATTGCATATTTATTTTCAATTTTTTATTCCAAGAATGTATCTAGTTCCTTTTTTATTTTTTCAATTTTATTTGGCACAATCGAATTTATTAGAGGATCTGTATTTACAGGTTTTCCTTGGAATTTAATCTCATTTAGTTTTTCAAGCAGTATTTATTTTATTCAAATTCTTTCTATAATTGGAACTTATTCTTTTAACTTAATTAGTGTCTCTTTATTCACCCTCCCTGCCTTGTTTTTTTTAAGAAAATCCAGAAAAGAAATTATGGTTTGTTTTTTCTTTATTTTACTACCTACAGCATTTTTAATATTTGGTTACATAAAAAATTATAATTTTAATTCTCTAGAAAGTGTAAAAAATACCTATACAATAAAAGTAATATCACCAAATATTAGTCTAGATAGATTTTATTCAAATCAAGATGAGTTAAAAATAATTAACGAGCTTATAGAGCTAAGTGCCCCAACAAAAATAGAACCCACAATTTTTTTGTGGCCAGAAGGAATTATTCCAGAAAGTCATTTGAGAGATATGAGTATTTATAAAAAATTATTCCTAGATAACTTTGGAGAACATGATTTAATTATCATGGGTTTAAATAGTATTGAAGAAAAAAATAACAAAAATTTAATTTTTAACTCAATGGCTGTATTTAATAATAAGCTTGATTTGATCGCCAGTTACAACAAAGTTAATCTAGTTCCATTTGGAGAGTTTATACCTTTTGAGAATATTCTTAGTCTGACAAGTCTTAAAACAATAACTAATAATTATGAATCTTTTTCTAGTGGAGAAACTAGGATTCCACTTAATATAAAAAATAATAAAATTGATTTAAATCTACTTCCTTTAATTTGTTATGAAATAATTTATTCAGGTAAATTGTCTAGTAATAGTAATTTTGACTATATATTTAACATTTCAGAAGATGGCTGGTTTGGAAATTCTATAGGTCCTAAGCAACACTTTGCGCATAGTATATTTAGATCTATTGAAAGTGGTAAGTATATAATTAGATCTGCAAACAATGGGATTTCTGCAATCATTAATCCTATAGGAATTGTAGAACAGGAAGTAAAATTTGGTTCAACTGGATATATTGAACTGTCTGAAAGTAAATTAGTTAAATCCACCCCCTTTATGTTGCATGGGAATAAAATCTTTTTTATGTTAATTTTAATATATATTTTTTTAATTTTTTCATCTAATAGACTTAAATATGAGTAATTTAAAAAATTTTTTATTCACCAGTGAGTCAGTTTCAGAAGGGCATCCCGACAAAGTATCAGATCGTATTTCAGACATGGTTGTAGACACCTATCTTGCTGGAGATCCTTTTTCAAGGGTGGCATGTGAAACACTAACTACTACAAATAAAGTTGTTCTTGCTGGAGAAGTGAGAGGGCCTGAGATTAAAGAAGAAGATCTTTTTCAAAAAGTTAGAGAATGCATTAAAGACATTGGATATGATCAAGATGGTTTTACCTGGAGAGAAGCAACAAAAATAGAAAGCCATCTTCATTCACAATCTACAGATATTGCAATGGGTGTAGATTCATCAGGTAATAAAGATGAAGGAGCGGGCGATCAAGGAATAATGTTTGGGTACGCCTGTAATGAAACAGAAGAATTAATGCCAGCACCAATTCATTATTCCCACAAAATTTTAAGACTTATGGCAGAAGATAGAAAATCTGGTAAATTAAAAAATATAGAACCAGATTCAAAAAGCCAAGTTACTTTTGAGTATGTTGATGGAAAACCAACTAAAGTTAAATCAGTTGTTATATCTTCACAACATTCTGCTGATGTGGATCAGGCTAAAGTAAGAGAATTATTAACACCTTATATGTTAAAATCAATTCCAGAAAAATTTCTAAAAGACTTTGATGAAAAAGAATTTTATGTAAACCCAACTGGAAACTTTGTAATAGGTGGGCCAGATGGAGATTGTGGTTTAACAGGTAGAAAAATTATTGTTGATACTTATGGTGGAGCAGCACCTCATGGTGGAGGAGCTTTTTCTGGCAAGGATCCAACTAAAGTAGATAGATCAGCAGCTTATGCTGCGAGATATATTGCAAAAAATATTGTTGCATCTGAAATTTCTGAAAAATGTTTAATTCAATTAGCTTATGCAATCGGGGTTTCCAAACCCTTATCAATATATGTAGATTTATTTGATAATGATTTAGAAAAAAATAAATTTGTTTCTGAAAAAATTAGTAAAAATTTTGATTTAAGCCCAAGAGGGATAAGAGAAATGTTGAATTTAAATAAACCAATATATGAAAAAACAGCTGCTTATGGTCATTTTGGAAGAATACCAGAAGCTGATGGGTCATTTTCTTGGGAAAAGACTGATAAAAAGGGTATTTTTTCCAAATAGTTCCTATTGTATTAAAAAAAATTCTTTATATATTGCCATTACATTATTGAAATTACAGAATGGGCTTTAGCCCATTTTTTTTTGGAGCTAATACAAATATGTTAAATAGAAGATCTGACAAATTAGAACTATTAAGAATAGCTGAAGCAGTAGCTTTAGAAAAGTCTATAGATAAAGAATTAATTATTAATTCTATGGAAACTGGTATTGCAAAAGCTGCGAAATCAAAGTTTGGTCAAGATAATGAGATTAAAGTTTTAATTGATAGAGAAAGTGGTGATATCGGAATTTTTAGGAAATTAACGATTGTAGAGAGTCCGGAAAATATAAATATAGAAATTAATCTCCAAGATGCCACAACTTTAAGTGAGGAAAATAAAGACAAAAAAATAGGAGATGAAATTTTACAACCATTACCCTCTTTTGACTTTGGTAGAATAGCAGCACAAACAGCAAAACAAGTAATCAGTTTAAATGTGAGAGAGGCTGAGCGTGAGAGGCAATATAATGACTTCATTGATAAAAAAGATTCAATTTTAAGTGGTATTGTTAAACGATTAGAATTTGGGAATGTAATAATAGATTTAGGTAGAGCAGAAGCAATAATTCAAAAAAATGAAATGATACCAAGAGAAAATATTAAACCTGGTGATAGAATTAAAGCTTATTGTTATGATATAAGAAGAGAGACAAGAGGACAGCAAATTTTTTTATCAAGAGCTCATCCAAAGTTTATGGAAAAATTGTTTGTTCAAGAAGTTCCAGAAATTTATGACGGATTGATAGAAATTAAATCCTCTGCAAGAGACCCTGGAAGCAGGGCAAAGATCTGTGTTAAAGCAGTAGATACTTCGTTAGATCCGGTAGGAGCCTGCGTAGGTATGAGAGGGTCAAGAGTTCAGGCTGTAGTTAATGAGCTCCAAGGAGAAAAAATTGATATTGTTAATTGGTCTGAAGATCCAGCAATAGTAGTTTCAAATGCATTATCACCAGCTGAAGTACAAAGAGTAAATGTTGATAGTGATGCAAAAAAATTAGATGTAATTCTAACTGAAGAAAATTTAAGTAAAGCAATTGGTCGTAGAGGCCAAAATGTCAGATTAGCTACAAAGTTATTAAATTATGAAATTAATATAATGACCGATGCAGAAGACTCAGAAAGAAGACAGTCAGAGTTTAAAGAAAAAACTGAAAATTTTGTTAAAAATTTAGAATTAGATGAAACTTTGGGCCAACTACTTGTGGCTGAAGGATTTTCTTCAATTTCAGATATTAAAGATAGCACACCAGAAAACCTAATGAAGATTGAAGGTATAGAAGAAGATACATCAAAAGCTTTGATAGAGAGAGCAAAAGAGTTTTATCAAAAAGATCAAGAGGATATTACAAAGAGAATTAAAGATTTGGGACTGCAAGATGACCTTATAAATCATAAGGGGTTAACCCCAGGTATGCTAGTTACTTTAGGAGAACAAAAAATTTTAAAATTAGAAGACTTTGCAGACCTTGCATCTGATGAATTGACAGGTGGTTATGACATTGTAAAAGGTGAACGAATAAAAATTCATGGATACCTTGAGGACTTTGCTTTATCAAAAACTGAAGCAGATGAACTAATTATGTCTGCAAGAAATATAATCTATAAAGATTGAGTAATGAAATATGGACAACAAAAAAACAAAATTAACACTTTCTGGCATAGCCAAAAAATCGATAGAGAATATAGAGTTAGCAAAAACTCAAAGTAAAAACTCAGTTGTAATTGAAAAGAAACCAAGTAAATTTGCACCTAGAGGTAATTTTAGTAGACCTGCTAGTGTAAGATCAAAACCAACAGCAACTCCCACAGGAAGTAGCACTCCAAGAATTACATCAACATCAAAAGCATCTTCACCAATTACGAATGATTACGAAAAACGTAAATTGGCAGAACAGAGAGCAACTAAAAGACTTAAGGGTGAATCAGGAAAACCAGATACTAAAAAAAGAGAATTAAAACTAACAGTTTCAAGAGCTCTAAGTGATGAAATTGAAGCAAGATCAAGAAGTATGGCTTCACTCAAAAGAGCAAAGTTAAAAGAAAATCGAGAACTTACAAAAGAAGAAATTCAAGAAAATTTAAAACCAATAAAAAGAGATGTTAATATACCCGAGGCAATTACAGTTAGAGAGTTATCCAATAGAATGGCTGAGCAATCTAATAATGTTATAAAACATTTATTTGGCATGGGAGTAACGGTTACTATTAATCAAACATTAGCAGCAGATACTGCAGAATATTTAGTAAAAGAATTTGGCCACAATCCCATAAGAGAAAAAAAAGCTGAAGAAATTATTCAAAAAATTAAGGAGTCCAGATCTGAAAATCTAAAAAATAGACCACCAATAGTAACTGTGATGGGACACGTGGATCACGGTAAAACTTCAGTGCTTGATGTATTAAGAAGTGCAAATGTTGTGTTAGGAGAATTTGGTGGGATTACACAGCACATTGGCGCTTATCAAATAGAGCATGAGTCAAATAAAATAACTTTTATAGACACACCAGGCCACGCAGCATTTACCGAGATGAGAGCTAGAGGATCAAAACTAACTGACGTTGTGGTATTAGTTGTTGCAGCAGATGATGGTGTTAAGCCTCAGACAATTGAGTCTATAAAACACGCAAAAGCTGCAAATGTACCAATAGTTGTAGCGATAAATAAATGTGATTTACCAGAAGCAGACCCACAAAAAATTAAAAACCAACTTCTAGAATATGAACTTATTGCAGAAGATTTATCAGGAGATACTTTGATGGTTGAAATCTCTGCAAAAACAAAAAAAAATTTAGATAAATTAGTTGAGGCAGTTTTGCTGCAAGCCGAAATTTTAGATCTAAAAACTGATTTTGAATCTAAAGCAACAGGAATTGTTTTAGAATCAGAAATTGATGTGGGTAGAGGAGCTGTTGCAACTGTTGTTGTAACTTCAGGAACAATTAAAAGAGGTGATTTTTTTGTTAGTGGATTAAAATGGGGAAAAGTAAGAGCATTAATTAATGATAAAGGAAAAACAATTAATGAAGCTCCACCATCAACACCAGTCGAAATTTTAGGAATTAATGGAGCAGCTAAATCTGGAGATGACTTTATCGTAGTAGATTCTGAAAAAGAAGCAAAAACATTAAGTGAGAACAGAGCTGATGAAACCAAAACAGGAGGAAGCCCCTTAACTCTTGCAACGCAAGATTCTGCTTTTGCAGATAAATCTGTTGCAGAATTAAATATTATTATAAAATCAGACGTACATGGTTCTGCTGAAGCAATTAAAAGTGCTATCAACCAAATTACACACGATGAAGTTAAACCCAAAATTATTTTATCAGATATTGGAATGGTGACAGAAACCGATGTGACTTTAGCAAAAGCATCCAATGCCACTCTAATCGCATTTAATGTTAAGCCCAGTAAAGAAGCAAAAAAATTAGCAGAGAATGAAAAAATTAAAATTTCCTCATATAATATTATTTATGAAGTTTTAGATTATATTAAATTGAGAATGTCAGGACTCCTTGCCCCAGATGTCCAAGAAACGATTAATGGTACGGCTCAAATTTTAGAAATATTTAAAGTTTCAGGAACTGGAAAAGTTGCAGGTTCTAAAGTAACTGATGGAGAGATAGCTAGCGGTGCAAATGCTAGGTTAATTAGAGATGGAGCAATCATATATACGGGCAAGATTAGTACAATTTTCAGAGAAAAAGATCAGGCCAAACAAGTTACTAATGGACAAGAATGTGGAATAACACTTAAAGACTTTGTTGATTTCCAAAAAAACGATACAATAGAGGCTTATAGTACGACTTCTACAGAGAGAATGGTATAATGGTAGATAAAACAGGAAAACCTGTATCACAAAGGCAATTACGTGTTGGAGAGATGATTAAGCAATCTTTAGGTATGATTTTTGCTAGAAATGAAGCTAAAGTGCCAAATTTAGAAACTAACACTGTTACAGTTACAGAAGTAAAAATGAGTCAAGACCTTAAAATTGCAAAAGCGTATGTATTACCTCTAGGAGGAAAGGATACAGAAAAAGTTATTAAAAAATTAAGAGAATATTCTTTTTTAATTAGAAAAGTTTTATCTAAAAAAGTATTTATGAAATACATACCAAAGATACTTTTTGCTAAAGACGACTCATTTGAATATGCAGAAAAGATAGAAAGTTTAATAAAACAAACAAACAAATAGGAAAATAAACAATATGATGAATAAAGCAGAAGAATTAAAAATGCATGAGAAAGACACTGGGTCTTCAGAGGTACAAATTGCATTATTAACAGGTAAGATTGAAACTCTTTCAGCACATATTAAGCAATTCAAAAAAGATAAACACTCTTCGGTT
>Ga0307986_10000860_pt1 | contig 22386 bp, 26 predicted proteins | sample EllFjometageno82_FD_203170 | JGI IMG/M metagenome (GOLD analysis project Ga0307986, IMG submission 203170) | Marine microbial communities from Ellis Fjord, Antarctic Ocean - #82 | ecosystem: Environmental > Aquatic > Marine > Unclassified | place: Southern Ocean | collected 2014-10-09
AAATTGGATAAATTGGAAGGAAATGTTGATTCTTTATCAAATAGAATTGCAAATGTTAGAACTTGGTCATATGTTTCAAATAAAATTAATTGGGTTGAAAGCCAAAGTTATTGGATTGAAAAGACAAAATTATTAGAAGATAAATTATCTGACAGACTGCATGAAGAACTTACTAAAACTTTTATTGACAAAAGAGCCAGCGTGCTTGCAAGAGGATTAAAGCAGGATATGGAATTTAAAACTGAGATAATGGAAGATAATAAAGTAATAATTGATGGGCAGTTTATTGGAGATTTAAAAGGTTTAAGGTTTGAGATGGATTTAAAGACTGGCGCACTCGAAACTGATATTAAATCATTAAAAAAAGCAGCAAGACAAACAGTGGGCCCAGAGCTACAAAAAAGAATTCAATCTATTATAGATACAAGGTTAATAGAAATAAAAGATGATTTTAAAATTTATTGGAAAAACTTTCCAATTGCTAAAATAATACCAGGTAAAGACTATTTAAATCCGGATATATTTTTAATGGTAGATGATATTTTAGAAAATAATGAAAAACAAAAATTATCAGAGTTTATAGAAAAGTGGATTAAAGAAAAAATAAATTTAATACTAAAAAGTTTAATTGATTTAAGAAATTTAAAAGAAAGTAATTCATCAATTAAAGCTTTGGCTTACCAATTGTATGAAAGCAATGGTGTAATTAAAAGAGAGATAGTAACTGACTATTTAAAAAAACTTGGACAAGATGAGAGAAAAGTTTTAAGAGACTTAGGTGTAAAATTTGGCAGATACCATGTATTTTTATTTAGATTATTAAAGCCTGAAGCCGTTTCTTTAAGAACCTTGCTGTGGAAAAACTTTAATCAAAAAAACTTTAATTTAACTCCTCCCACTTTTGGTTTAAATTTTTTAGATGATAAAAATATAAAAAATAAAAATTTTATGCTTCTTTGTGGCTTTGAAAGTTTTGATAATTATTTTGTTAGAGTAGATATTTTGGAGAGGTTGTTTGTTCAAATCATAAACTCTGACCCTGAAAAAGGTAAAGAAATCAAACTAGTTCCTGAGATGCTTAATTTATTAGGATGCAGTAAAGAAAATTTTAAAAAATTGATTGAAAAAATGAATTATAAAACACTAGAAAAAGATAAGGATATTTACTTCAAATATATTCCACAAAAACCAATCAAAAAAACTTTTAAAAAAACAACTTCTTTAAACAATCCATTTAGGGTATTAAAAGACTTTAACTTTAATTAATGATTAGTTTTTTCAAAAATAAAGATAAAGAAAAGGATATCATTAACAATGATAAATCTTATTCTAATATTGCAGCTCTGTTAATCCATGTTGCAAAAATTGATGAAAATTATGAAGATAAAGAAAAGGACATTATTAAAAAAACTTTAATTGAATTAGGCGCAGCAAGTGCGAAAGTAGATAAATTAATTTCAGATGCATCAATTATTGAAGAAAATTCAAACCAAATACTAAATTTCACAAGAGAAGTTAAAAATGCCCCTGAATCAGATAAAATTAGAATTATTGAGTCTTTATGGAAAATTATTTATTCAGACAACAACGCAGACATGTATGAAACAAATTTGATGAGGAGACTTGCTGGTTTATTATATATAGACGCTAAAATAATGGGTGATTTGAAAAAAAAAATAAAACAGGAATTAAAGAAATGACGTACCTTGTAAATGACAAATGTATTAAGTGTAAACTAATGGACTGTATTGAAGTTTGTCCAGTCGACTGTTTTTATGAAGGAAAAAATATGGTTGTAATTAAACCGGATGAGTGTATAGATTGTGGCGTATGCGAGCCAGAATGTCCAGTTGATGCTATAGTAGCAGATACTGAATCTGGAAGTGAAAAATGGCTTGAAGTGAATACTAAATATTCTGAAGTTTGGCCAAATATAACTGAAAAAAAAGATCCACCCATGGATCATGAAAAGTATAAAAATGAAGAAAACAAGTACGACAAATATTTTAGCGAAAATCTTTAAAAAAACTCCTGTGAAAAAAGCAAAAAAAAAAGTTATTGCTAAGGTAATTAACAAATCGAAGATCAAGGTGGTTAAAAAAAATATTTCTAAAATAAAATCTAAGACAGTGAAACCAAAAAATAAAAAAAATCTTAAAACATCTATTAAAAAACCTGTTCCAGAAAGAATAGAGCCAAAAGTTAATAATTTAAGAATTTCAAAAAATAACGAAATCAAGCCTGAGATTAAAAAAGTAAAAAAACAAGAAACAGAAAAAAAACAATATAAGGTTAAAGACTATGTTGTTTATCCCAAACATGGAGTTGGACAAATTACTGAATTCAAAAAGATTAATATTGGTGGAATTGATGTTGAAACTTATGTCCTTAAATTTGAAAAAGATAAAGCCAACGGAATGGTTCCAGTGAATAAACAGTCACATCTTAGGCCCTTAGCAACCATCAATCAGGTAAATAAGTGTATATCAATTTTAAAAAGTAAACCGAAAATTAAAAGGTCAATGTGGAGTAGAAGAGCACAGGAATATGAAGCTAAAATTTCTTCAGGTAAAATTTATGAACTTGCTGAAGTTGTTAGAGATTTAAATAAGGGTGATGATTTAATGGTTGATCAGTCTTATAGTGAAAGACAACTTTTTGAAAAAGCCTACGAAAGAATCTTATCAGAATTCCAAATTGTAATGGGAGTACCATTAGAGGATACACAGAAAAAACTAGATAAGGCGTTAAAAAGAAATCTAGAAGGGCAGACAAAAGCTATTGTTGCTCCTATCAAGCCAGCAGAGCCAGAGAAACCTGAGCCCGAACCTATCACTGATACTGAAGATTAAAAATTAAACAAAAAAAAACGCCTCTCACATATAATATTATGAGAAGCGTTTTTTGAAAAGACTAAGATACTATCTTTTTCTTTTCTTCGCTTTTTTAGCTTTTTTAGCTTTTTTCTTAGTTTTCTTCTTAGCTTTTTTTGCTTTTCTCTTTGTAGCCATCTTTAGCTCCCTGTTTAAGTTAAACGAATCAAAGTGATTCGTTGTTAACTTATTTTTATTTTTTTATGTAAGTGATGTCAAATCTTTAATTAAACAACTATTTTATTTTTTTTTTCTATAACAATTTTTTTTTAATACAATTTTTTATTTAGTAAAAAAGTTAGAGTTTATGCCACTTATAATCTATTTAAACATATAATTAAAAAAGTTTTTCAAGTTCTTCTTTATATCTTTTTATAATTTTATATCTTTTTAGTTTTAAAGTAGGAGTCATCATATTATTTTCAATTGTAAATTGATTTTTAATTATAAAAAATTTTTTAATTTTTTCTATTTTAGATAAATTTTTATTTACTTTATCTATCTCTTCTTGGATTTGTTCTTTTGTCGTGTTTTTACATTTTTGACTTAATACTATCAAGCCAACTAAGTATGGTTTATTGTCTCCATATATTAAACTTTGATCTATAAATTCAGATTTATTTAAATCATTCTCAATTTTAATTGGAGAAATATTGTCTCCACCTGGAGTTATTATTATATCTTTTTTTCTATCTGTTATTTTTAAAAATTCTCCATCAAATTCTCCAATATCACCAGTAGATAACCATCCATTTTTTAGAACTTTATTTGTTTCTTTTTCATTTTTCCAATAACCAATCATAACATTTTCACCCTTAACAAGTATTTCCCCGTCGTCTGCAATTTTAACCTGGTTTCCTTTAAATGGACGCCCAACAGTCTCAACCTTAATTTCATCTATGCTATTACAACTTACTACTGGAGATGTTTCTGTTAAACCATAACCCTGTAATGTTGATAAACCAATAGCGTTCAAAAATGAACCTAACTCTTTATCTAAAGCCCCACCACCTGAAATAAATGCTTTTAGATTTCCACCAAATTGATTTTTAATTTTTTTTCTTACTAATTTTTCACAAATAAAATTAATGAAATTTTCTATAATTGAAAATGGTTTTTTATCTAATTTTTTTTTACCTAATTTAATCGTTTGATTAATTAAGAATTTTTTTAATCCTTTGGTTTTGCTAAATGTTGTATTAATTTTTTGATATAAATTCTGATAAAACCTCGGTACAGCTGTCATTATTTCTGGAGAACAATCACTCATATTTTTAATTAATTTATCTATACTTTCAGCATAAAATACTCTTGCAGCAACAGCTATTTGTACGAACTGAACTGTATGTTCGTATGAGTGAGAAAGTGGGAGCCAGGTTAAAAATGTCGGTTTATTCGAAATAAATTTTTTTAACAAGCTATAAGCACCTTCACAGTTATTAAGAATTCCGCCATGGCTTAACATAACACCTTTTGGGTTGCCTTGTGTACCTGATGTATAGATTATGCAAGCAACGTCTTTTCTTTGAATTTTTAATTCAGAAAAATTTAACTTACTGCAATAATCTTTTTTAAATACATCTTCTATTTTTATATAAAATTCCTCATCCACTACTTCTATTTCTTCAAATAAAATAACTTTTTTAATAAAATCTTTTTTTGTGATGATATTTTTAATTTTTTCATACTGAACCATGTCTGAAATAATAATAATTGTAGGCATGCAATCGTCAATAATATATTCATAATCTCTTTCCGTATAAGTTGTGTAAGCAGGAACTGTCACTCCTTCTGAAAGCATAATTGATAGATCTGATATCATCCATTCTGGTCTATTCTCTGACACTAATAGGCATCTATCACCTTTTTTTATATATCTTGATATTTCTTTCGATAGTTTATTAATATTTAAATATACATCTTCCCATGAATACTTTTTTTGTGGTTCTTTTAAACTCTGTAAGAAAATATTTTCATTATTTTGTTTTAGATATTGACTATAAAACAACTCTAATAAATTATTCATTCTATTTATTTGCATAAATTTTAGTATAAGTGAGGTGAATTAAACCTTTATTTATTATTAAACATAATTTTATGCTTAATTCATTAAATTCTATGTTTTTTTTTACTGTACGACAAGTGTACAGTTTTAAACTATTTAATACTCACTTACTTTTATTTTTTTGCATCCGTAGTAGCTTTTAACAAATTGATTGTGGGTCTATACAGTTAATTTAACTTACTAAAAGCAATCAGACGAGATTTTTCACGCATTGGTTTTTCAATAAAATAAAAGACAAACTTAGAAAGTAAGAGAACTAGGGTTACAACTAGTATCCAAGCAATAAATGTTTCTACCTTATCTAGTTGGGGTGTGCTTTGACTATTAATGATTATTTCTGGTCTTTTCATGACTACACGAAAAAATTGATTGATAACCCATATTACTGCTGAGTGAGACATATATACAGCATAAGAAATAGATCCAAGCCAAGTCAAAATTTTTAGGTTTAGAAATTTTTTTAATAAACCTTTTTTTGATAGCACAATAGAAGCTATCAACGCTGAAGTGAGCATGTAAATCATCAGGTCATATTCATGGGGTGTTTTAATCTGCAAAAATACTAATATTATCACAAATATAAAGAGAGAAACGTAGTTAGGGATAGTTATCGATAGCTTCTCTGTTGTACTTGCGGTTAAGCAACCAATAAAAAAACCAGCAAGACACCCAACTAATTTATCAAATCCAAAAGTTGACTGAGTTCCAAGCATCAATAGAGATATCAAGGAAAGTATTAAAAAAAAAACAACTTTATTTTTATGAACAAGTAGTGTGATGACTCCAAATATTAAGTATGTAAAAAATTCTACACTTATTGACCATGCTGGGCCGTTAAATGTCAGAGAATTACCTGTTGGACCAATAGCTTGAATTAAAAAAATTTGTTGAAATAAGGCCATTAGATTGTTTTCTATAAATGGTTGACTGTTTGGACTGGATATTTCAAATTTAAGTTGCACCAAATATTTAGCTACCTCAATAAAAATATAAATTATAAGAAAAAAAAAATGAACAGGATAGAGTCTTCCAAAGCGTAAAAACTGGAATCGAATTAAGTCTTTTATTGAGACTATTTTTTCAGAGTAAGCATTATATATTACAAAACCAGACAAAACAAAGAATAGCTCTACCATGAGGTAGCCATTATTTATTATTCTTATATCTAACAAAGGATTCCACTTCGGAACATGATAAAATACTACAAGTAAAGCAGCCAAACCTCTTATGCTCTCCAACTCTTCAACCTTTGTAGGGCTTTGGTGAAATTTTTGCTGTTTGTGTGTGTTGTGCATCTGTATTGCTTATTAATTTTGTTTTGATGAATATTTTACATCTACTAAGTATTTGTTAAAAGAACTTTTTTCTTAAACCAATAAAATAAACTCATCAAGTCCTTCTGTCTCTATTTTCTTGTATTTTCTTTATTTTAAAGTTGGTGGGCGAAGAGAGAATCGAACTCTCACTTCTTGCGAAACACGATTTTGAGTCGTGCGCGTCTACCAGTTCCGCCATTCGCCCTATCTTTTCATTATTATAACTATAAAATTAAATAGTATAAGAACTTAATTTGTATTAAAACGAAAAAATGCTTAATAAATTATATCAAAAGTCTTTAAAGCTTGCTGCACATAAAAGTTCAAAAATATTCTTAGCAATTATATCTTTTGTGGAAAGTTCTTTTTTTCCCATTCCACCAGATGTTATGATTGTTCCAATGGTTGTGGCAAAAAAAAATGATTATCTAAAAATTTTTTTAATTGCTACTCTTTTCTCTACACTGGGTGGTGTACTGGGCTACTTTATTGGTTCATATTTTTTAGATGTAGGAATGAGTGTAGTAAGTTTTTATGGCTACGAAAACAAGGTTCTTAGCCTCAAAGACAGCCTAACAAAAGGAACTGGACTCTATATTTGGTTGGCCACTTTATTTCTTGCTGGCTTTACACCTCTGCCATTTAAAGTTTTTACAATAACTAGTGGTATGATTGGTTTTAATTTATTCATATTCTTTATTATTTGTTTAATTTCTAGAGGCTTAAGGTTTTTTATTGTTTCTTATCTCTCATTTAGATTTGGCGACACATTTGACAAATTTATGCAGACTGAAGCAGCGAAATGGTTTGCTGTTTTAGGTATTTTGATTGTAGTCATTTTTACTACATTATATTTTGTTATTAAATAATATGACTAAAATTAAAAACAAAACAATTCTTAGCTTAATAATGTTATTTAGCATTTTTGCTCTATTTACAGCATTATTTATTCAATATATGTTAAAGCATCTGCCATGCAATTTATGTTTGATTGAAAGAATACCTTATATTATATCAATAATAGTTATTTCAATTTGTCTATCTTTTAAAAAATTTGAAAAAATCTCTTTAAGCATTTTGAGTTTAATATTTTTTTCTTCAGCATTAATAGCTTTTTATCACTTTGGCATTGAACAAGGATTCGTTAAGGAATCTTTAGTTTGTGACCTAAATAGTGAAAGTAATGATCTGTCAAAAGAAGCTCTTTTAAATCAACTAAAATCAATGCCCGTAAGTTGCAAAGATGTAAATTTTACAATTTTTGGATTATCACTTGCGACCTTTAATATTTTTATCTCTTTAATCTTGGGTGTTATAACGACTAAACTTTTTTTAACATATGAAAAAAACAAATAAAAATAAAGTAGAAGAGTTTATTAGAGTAGATCATGCTGGTGAACGTGGTGCTATAAAAATTTATGAGGGGCAATTATTGGCTCTAAATACTTTTATAAAAGATGATAATTTAAAAAAAAAGATAGAAGAAATGAAGGTTCATGAGAAAGAACATTGTGATTATTTTGAAAACGAAATTAAAAAAAGAAATATTAAACCTACTAAATTTTTACCTTTATGGGACATACTTGGTGTAGGTTTAGGTTTTGGATCAACAATGTTAGGGAAAAAAGCTGCTATGCTTTGTACAGCTTCAGTTGAAGAAGTCATAGATGAGCATTACTCAAATCAAATCAGACAGTTAAAAAATGACGAAAAAAAATTAAGAGAAAAAATTATTAAATTTAGAGAGGATGAATTACACCATAAAGATATAGCTTATAAAGAAGGTGCAACAAAAAAAGGTGTTTACTCAATTTTAGATAAAATAATTAAAACCGGTTCAAAGATTGCAATTAATATATCTGAAAAAGTATAACTAGGCTTCTAACTCAACATCCCAATACAAATAATCCATCCAACTCTTGTGAAGAAAATTTGGGGGAAAATGTTTACCATTTTTATGCAGATCTTCCGGGGAAGGTTGGAATGGTTCTTGATTGAGTGTCATATCTGAATTTTTTAATAATCTACCGCCTTTTTTTACATTACAAGAAGAACAGGCAGTCACAACATTATCCCAATTTGTTTGTCCTCCTTTAGATCTTGGAAGTAGATGATCAAATGTCAATTCCTGATTACTTCCACAATACTGACATAAAAATCTATCTCTTAGAAAAACATTAAATCTAGTAAAACTAGGATTAGATTGAGGTTTAATAAAACTTTTTAAAGCAATTACACTTGGTAGTTTCATATTAAATGATGGACTTCTAACAACCCTATCATAATTACTAACTATAGTTACTCTATCTAGAAAAACAGATTTTATTGAGTCTTGCCAACTCCATAGAGATAATGGATAATAACTTAGAGGCCTGTAATCAGCATTCAAAACTAATGCAGGGCACTTTTCTAAGGAAAGATTTTGATCGGTAAAAAACATTGTCAAAATTCTAACTGAAAATAAACATTTTATCAATACATAGAATCTTTATTAGATTTTAAAATTATTTTTTATATAATTCAATGCAGCACTGGAAGCTTCAACTGGTATGTGATGATCACAATCCTTTATCATTTTTGTCTCAATTTCAATGCCATTTCTAATTAAAAAATCTTTTGCTTCTAGTAAAAAAATTGGCGAGACAACTTTATCTTTATCCCCATGTATTAAGAGCATTTTTGTTGAAGCAGTTTTTCTTTTTATAAGGTCTTCCTGGTTTATTACCTTCCCAGAAAAGCCAACAATACAATTATAGTTTTTACTACTTGATAGTCCTAAATTTATGGACATCATACAACCCTGACTAAAACCAGATAAACAAATTTGTGAATTATTTAAAGCATATTCTTTTTTTATTTCTTCAATAAATTCTTTAAGTTTTGTTTCAGCTTTTTTAGATTGTTCTAAAATATATTCTGAATCATCTATGGTTAGATCAAACCATTGATAGCCAGTTGGATTAATTACACATTTTTCATGTCCATTTGGACATAAAAAAATAGTGTTGGGAAGAAACCTCTTCCAATTTAAAGTTAGCATGCTTATATCTTTTCCATCTCCTCCATAACCATGAAGTAAAATAACTGCTTGTTTAATTGGTAAATTTTTTTCTGGTCTAATAATTGTAGTTGTAAGGCAAAATGTCATAGATGGTTTATTATGTTCTTTTATCGGTAAATTACTCTACAATATAAATATGGTTACTGGAACATTAGTTAAAATTTTTAGCATCATGCTTTTAATAGTTGTTGCTGTAGTGTTAATACTTGGCATTGGAACTCTTTTTAAAGGAGGAGAAACAAGTAAAAAATATTCAAATAAATTGATGCAGTTTAGGGTGCTTTTTCAATTAATAGCTATAATTGTTCTGGTGTGCTTTGCATATTTTTTCAAAAATTAATTATAAGACCTCAGCCAATTAATAAACTCTTCGTCATTAAAATCTATAGAGCCCATAATTCTTGCAAATTCTTTACCCTCCTTATCAAATAAAATGGTTGTTGGAACCCCCCTCAAAGAAAACTTTTTTGCCAGTGTAATTGTTGAGTCAAAATAAATATCTAAATTTTTGATATCTAATTTTTTAAAGAAATTTTCTGTTTTGGATAGATTTTCCTGACTAATGTTAATTGGAAAAACTTTTAAGTTGGTCAACCCTATATTTGCTTGCAAATTATCTAGCGATGGCATTTCCTCTTTACATGGAGCACACCAGGTTGCCCAGAAATTTAAAATCAATACTTTTCCTCTATAATCAGCTAAATCAACGTCTTTTTGGTTTGCATCTTTGAAGGTTATATCTTCGTAAATTTTTAGATTATTTGTTAATGTTAAATTTTTAATATTTGGTTTTTCTACACTGTAACCGAAGTTAATTGTTATTAGATAAATAAATATTATTAATAATTTCATGCTAAATAGGTATAATTAAATATCATGGTAAAAAAAAAAAACAATACACCAATTTGGGGTGCTAGGATAAAAAAAAATGTCTCAACATTGTTTCAAAGAGTTGGTAGCTCAATAAATATTGATAAAAAACTTTTCCATGAAGATATTTTAGGGTCTATAGCACATGTTGAAATGTTATTTAGGCAAAAGATTATTTCTTTTAAAATAAAAAATAAAATAATTTATGGACTAAATAAAATTAAAAATGATATTTTAAAAAATAAATTTGAATATAATAAAAAGTATGAAGATATTCACATGAATATAGAAAAAAGATTATTTCAAATAATAGGTGAAGAAGCAGGATACATTCATACCGCACGATCTAGAAATGATCAGGTAATTACTGATTTTAAAATGTGGACTACGTCTGCAACTAAAGATATTGATAAAAATTTAAATAATATTATTAAAACAATTCTTAAAATTTCTGAAAAAAATATTGAAACAATAATGCCAGGATTTACACATTTAAAAAATGCTCAAGCAGTCTCATTTGCTCATTATTTAATGGCTTATGTAGAAATGTTTACAAGAGATAAAAAAAGATTTTCTTATAACTTAGAAAATTTATCTGAATGCCCTCTTGGTGTAGCTGCATTAACTGGAACCTCTTTTAATATAGATAGAAACTTTACTTCAAAAAAACTAGGTTTTAAAAAACCTACTAATAACTCAATAGATACTGTTGCTGATAGAGATTTTGTTTTAGATTTTCTTTACAGTTCTTCTGTTTGTTCTATGCATATATCAAGAATTGCTGAAGAACTTATTATTTGGAACTCTGATGGGTTTAATTTAATTACTCTTTCAGACAAAGTTGTCACTGGTTCTTCAATAATGCCTCAAAAAAAAAACCCAGATTTATTAGAATATTTGAGAGGAAAAACTGGCTCAACTTATGGAAATTTATTTTCCATGTTAACAATACTCAAGGGCCTTCCAATATCATATTTTAAAGATCTTCAAGATGATAAAGAGATACTATTTAAATCCAATGAAATCCTTAATAATTCTATAGTAATTCTTAATGAGGTTTTAAAAAACTTAAAACCCAATAAGCAAAAAATGTTAGAACTTGCAAATTCTGGATATATTACGGCAACAGATTTGGCAGATTATCTTGTCAAAAACCATTCAATGTCCTTTAGAAAGGCTTACCAAACCACTGCTATGATTGTAAATTTTGCAGAAAAGAAAAAGAAAAAGTTGAGTGATCTAAGTATTGATGAATTAAAAAAAATTGAACCAAAACTTACAGTTGAAGTATTAAAGATTTTTAATGTTAAAAACTCAGTAAATTCAAAAAAATCTTATGGTGGAACATCTTTTGATAATATCAAAAAAATGATATTAAAATATAAAAAGACATAAAATGATAAAAAGATTAATTTTAATTTCTATATTCCTTGCTTTACTTTTTTCATGTGGAAAAAAAGACGACCCAGAATACAAAGCAAATAAAAATGATATCCTTATATTTAATACTTAATGAAATATATTAACAAAAGTCTAATGATTGAAAATATTAGAGTGCAAGATATTGCAAAAAAATTTGGTACACCTATTTATTGTTACTCATATAAAAAACTAAAAGAAAATATTTCTAATTTTAAAAAAAATTTTAGATCTTTTTCTCCATTAATATGCTTTGCAATTAAATCAAATACAAATGTAAATCTTATTAGAGAAATTGGAAGATTAGGATTGGGTGCAGATGTCGTGTCAATGGGTGAGTTAATGATGGCTCTAAAAGCTGGTATAAATCCTAAAAAAATTGTTTTTTCTGGCGTTGGTAAGACATCGATCGAAATCAACTATGCAATTGACAAAAAAATATTATTAATAAACGCCGAGTCTAAAAGTGAAATCATTGAAATCGAAAAAATTGCAAGATCTAAAAAAAGAACTGTGAACATAGGAATTAGATTAAATCCAAACACAGATGCTAAAACACTAAAACAAATCTCAACTGGTAAAAAAGAAAATAAATTTGGAGTTGATGAAAAAACTTTTTTAAAACTAGTTAATTATTCGAGAGCTTCAGAGTATATCAACCTTAAATGTTTGAGTGTTCACATAGGAAGTCAAATTTTAGATTATAAACCGTATGAAAAAATGCTTAAAGTAGTAAGTAATATTGTCAAAAAAAGTAGTTATGCGTTTGAATATATTGATCTCGGTGGTGGTATGGGAATTTCATACGAAAATAACACCAAAAAACTTAATTATAAAAGATATAATATTGCCATTAAAGAATTTTTAAAAAATCATAAATCTAAAATTATATTTGAACCAGGTCGATCAATAGTGGGAAATATAGGATCTTTAATCTCCAAGATTATTTACATTAAAGAAAATAATAAAAAAGATTTTATTATATTGGATGCTGCAATGAATGATTTAATGAGACCCGCTTTATATGGGGCTAATCACAAAACTATACCTGTTTTAAAAACAAACCGTATTTCCAAAAAGGTTTATGAATTTGTTGGTCCAATTTGTGAAAGTACAGACAAATTTACAACTTTAAAGAAATTCCAAAAATTAAAAGAAAAAGACCTTATAGCAATGTGTGATGTTGGGGCTTATGGAATGTCATTAAGTTCAAATTATAATGTTAGACCAAAACCTGCGGAGTTATTAATCAAAGGGTCCAAAATTATTACCATTAAAAGAAGACAAAAACTACAAGACTTGATTTAACCTTTGATAAAATGATAAGAAATTTTTTATTTTCTCTCTTTTTTTTTTCAGGAATTGTTCTTATTTCTTTAATATTTCTTCCATCAATTCTTTTACCAAATAAAGTAGTTTTATTTGGTGGAAAAATTATGGGTTATTGGACCTCTTTTTGCTTACAATTTTTTTTATCAACTAAAATAATTATTAAAGGTAAAGAAAATATAATTGTTAACAAAAAATTTTTTATAGCATCTTCACATCAATCAATGTTTGAAACATTTTTTTTGCAAACTATTTTTAATTCTCCAGTTTTTATTTTAAAAAAAGAATTACTAATGATACCCATATTTGGCTGGTATCTTAAAAAAATTGATTCTATCTCAATTAAAAGAAATAAAATATCAAAAGAAAATCTTGGTTTTTTTCATGATATCTCAAAACAAGTTATATCGTCTGATAGACCACTAGTTATTTTTCCACAAGGAACAAGATTGCAACCAGAAGACCGAACACCTTTTAAGAAAGGCTCAAGTAGAATTTATGAAGAATTAAAAATTTCATGTCAACCGATAGCAATCAACTCTGGAAATACTTGGCCAAAAAAAGGTAAAAAAAATATTAATACAATATTAACAGTTTCAATTTTAAAGCCTATCGAACCAGGTTTAGAAAAAGGTTTTTTTTTAAAAAAATTAGAGAATGTTATTTACACAGAGCTGGACGTTTTAGGTTAGCCTTTCATGGGCATTACAACAAATAAACTATCAAAATCACTGGGGTCTTTTATTAGAGCTGGTGATCCAGTATCACTAAAAAAGATTTCAATTTTATCTCCATCAAATTGAGAAGCAACATCAATCAAGTATCTTGAATTAAAACTAATCTCTAAATCATGGTCAAATTTCACATTTAGACTTTCTTTTCCATCTCCACTATTTGTGTTGTTAACTGATAAGTTTAAAATATCTTTTGATAAATTAAATTTTACTCCGTCTTTCTTATCTAGTGAGACTGAAGCAACTCTATCAACTGAGTCTAGAAATAGTTTTAAATCTATTTCTAATTTTTTTTGATTATTTTTAGGTATTACTTGAATGTAATTGGGAAATTTACCGTCAATTAACTTAGAAATTAAAATGCTATTGTTTAACTCGAATTTAATTTTAGATTTTACATTCGAAATTTTAACGTCACCATCATAGCTTTCTAGTAAGGAACATAATTGAAATATTGTTTTTTTAGGGAGTATAATCGGTTCAAAATCTAGTTTCTTATCTAGTCTTATTTTAGATATGGACATTCTATGACTATCCGTAGCTGCTGCTGTTAAAAAATTTTTATTTTCTATTTCAGTTTGATGTAAAAAAATTCCACTTAAATAGTGTCTTGTTTCATCATTAGAAACTGAAAATTTACATTTATTTAGTAATTTTAATAATTGTTTTGATTTTATAGAAAACTCATTTTGACTAAAGTTCTCATCTGTTAATGGAAATTCAGACGCGCTAATACAGTTTAAGTTAAAAACAGATTTTTCAGACTCAACTTGTAGTTTACTGACATCAGTTAAGGATAGATTAATCTTTTTGCCTGACGAAAACTTTCTTATAATGTCATACATGGTTGATGAATTAGTAGTTGTACTTCCTTCTTCAATAACCTCTATATTATTAATTTGATGGATAAATATTAAATCTAAATCTGTCGCAGTAATTGTCAAATTTGAACTACCGGCATTTAATAAAACATTTGATAAAATAGCAAGTGTGCTTCTTTTTTCTATTACACCCTGACAGTAGTTTAGGGCTTGCTGAAGATCTTGTTGATTAACATTAAATTTCATTATCTTTATTGTACAATATTTGATTTTTTAAGTTATTAATATTATTAGTCATTTCCTGGTCATTTTCCTTCAATTTTTCAATTGTTTTAACAGAGTGTATGATTGTTGTGTGATCTCGATTTGAAAAATCCCTACCAATTTCTGGTAAGGATTTAGAAGTTAAAATCTTGGTTAAATAAATTGCAATCTGTCTTGGTCTAACGAGATACCTTGATCTCCTTGAAGAAAGCATTTCATTTTTACTTATTTTAAAGAATTTGCAAACACTGGATTGTATTAAATCAATCGTTACTTTATTTTCGCCTATATTTAATAAGTCTTTTAAAACAACTTTAACTTCAGATAAATTTGGGACTTTATTATATATTCTTGAAAAAGAGACAACTCTATTAATGGCGCCCACTAACTCTCTGATGCTTGTTGTAATTTCAGTACTAATAAATTTCTGTATTTCTTCAGAAATATTTACCTGGTTAGAATAAAAAATATTAAGCTCTTCAGTTTTTTGTTTAACAATCTTGTTTCTAAGTTCATAATCTGGTTTTTGAATATCAACAACTAAACCACCTGCAAATCTTGATTTAATCCTATCTTGAATTCTAGACAATTTATTTGGGGCTCTGTCTGCAGAGATTATTACTTGTGAACCTTTGTCAAGCAGCGCATTGAATGTGTGAAAAAACTCTTCTTGCATTGCTTCCTTACCATTCATGAACTGAATATCATCAATTAACAAAATATCAGTATTTCTGAAATATTCTTTAAATTTCACCATATCGTTAGATTTGATCGATTTAACAAATTGATACATAAATCTTTCAGCTGAGATAAACATTACCTTATTTTTTTCCTTCAATGAAAGACCTATTGAATTTAGTAAATGAGTTTTTCCCATTCCAACACCACCATAAATATAAAGTGGATTATAATGAGAAATGTTTTCTGAAACTTTTAATGATGCTTCGTATGCTAATTTGTTACTTGTTCCAGTTATAAAATTATCAAATCTTTTGTTGGGATCAATTCTGTTATACTGCAAGTACGTATCTTTGATGAATGATATATTTTCACTGCTTTCATTTGACTGAATATTGTTTTTAACGTCACTTTCAGAATTTTTTTCAACAATTTTAAATTCAATTCTTGTCAATTCTTTTTTATACACTTTAACAACTTGCAAGATTTGATCTAAATATCTTGAAGTAATCCAGTCTCTTATAAATCTAGTTGAAACTGAGAGTAAAATATAATTGTTCATCTCTTCAACAAAGTCAATTTTTCTAAGCCAGCTTTCATATATATCGCTGCCCATCTTATTTTTCATATCTTTTTGAATAAGAGCCCAATCTAATGGTTCCAAAGAAGTATTTTTTAAATTTTGTGTTGTATTTTTGTTAGACATAAACTTATAGGAATAAAGTCAGTTAGAAGTAAATTATAAATTATACAATAAAAATGTTTGTAATTTTGAAAATAAATAAAATCTATAGGTGAATCATTTTTAACGCGAATAATTATTTAAAAAGTGTTCTGTTTTTATTTTAGGAAATATTTTTGTCACAGTACTAATTAAATACAAAAATAAATTTTACAAATTTAAAATCTATGAGTGTGTGATTTACAAATTATATATTTTTACTAAATCTAGATGTAGTAATTTTTAATAAAATTATTTCTTATTTAGTGTGATAACATTTGGTTGAATTTTTCAACAACTATAGGTAGTTTTTATAAAGCAGAAATCTTTTTTGTTATTCTTGAGACATTTCTTGAAGCGTTAGCTTTCTTAATAATTCCAGTCTTTGCTACTTTCATTAGTTCAGAATTCAACTTAGGTAAGAATTTTAAAGCTTCAGATTTTTTCTTTCCCTCGATAAGAAGGTTCATTTTTTTTACAGCATTTCTATATTTACTCCGACGAGCCTTATTAACTAATGTTTGTGTAGCAATCTTCCTAATTCTTTTAATTGCTGATTTTGTGTTTGCCATAAGCGCAGTGGTATAACTCGAGAATTTATACCGGTCAATAGAATAATTGCTTATTTTTGGCAAATATTGCAAAAAAAAGTTGCTCTATTCGATATAAATATTTTCTTTATTTTACCAACACATTTACTTCTTACACAATTAAGATCTTCTCTTTGATAAACTTTAAATTCTTTTTGAAAATTTCCACTTTCTCCTGATATATTTTTAAAATCACGAATACTTGAGCCACCTTTTTTAATCGCTTTACTAAGCACACTTTTTGAAAAAAAAATAATCTTTTTACAATCTTCTTTTGATAATTTCATTGCCGAAGTGACTGGGTTAATCCTGCTTAAAAATAAAATTTCATTTGCATAAATATTTCCAATACCCGATACAAAATTTTGATCTAACAAAAAACTTTTTATATCTTTTTTTTTATTTAAAAAATATTCTAAAATGTATTTTATATTGAAATTTTTAAAGAATGGCTCTGGTCCCAAATGATTAAATCTATTTATAAGTTCTTTCTTGTTATCTATAAACTTAATAAAACCAAACCTTCTAGGATCATTATAAACAACTTTTAAATCTTGAAATTGTATTTCAACATGATTATGTTTTTTTGGTAAGTTTGGTGAGTTATAAAAACTAGTATTAGTAAATTTACCCAAATTATTTTTTTTAACTAAATGGATAGTTCCAGACATTCCCAAATGTATCAAACAAAACGAACCATCAGAAAAATTTAAGATTATATACTTAGAAAACCTGGTAACTTTTTTTATAATTTTATTTTTTAACAATTCTTCAAATTTTAATGGAATTTTAAACCTTAGGTTTCTGTTTTTAATTATTATTTTCTTGATTTTTTTTTGTTGTATTTTTTTAGCTAATGATCGTTTGACTATTTCTACTTCTGGTAATTCTGGCATTTGACAGTATATTATCACCTAATAATATATTTAACATGCAACAATATCTCCAAAACAAAAAAGGACTTGTTCAAAGTGTCTTTGATCGAGTATATGATAAATATGATTTAATGAATGACTTCATGTCTCTTGGTGTTCATAGAGTTTGGAAAAGAGACTTAATGAGTTGGATGAATCCTTCCAAAAATAAAATTTTAATTGATGTTGCGTGTGGTACTGGTGATCTAGGTAAACTTTTTTTAGATTTAACTAATAGAGATGGTAAAATTTATTGTGTAGATCCAAATAAAGGAATGGTCAGCAAAGGTAAGACAAAATTAACTACTTATAAAAATATTAATTGGGTAATTGCTCCAGCAGAAAAATTACCTATTAAAGACAATAGTTGTGACTATTATACAATTAGTTTTGGATTGCGTAACACTAAAGATCTTAACAGGGCTATTTCTGAAGCTTATCGTGTTTTAAAGCCAGGTGGGCGTTACTTATGTTTAGAATTTTCAAAAATTCAAAACTCAAACCTGAATTTTATATATAAAAATTATTCAAAACTTATTCCTTTGATTGGTAAATTTGTTGCGGGACAAAAAGAACCTTATGAGTATTTGATTAAGAGCATTGAAGATTTTATTAACCAAGATGAGTTGATCGATTTAATGAAAAAGAATAAATTTGAAAATTGTAATTATCGAAACTTATCTGGTGGAATTGTAGCAATTCATTCAGGCTGGAAGATATAATGATAAAAAAATTATTTACATTATTTAAATTAGGAAGGAAATTAGCTAAATCTGATATTTTAAATGTTGTTTCTAAGTTTCAAAAACCACCTCTTGCTATTAAGATTCTATTTCAAATACTCTCGTTTTCTTTTTTAAATCCTCCAAAAAACAATTTAAACAATACTGAAGGTGAAAGACTCTCAAAATCATTACAATCTATGGGAACAACTTTTATTAAATTGGGACAATTTTTGGTTACAAGACCAGATATAATTGGTGATGATTTAGCCAAACAGTTAGAGGGCTTACAAGATAGGCTTCCAGCTTTCCCTTTATCTGAAGCAAGAGTAATCATTAAAAAAGATTTAGGAGAAGAAACTTTTAACTCAATAATAGATTTAAGTGAGCCAGTAGCTGCTGCTTCAATAGCTCAAGTTCACAAAGCTAAAATAAACGATAATGGTATAATAAAAGATGTTGCTATAAAAATTTTAAGGCCCGATATTAAAAAAGTATTTAATGAAGAAATAGATGCACTAATGCTTTTTGCTTTTTTTGTCGAATCATTTATCAAAAAAACTAAACGATTAAAGTTGGTTGAAGTTGTTTTTTTACTTAAAGAAATAACCAATCTTGAAATGGACTTAAGATTTGAAGCGGCCGCTGCAAATGAATATGCTGAAAACACCAAGAATGATGCTGGTTTTAGAGTTCCTGTAATTTATTGGAATTTTACAAGTGAAAATGTAATGACACTTGATTGGGTAGATGGTGTTTCTATTCGTGAAACAGAAAATCTTCAAAAAAGAAATATTGATACTAAAAGAATCGCCTCTGATATTATTCAACATTTTCTACGGCATGCTGTCAGAGATGGTTTTTTTCATGCAGACATGCATCAAGGAAATATTTTTATTGATAACAGTGGTCAAATTGTTCCAATTGATTTTGGTATTATGGGTAGATTGGATAACCTTAGTAAAAGATTTTTAGCAGAAATTTTATTTGGTTTTATTCAGAGAGATTATAAAAAAGTTGCTGAAGTTCATTTAGTTGCTGGTCTTGTTCCTAAAGATGTGCCTGTTGATGATTTAGCTCAAGCCTTACGTTCAATTGGTGAGCCAATTTTTGGTCAATCTGTGAAGGATATATCTGGTGGAAAATTGTTAAAACAACTTTTTGATGTTACTGAAAAGTTTAATATGCAAACTCAGCCTCAGTTACTAATGCTACAAAAAACTATGGTTGTTGTCGAGGGTGTTGCCAGAAAACTCAATCCTAATACAAATATATGGGAAACTTCAAAACCAGTTTTAGAAAGCTGGTTAAGGGAAACTAAAGATCCCATTAATACTTTAAGTGAAGGTTTAAAAAGTACTACAGAGGTAATTAAAAGATTACCTGATTTTCCAGAAATTATGGATAAAGCTAATCAAGCACTTACATTTTTAGCCAGCGGACAAATTCCTCATAGCTCAAACTCCTATACAGCTCTAAACGAAAAGAAATCTGAAATGATTGCGTTTAGAAACCAATCTATTATTGGCTTATTACTTCTTGTAATTTTTGGCCTATTAGTATTTTAATTTGCTTAATGAATAATTTATCACAAAGAAAAATACTTTTAATAATATGTGGAGGTATATCTGCATATAAAAGTTTAGAGCTTATTAGATTATTAAAAAAACAAAATTCAAAAATTAAAGTCATTCTTACCAAAAGTGCCAAAGAATTTGTAACTCCTTTATCGGTAGCCTCACTTTCCCAGGAAAAAGTTTATGATGATTTATTTAATTTTGAAAATGAAGCAGAAATGGACCATATATCTCTGTCTAGATGGGCAGATGTAATTCTGGTTGCTCCTGCTACTGCAAACACTATTTCAAAATTAAGCGCTGGGTCTTCAGATGATCTGGCTTCAACCGTAATTCTTGCTTCTGATAAAGATATTTTTTTGACACCTGCTATGAATGTTAGGATGTGGGAGCACCCCTCAACCAAACAGAATCTTAATAAATTAAAATCTTATGGTTATAAAATAATTGGTCCTGAAGTAGGGGATATGGCCTGTGGTGAATTTGGTGAAGGAAAAATGACTGAACCAAAAGATATTTTTAAAATAATTGAAGTTTATTTTAGAGAAATCACAAAAAACCAAAAACTAAAAGCTTTAGTGACTGCGGGGCCAACTAATGAATATATTGATCCCGTAAGATTTATCACAAATAAATCCTCAGGAAAGCAGGGCTATGCTTTAGCAAAATCCTTAGCAAATAGAGGATTTCAAACAACACTAATTTCTGGACCTACAAATTTGCAAATAGATAATAATATAAATTTAATAAAGGTTGAGACAGCAGATGAAATGTTTAAAGCTACACAAAAAAATTTACCTGCTGATGTTGCAATTTTTTCTGCTGCTGTTGCTGACTTTAGAGTAACAGAAAAAAAAAATGAAAAGATAAAAAAATATGACTATTTGCATTTAGAGCTTGAAAAAAATATTGATATTCTAAATTATGTATCAAAACATAACTCTCTTAGACCAAAATTAGTTATTGGGTTTGCAGCTGAAACAAATGACATTCAGGTAAATGCGCAAAAAAAATTAATAGAAAAAGGTTGTGATTGGATAATAGCAAATGATGTGTCCAATAATTCTATTGGATTTGATTCTGATTTTAATGAAGTCTCAATTTTTTATAAGGATAAAAAAATTAAAAGTGAAAAACTTACTATTAAAAAAAAATCTGAAATCTCAGAAGAGATAATAGATAGAGTTATTGAGCAGTTAAATTAAGATTTAATGCCAAAAGTATTAATCAAAAAACTTAATCCTGACGTAGAACTTCCAGCCTACAAAACAAATGGTGCTTCTGGTATGGATTTAATGGCCTTTATAGAGGAGCCAATTTGTATAGCACCCTCAAGTTCATATTTAGTACCTACAGGCCTTTCTATGGCATTTTCAAGGGATTATGAGGTACAAATTAGACCTCGTTCAGGCCTTGCTGCAAAGAATGGTATAACTGTTTTAAATACACCTGGCACTATTGATAGTGATTATAGAGGTGAGATTAAGATTATTCTTTTTAACCATGGAAAAGAGGACTTTATAGTTAACAATAAGGATAGGGTCGCACAGATGATTTTAACACCAGTTGTTAAAATGAAACTAGAAGAAACAGACAATTTGCCAGATACATTAAGAGGTGAGGGTGGATTTGGTTCAACTGGTAAATGAAAAGTTCATTAAATAAAAAAATAATCGAGCGATATTCAAGACAAATAGTACTTAAAGATATTGGTATTTTGGGCCAAAAAAAAATTTTATCTTCAAAAGTTTTAGTTATTGGCGCTGGTGGACTTGGGTCTCCAGTTGCAGAATTTCTTTCAAGGGCAGGAATTGGATCGTTAGGAATTGTAGATGATGATAAGGTAAGTCTTTCTAATTTACACAGACAAAGTCTTTACAACACATCTGATATTGGAAAGTTTAAAGTCAAAATAGCAAGAGATAAAATTAAAAAGATAAATCCCAATACAAAAGTTACTATTTATAAAATTAGATTAAGTAATGACAATTTTAAGAAAATAATTAATAATTATGATTATATAATTGACGGTTCAGATAATTTTACGACAAAATTTTTATTAAATGATTTTTGTTTAAAGTTTAAAAAAGTCCTTGTGACTGGAGCAATTAGCAAGTTTGATGGACACATATTTACTTTTAATTTTAAAGATAAAAGGATTCCGTGCTTAAGGTGCTTTTTCCAAGAATCTAATATTTCAGACAATCTATTAAGTTGTGAATCTGAAGGTGTCCTTGGAACTGTTGCTGGAATTGTTGGAATTATTCAGGCAAATGAGGTATTGAAAAAGATATTAAATATTGGAACAGGACTTGATGGGTACATCTTTATTTTAGATTTACTTCATTTAAATTTTAGGAAAGTTAAATTAAAAAAAAGAAAAAACTGCTTTTGTGGATGATAAAAAAAATAACTGTTTGGTTTTTATTTCT
>Ga0307986_10000863_pt1 | contig 22380 bp, 22 predicted proteins | sample EllFjometageno82_FD_203170 | JGI IMG/M metagenome (GOLD analysis project Ga0307986, IMG submission 203170) | Marine microbial communities from Ellis Fjord, Antarctic Ocean - #82 | ecosystem: Environmental > Aquatic > Marine > Unclassified | place: Southern Ocean | collected 2014-10-09
ATTAATCCTCCAGCTACTGAACAAAGTCGTTTAGAAAGATTGTACGATTTGTCTCGAATGGTTTTTGCAGATAACATAGCTGATGAGGCTGAAAAGAATCTTTTAAAACGTCTAGTAATTGGGCTTGGATTTGCTGTTGACAAAGTAGATCAAATTATTGAGAAATCTTTTTTAGAAATTAGTAAAGGAAGCGATGAAGAAGAATTCATAGCATCTTTTAGATAGATTTTTTTTGAATCATTTTACATTTTAGCACTATAGCCTCCCCTACTAGGGCAATTCCACTATTAAACACAACGAGAGCAGCCGTACCCCAATAAAACCAATTAAAATCATCTTGAAACTTGTAAATAATTGCCTCACCTAATAAGGAAAGACCAAATCCAAGGAGCAAAAGCCCGCTAATTGAATATATCCACCATTTCTTTTTCATTCGCTCAAATATTAAATTTTAACTAAAATAGCTATTCAATAGACTCAATTCATTCCGTTAAAATAACATTACATAAAAGTAAAGTTTTATTTAGTGGGTATGAAATTAGTAATGGTATAGCCAATTTCATCATCCGCAATCATTTCACTGATATCAAAATAAATATAGCTAGGGAAACCATAAACAGAATCAAATTCTAAATTTTCAATTACTGGATTTTTATTTTGGCGATCTTCGATGTAATCAAATAATTCATCAATAGTCATGTGATTTTCATACTCTAAATTAGCATAAGCAACCCGATTAATAGACTGAATTTCGTTATTTTTTACCACTATAGCCTTGGGGAGAGTATAATCTGACTGGCAGAAACACGAGATTTGTGAAGTAAACTCATAATCTGTGATTCCTTGCTTTTTCCACTTTTTTTCTTGTTCTTGAAGATTAAGTTCATCTTCTGGAATTACTCCTGTCTTTTTTGTGCAATTTAGAATAATAAAAAGAAGAAAAATAGGAGCAAAATATAATTTCACGTTTTTATTTTTGAGAATATTTTCAAGGACTATGCCTCGCTTTTTCCATAAAGTGCTTTGGATTTAAAATAAGAAGCTATTCCTAGAATAGAAATAATCACAATAGCATAATAAATAAAACTAGGTGTTATAATTTTATCCCCACTCGCATAGGAATGTAGACCTACTAAATAAAAATTAACTCCAAAATAAGTCATTAATATACTAGCAAAAGCAACCACACTCATGAGGTTAAAAATCCATGCTCCACGTAAACCTGGAACAAGACGCATATGAATCACGAAAGCATAAACCATAATACTAATTAATGCCCACGTCTCTTTAGGATCCCAGCCCCAATATCGACCCCAACTCTCATTTGCCCACATTCCACCAAGAAAATTTCCAATGGTCAGCATTATTAATCCAACAGTTAAAGCAAGTTCGTTAATAATGGTAAGTTCTTTGATTTGAAGTTTTATTTTTTCTTTGTTCTTTTTGGTAACTAACAACATTAACATCAACGATACCAATCCAATAATCATGGACAATGCAAAGGGACCATAACTTCCCACAATTACGGCTACATGAATCATTAACCAATAACTGTCTAATACTGGCACTAAATTAGCAATTGCTGGATCCATCCAATTCCAATGCGCAATCATTAATATCATTCCTGCAACAAATGCTGTAGAAGCCATAGTGAGTGCTGACTTTCTCCCAAAAGCTAATCCAAAAAATTGGGTTGCCCAAGCAACGTAAATCATGGACTCATAAGCATCACTCCAGGGGGCATGACCTGATATATACCAGCGAGCTATCAATCCTCCTGTATGCATTACAAAAAGCAATACCATTAAAACTTTAAAGCCATTCACAACAACAGAAATAATTTTATTTGATTTAAAGATCTGAATCAATAAAAGAAGAAAAAAGAGAGTTCCCGCATAGATGTACCAACTGTACAATTTTTTGAATATATCGTATTTGTTATAGCTAATTTCTGCTTCAACACGATCTTCAGATGGAAGTACATCACTTCCAAATTTTTTCTGAAAACCGTAAATACTTTCCAATAAACTTTCTGCTTGAGTATAATCTTTATCTTGCTGAGCTAGACGCAAAGACTGAAAATATAAGGGTAAAATGTTTCGAACATAAAGAGAGTCCTTGCCAGTAAAATTTGCCTCTTTTAATTCAGGAAAAGAAACCCACTTATTATTTTCATCGTTAGGTAAAGGAAAAATTCGCATAATTTTACCTTCCAGTGCAGAATATAATAAATTCACACGACGATCTAATTCTATAAAATCTTTTTGAAATTGATTAGGTACTGCTTCACGATATGCACCCTCAAGTTGAGATGCCAATTTGTAATTCCCTTGATTATCAAAAAAGGAAAGTAGTGGGGCATACTTACTTTTAATAGTTTGCCCAGTTAATTTTCGTAAGCTATCATTTCCTCTTTTTAAAAAAATCATAGGTACGTTGTACCAAACCGCAGGATTATTCATGATAGATAAAAGTACCTGATCAGAATTCAAATCCTTATAAGTATCGCTTTTACTTACTTTTCTTAATAATTCAGATGAAAAAGTATTGGCGGGTTTCATTCGTCCACCTGCATCTTGAATAATAAGCTTTCCAAACTTAGCTGCATGGGTAACAGAAAAAGCGTCAACTAGAATGATTGAATCGAAATCAATAGCACTTTTTTGTACATGTGCATCATCTTGTGCTTGCACCGAAAATACTGATAGTCCCAATAAAATTAAACCAACGGTGAGCGCTTTCTTTTTAAGATTAATTTTATCTAAAGAATTTGACAAGTCTTTAAATCGAGTTTTTCCAATAAAGAAAATTCCAATCATACTTAAGTAGAGCAACATATAGCCTGTATAAGTAATCCATGTACCCCATTGGTCGTGATTCACAGAAAGAATAGTTCCTTTTTCATCTGGATTAAATGAGGCTTGAAAAAAACGATAGCCTTTGTGGTCTAAAACGTGATTCATAAATACCTCATAATCAAAAGGAGATTTATCCACCACGGTCACTTTACTCATAAAAGAAGAATAGCTCTTTTCAGTACCAGGATATTTTTCTGCAATAAAATCATTCAATGTAATTCCAAAAGGAAGTTCTCTTGACAAGGATCCAAATTTCAAATTAAAATCAAGCCCTCCAACAGTAATCTGTTTAGGATCATTTGAAGTTCCTTTACCACCTAAAAGCGTGACTGATTCTACCTCTCCCTGAGAGGAAACTTCCAGACGTAGAGAATTTTGTATGGCATCATTTTGATTTTGAGCTTTAACAATATCAAATTTACCACGAAGCGCTGGCTCTGGAATCACAAATTGAAAATTAGGAAGAGTATATAGAGAGCGGAGTTGTAAAGGAGATTCTAAATCTGCTTTCAAAGTACCTTTAAATTGATCAACCATTCTCATATATTCTCCCTCAAATGGAGAAGTTATAAAATACAGTCCTGCATCTAAACGGATATTAATTGCACCCGCCTGAAACTTATTGAGGGTAAATAATATATTATGGATATTTGCTATCTCTCCCTCTTTTAAATAATGATCATGTCGATTTCCATCGCCTGCTTCAACTATTTTAAGATAACGTTCACCAGATTCGTCAATAACAAGTCCCTCTGTAGCATTTTCCATAAAATCAACAAAAGAGATACTGAAATCTTGACCGTTAAAATCATTATTCCAACTAAAGTCATTATTAACATGCTCGGATAGTAGCAGATCACTTTCTAATTTTTTTCTTCTAGGCTCCTCGTTAATTTCACCGTCAACATAAACAGTTAAGTACGTTTTTTCAGTCAGAAATTGATTTTCTGTAGCTCCTTCTCTAATTGGCATCATTCCTTCATACCCAATATAGCGAGTTACAAATGCTCCTAATAAAATTAATAAAAATGATAAGTGAATCATTAATGTGGCCCATTTTTCTTTTCGAAGCAAACGATATTTAAAAATATTTCCAAAAAAATTAATTGCCATAAATACCATTATCAATTCAAACCACCGAGCATTATATATCCATATTTTAGCGGTATCAGTGCTATACCAACTTTCTATAAAGGTTCCAAAAGCCATTGCTGTTGGATAAAATATGAAAAGCACTGCTGTCAATCGTGTGGAAAAGAGATATTTAAATAACTGTTTTTTCATCAAAATTTATTATCCTAGAATGCAAATATATAGCATGTAACGGGAACCTTCCCATGAATTTTAAATTTAAAAAAGTATCATTTTAATAAATATTTATCATTGACGTAATCGATCTGAAAAAGGAAAAAATAAAAACAGATATTACTTTCTTATTCGTCATTTAGGTTTAGTATTTTTACATATTAACTATGAAAGTCATTCTACTTGGTGCCGGAAAGCTTGGTAAGCAATTGTATAAATCTTTTGTGAATAATCAAACTATTGATCTCATTCAATGGTTTAATCGTTCTGAAACTAATATAATAAGTCCCGAGGGAATTGCACTAACCAACTCGCTAGATGCGATTGAAAAAGCAGATCTATATATTCTAGCTGTTTCTGATGACGTGATTTCTAGTATATCTAAAAAACTACCTACAGATATTTTGTTGATTCATACTGCTGGAAGTGTTTCCATTGACGTAATAAATAGCCACAAAAGACGTGGTGTATGGTATCCCATCCAAAGTTTTAATGATCAGCAAGAAATTGATTTTTCTGAGGTAACTTTTGGCATAGAAACAAACAAGTTGTCGGATAAGCAATTAATTTATGACTTAACTAAGAGTATTGAAGCAAAGCCAATTGATATTAATTCTGAACAAAGAGAAAAATTACATTTAGCGGCTGTAATTGTGAATAATTTCGTCAATCATTTGTTAACACAAGCTTCCTTATTTTGTGGAGACAATGAACTATCTTTTGATTTACTACGTCCATTAATTCGAGAAACCTTTAATAAAATTGATAAAATTTCACCTGAAGAGGCACAATCAGGACCAGCAATAAGAAACGACAAAAACACCTTGAAAAGACATCTAGAGTTAATTAAAAATCCAGTATTAAAGAAGGTTTATGCAACCTTAACTGCTGCGATCCAAAAGCATCATTTAAATGAAAAATTATAAAAATTTATTACCCTTTATCAAAACATTTATTTTTGATGTTGATGGAGTGCTAACAGATGGTAAAATTTTAATAACCAACGAAGGGGAACTTCTCAGAAGTTTTGATGCTAAAGATGGATATGCAATTAAATGTGCCTTAGTTCAAGGGTATAAAATCGTTATTATTTCAGGCGGAAGAAATGAAGGAGTTCGTAAACGTTTCAAAGAATTAGGTGTTTTTGATATTTATATGGGAGCTAACTATAAAATAGAGGCCTATAATGATCTAGTAGATAATTATAGTATAGATCCTCAAACTATTTTATTTGTAGGAGATGATGTTCCAGATATTCCAGTAATGGAAAAAGTAGGATTAAGCTGTTGTCCTGCAGATGCTGTAACAGACGTGAAATCAATTGCTACATATATATCTCATAAAAATGGAGGAGAAGGTTGTGTAAGAGAAATCATAGAACAGGTCTTAAGGGTACAAGGAAAGTGGCGCATAGATATTGGCTCTAAAGATATTGGTGTTGGAAAAAATTAAAATGGATACAAAAGGACTTACTATTATTTTAGCATCAGGTTCTCCTAGAAGACAACAGTTTTTTAAGGAAATGGAAATTCCCTTTATAAGAAAAGTAATTCCTGTGGAAGAAAGTTTTCCGTCGACCTTATCTGGATCTGCTATAGCAGAATACATAGTTACTCAAAAAGCAAACGCTTTCAAAGACACTATAAAAGACAATGAAATCATAATCACTGCAGACACTATTGTTTGGCATCATAATAAATATCTAGGAAAACCAACCTCTATCCAAAATGCTGAAGAAATTTTAAAGATACTTTCTGATGATACACATCAAGTAATAACTGCTGTAGGGTTTTTACAAAAAGAAACTTGGGAATGTATTAATGTTGTTTCTGAAGTAACCTTTGGTCCCTTCTCAAAAAAAGCAATCCAGGAGTATATTGCCACAGGCTCCCCAATGGATAAAGCAGGTGCATATGGAATTCAGGACTTATTTGGTACTTTATATATTGACTCAATCTCCGGAAGTTATACTAATATCATTGGTCTTCCTGTGCCACATGTATATAAAAAATTACAAGAAATAATAAAAATTAATCACCTAAAAAAATCATCTTAAAGCATTTACTTTAGTAAAAAAATAAAATACTTAAATTACAAGACAGGATGATTAAAAAATCTCGTAGAAAAGGTTTTGAAAATAATTTACTATGAAATACAGAATATACGTATTACTTATTATTGCTGTTACCTCTGTTAGTGGACAAAGTAGCTCAGAGATCTATAAAAAAATACAGAAACTAAACACTTTAGGATCAGTACTATATGTTGCAGCACATCCAGATGATGAAAATACTAGATTAATTTCATTATTTTCAAATCAATACAATTACAATACAGCCTACCTTTCAATAACCCGTGGAGATGGGGGACAAAATTTAATTGGAACAGAACTCAGAGAAAGTCTCGGACTAATAAGAACACAAGAGCTTTTAGAGGCAAGAAAAATAGATGGAGGACAGCAATTTTTCACTACTGCTAATGATTTTGGATATTCTAAACATCCTGATGAAACACTTGAAATTTGGAATAAAAACGAGGTTTTAGCACAAATTGTATTCCGTATCCGAGCATTTAAACCCGATGTTATTATTAATCGATTTGACCATAGAACTCCTGGAAGTACTCATGGGCATCATAGTAGTTCTGCTATTTTAAGTGAGATAGCCTTTTCTCTTGCAGCCAATCCAAAAGCATATCCTGAGCAATTAAATGATGTTACTATTTGGCAACCTATCCGCCAATTTTATAATACTTCTTGGTGGGCATATGGTAGCAGAGAAAAATTTAAAAATGCTGACAAATCAAATATGATTACTCTAGAAAGTAATCCCATTAATAATTTATTAGGTCGCTCGAATGCTGAGATTGCTTCTAAAAGTAGAAGTCAGCATAAATCACAGGGGTTTGGAAGCTCTCCTGGCCTAGGAAGTCAAGAAGAGTATTTAGAACTTATTAACGGAAGTATCCCAAATAAAAATAATCCTTTTCAAGGAATTAATACTAACTGGAGTAGAGTGAAAGGGGGCAAAGCTATTGGCTTACTTATTGAAGAGATACTTACTGATTTTAATTTTGAAAAACCTTATGAAAGTATCCAACAATTATTGAAGATTCATTCTAAAATTAAGGCCTTAAAATTCGGCCATTGGCGCACAGTAAAACTCAAAGAAGTAACCAACCTTGTTCAATATTGTTTAGGTCTTAGATTACAATTTAACACCTCTAAACCAACAGGTGTTGCCAATACTGTAACTGAAATAACCTTAAGAGCACTAAATCCAAGTCCAATTAAAGTGTCCATAGAGAAGATAGTGGGTGCAGTAAATCTTGACATAAAGAAATCATTGTCTGAAAACAAAGCGTGGCAAGAAAGTAAGTCTATCCTTCTGCCTAAAGCACAAACTACTCCTTATTGGTTAATTGAAAAAGGAGATATCGGTAACTATAAAGTTAGCAATCCTGATCTAAAAGGATTAGCAGAGACACCTAACCCCATTCAAGCTATTTTTGAAATAAGTATAGATAGAAATATATTTTTTATTAATGTTCCTCTCACCTTCCGATCCACTGATCGGGTAAAGGGTGAAGTTGTAGAAAACTTTCAATTACTTCCTAAAATAACCACACAAATCAATGAACGGGTAATCTTATTTAAAAAAAATACTCCAAAAAAGGTTAGTTTAATTGTAACTACACACACTGGAAATTTAAAAGGAAGTGTGACTCTTTCAACCCCTAAATACTGGAAAATCAGTCCTACATCACAGAATTTTGATATTACTCAAGCAGGTGATTCACAAGAATTTGTCTTTGAAGTTACCCCTCCAAAAGGAAATACTAGTGGGCTTTTTGCATCACTTGTAACGCAAGGAGATCAAAAATATAATATGCAATTATACGAAATATCCTACCCCCATATTTCAAAACAATATTTATTATCTCCCAATGAAACAAAAGTCGTTAAAATAGATCTTAAAACAAATGTAAATCACATTGCATACCTTAAAGGAGCAGGAGATAAAATAGCAGAAAATCTCCGAAATATTGGGATAAAAGTAACAGAATTTAATATAAAAAACCTTCGTTTAGAGCGTCTAATAAACTTTCCAACATTAGTAGTAGGGATTCGTGCTTTTAATGTTCATAATGAACTTACATTTAAAAATAAAATACTTTGGGATTACGTTAAGCAAGGCGGAACAGTGGTTCTACAATATAATACCAATAGAGGATTTAACAGTGATATAGCTGGTCCATATCCTATAAGTTTCAACAGAGATCGTGTTACAAATGAAAATTCAAAAGTCACTCTATTAAATCCTTTACACCCCCTTTTAAACAAACCTAACAAAATAACTAGTAATGATTTTGATGACTGGGTTCAAGAACGTGGTTTGTATTTTTCTAATACATGGGATGCTAAGTATGAACCTCTTTTATCAATGAATGACAAAGGAGAAACTCCCAAAAAGGGAAGTCTTTTAGTAGCTGATTTCGGAAAAGGTAAATTTATTTTTACAGGACTTAGCTTTTTTAGACAACTTCCTGCCGGAGTTCCTGGGGCATACCGATTGTTTGCCAATATAATTTCTTATGGACAATGAAAAAATCTACATACATTATATTAATTGTAATAAATTTACTGTACTGGGTAGTGTTTTATCAATTTATGAATATGTATAACTAATGCAGGTATTCGATTGGATCATTTTAGGCGCAACCTTAGCTTTTATTGTACTTTACGGTATATGGAAAAATAATAGCCATAAAAACATTAAAGAATATTTAAAGGGTGGTAATGAAGCTCGTTGGTGGACCGTGGGTTTATCCGTAATGGCCACACAAGCAAGTGCCATAACTTTTTTATCAACACCCGGGCAAGCTTTCCATGATGGAATGGGATTTGTTCAATTTTATTTTGGATTGCCTTTCGCGATGCTAATTATATGCTTATTTTTTATTCCGGTATATCACCGTCTAAACGTCTACACTGCTTATGAGTTTTTAGAAAAACGTTTTGACCTAAAAGTGAGAACCCTTACAGCCCTCTTGTTTTTAATTCAAAGAGGACTTGCTGCAGGAATTACAATATATGCACCCGCTATTATTTTAAGTGTAGTGCTTGGGTGGGATTTAAAAGTATTGGTTTTACTTGTAGGAAGTTTAGTAATTACCTACACGATGATTGGAGGAACAAAAGCTGTAAATGTGACGCAAAAACAGCAAATGTTTATCATATTCCTAGGAATGTTTCTCGCTTTCGGTTTCATAATTAAACGATTCCCTGAAGGCATTGGTTTTCATGAAGCATTTCAAATTGCAGGAAAAGCTGGAAAATTAAATGTACTTGATTTTAGTTTTAATCTTAACAGCAGGTATACTTTTTGGAGTGGCTTAACGGGAGGATTTTTCTTAGCACTTTCATATTTTGGTACAGATCAATCACAAGTCCAACGTTATCTTTCAGGAAAATCCTTAAAGGAAAGTCAAATGGGACTTGTAATGAACGGGATTTTGAAAATTCCAATGCAATTTTTCATTCTCCTCGTTGGTGTCATGGTATTTATATTCTATCAATTTGAGCCTTCGCCAATAAACTTTAATCCTAAAGCTGTTGCTGCCGTTAAAAAATCTGAAGTAGCTGAAGCTTTCAATTTGTTAGAACTTAAAAATAAAGCTACCCAAAAGAAAATAAGAACAAAGCTTTTGAATAATACTTTAAGTGCGTCTTTTCAAGAAGAAATAACACAACTTAATACAACTGAAAAAGCACAAAGACAAGAAGCTAAAGACCTTATTAAGTCTGTAGATCCTTCATTACAAACAAATGATAAAGATTATGTCTTTATCTCATTTATTTTAGGTCATCTCCCAACTGGACTCATTGGCTTATTACTGGCCGTTATCTTTTCTGCTGCCATGAGCTCTTCGGCTTCAGAGCTTAATGCTTTGGCAGCAACTACAACAATTGATTTATATCAAAGAAATGTTCCTGAAAAATCACCAGCTCATTATGTAACTGTCTCCAAAGGATTTACATTATTATGGGGTATAATTGCTATATTATTTGCGAGTGTTGGAAATTTATTCGAAAACTTAATTCAATTAGTAAATATAATTGGATCTGTTTTTTATGGAACAATTTTAGGGATTTTTCTAGTAGCAATTTTCATAAAGCATGTAAAAGGACAGGCTGTTTTTTGGGCGGCAATTATTTCAGAAGGAATTGTTTTATTACTTTTTTCAAATAACGTGGTTAGTTTTTTATGGCTTAATTTAATTGGGGCTATACTTACACTTCTTTTTGCACTTCTTTTACAAATAAAACTCACTACTAAAAAATGAATGTAAATCAAATGGTATGTCATTGCACAGATTTTTATCACACAGCTTTGAAAGAGATTTCCATAATAGATGCTCCTAAAATTTTAAAAGAAAAATTACTAATATTAGTAAAAGAACGTAAAATAGTTTCAACTCCAAAAGATATAAATCAAGTCGCCGGTAAAAGCAATAAGCCTAATGACTTTCTAAATGACATTCGCCTTTTAAAAGGAAAAATAACTATATTTTTTGATTCACCAAAAGTAGCAGATTTTTCACCACATTTCTATTTTGGATCTTTAACACGGGCTCAATGGAATGAAACTTCAAGCTATCATTTACATCATCATTTAAGACAATAATGCATAGGCTAGGTATTCTAAAGGTTAATACATAAAAAGTATGAGAAAAATTAATAATGTAGCAGTACTGGGTGGGGGAGCTGCAGGTTTTTTTGCAGCACTTTCAGTGAAAAAACACCATCCACAGGCAAAGGTTATACTTTATGAAAAAACAACAAAGGTACTTGGTAAAGTTAAAATATCTGGTGGTGGACGTTGTAATGTGACAAATTCAGACAGTGACATTGATACCCTGTGTATGGCCTTCCCAAGGGGAGGAAAGCAATTAAGGAATCTATTTTATCGTTTTAATACAACAGACACACAAGAATGGTTTAGATCTAGAGGTGTTCCTTTAAAATCAGAAGCTGATGGAAGGGTATTTCCTGTCTCTGATCAATCTCAAAGTATTATTAATTGCCTAATGCAAGAGGCAGAACAACTAGGGGTTGAAATTAAATATCAAGCAGCTGTAAATAGCTTAACAAAGCAGAGTAATATATGGAGAATACACTTTTTGAATGAAACTCAAGAAGAAGAATTTGACTCGGTGATTATCGCTACCGGCGGAAGTCCTAAATTAGAAGGATTTCGATGGCTTAAGGACTTGGGGCATTCCATCATAACCCCTCTCCCCTCTTTATTTACGTTCAATATACCAGGGGATTCTATCACTCAATTGATGGGTATTGCGGTGGAAGATGCAAAAGTAAAAATTAAAGGATATAACATAGAGACCTCAGGTGCTTTGCTTATTACCCATTGGGGCATGAGTGGACCTGCAATACTCAAAGCCTCAGCATTTGGTGCTCCTGCTTTAGCTGAATGTCAATACAATTTTGAAATTCAGGTGAACTGGTTAGGAGAACGAAATACAGAAATACTTTTTAATCAATTACAAATCTGTGCCTTAGAACATCCGCAAAAAGCAGTAAGTAAACAAAAAGCCTTTCCCCTTCCTCAGCGCTTGTGGCAATATTTAGTTAATAAGAAAGGTATTGAAGAAGATAAAAAATGGATTGATCTCAGTAAAAAGAAAGGACGCCAACTTTTAGAGCTCCTTGCAAACGATGTCTATAGTATCTCTGGAAAAACCACTTTCAAAGAAGAATTTGTGACCTGTGGTGGGGTTGGGCTAGAATCAATTCATTTAAAAACCTTGGAAAGTAAAAGTCATACTGGGCTTTATTTTGCCGGGGAAGTACTCAATATTGACGCTATAACCGGGGGCTATAATTTTCAAGCGGCTTGGTCAACAGGTTTTATTGCAGGGCAAATGGGGGTGAATAATTAAATCTGTTAAATAGTTTTTTTTCCTCCTCCAAGACAAAAACCAATTTACAACCTCAGAATCTTTATATATATCGTTCAAACCCAATGTCCAGTATTCTCTTCAGTACGAAATCTAACATTTTTAATTTTATACTAATTTAATATAACTATTATAAAATGATGTTTTAAGTAAGAACGTAGAAAAACCTCTCAAAAGATTGAGAGGTTTTTTGTAGCGAGAGGGGGGCACGATCCCCCGACCTCCGGGTTATGAATCCGACGCTCTAACCAGCTGAGCTACCTCGCCATATAAGTTGTCAAATATATAATATATTACTGACAGTAAAAACTGACAGTATTAAATATTGGGAATTAACAATTGATCTTTAAAACAGAATTTTATAAAAGCTTTTATTTATGATGTGTTATTCTCAAATAACACATTATCGTTACTTATAAATTAAATTATAAAAAAATGTTCCTAAATTTGATAAAACATATGGAATATTTAAAATTACTTACAGAATCTTTTTTTGGTGTTTTAGACTGGACCTTTAAACAATTTTTTTTTGAGGTAGCTTATTATCAAAATTATTTTTGGGGGTTAATCATAATTTCAATTTTAGTTTGGACTCTTGAATTAATTTTTCCATGGCGAAAAAAACAAAAAAAAATCAGAGTAGATTTTTGGTTAGATGCATTTTATATGTTTTTCAACTTTTTTATTTTTTCAATAGTCATTGATGGATTTTATAAAATTTTTAATAAATTAATGAATGATTTATTTAATTTGAATATAAATTCATTTGCGTTTTTTGAACTATCAAATTTTTCTCCCGCAATTCAATTACTTATATTTTTTGTGACATTAGATTTCGTTCAATGGTCTACTCATATTTTAATGCATCGCGTTCCATTTTTATGGAAATTTCATAAAGTGCACCATTCTGTCAAAGAAATGGGCTTTGCAGCACATTTTCGTTATCATTGGATAGAAAATATTTTATATAAACCTTCTAAGATTTTTGTAATTATGATGATTGGTGGGTTTGAACCGGAGCAAGCCTTTATAATTCACTTTTTCAGTATTGCTATTGGGCATCTAAATCACGCAAATTTAAAGCTAAGTTACGGTCCTATGAAATATGTTTTTAATAATCCTATTATGCATCTTCATCATCATGCTTATTCATTTCCAAGTAAATTTAAAACAGGAGTTAATTTCGCCATCAGTTTAAGTATTTGGGATTATCTATTTAAAACAAATCATATTCCCAATACAAATCAATATATAAAACTTGGGTATAAAGGTGATCAGAAAATGTCTAATAATTTTTTAGGTCAACTGATTTATGGTTTTAAAAAAGGAGATTAATTAATCAATAAAAATTATTAGTTATGTCAGAAAAAAAAATGAAAATGTCGTTTTTAGCCGAGCCAAATGATGCAAATTACAGAGGGAATGTTCATGGCGGTAAGGTTATGAAATGGATTGACGAAATTGGATATGCATTATCTATAAAATATACAAAGAAGTATTGTGTTACAAAATTTGTAGATGATATTGAATTTTTAAAACCGATAAATATTGGAGATCTAGTGAAATTAGATGCAGAAATAATTAAGATTGGCGTTTCATCATTAAGAATTAAAATTACAGTTAATAGTGAAAATTTAATAGAAAATAGTACAAAAAAAAATTGTGAATGTTTTATTGTTTTTGTTGCAATTGATGAACATGGAAATAAAATAAAAATCAATAATTAAGTATAATCTTAACAATTTGTAAATTGAAACTACATAACTTATAAAATAAGTGAATACTAAATATAATTTTACTTATTGTTTTGAATCAAAATATTTTTAATCTTAACAAATTTTATGTCACTGGTTTTAAGAATGTTCAATCCAAAAAGGCAAGATAACTACCTGAAGTTGAGTTGACTTCTTTAGAGCTAGACGAAAGTGATCGTCTTTAGGGTAAATGGTTAGTAAAAATATTGATTCTAGAAAAGAGTTATTATTTGATGCTTATCATTATTTCTTTATGAAAAAAGTAAAAAATTATAAATTAAGGTGATTGCTTTAATGCTACTGAAATGGTAATTGCAGTGAAAGAAGAAGAATGAATTAAATACCAATAACGTTTTCAAATTAGAGGTATTTTTGTTAACTAGAAACATTATTAAATGTTAGTTTGTTATTCAAGCAATCACAACCTAAACAATTACAATTATCACATGTGCAACTTTTACACCAACCATTCAAACATTGCATACATTTACAATTACACTCCTTCATAAAGAATTATCATTAGATATATGGAAATAAAATACCAAGGACATATCCTAAAATAATTCCTAATATTAGCATTATAATTCCCTTAGATGAAAAGAACCATCCGAATTTTTCTTCCCAAGCATCTGGTATAAAATTTCCATCAGCGTCTTCTGCTTGTCCAGATTTTGTTAAATACGTAGCGTAAGAATATACACCAAAAACGAGTACTATTATAAATATAATTGTTATTAAAAATTCATTCATAATTATTTTTTTTTGTGAATTCCATATTAAAAATATGTTTAATATATGCATATATAGTCATATAAAAAACTATTCTGTTTAATTTTAATTATAAAATAGTCTAATTTTAGTACTATTAATTAAACATTTTTAATGGATTTAATGACTTTAATTTTTAGTTTACAAAAATTAAGGATGATTTATTCATGAAATTTCTAATAAAAATTTTTTTTGCAATTGCAAAAAGCATTGGAGAAATATTGGATTTGAAAAATCTTATTTACAGCATAATGAATTTCAAAAAGTTTATTACTAATGAACTTTAAAATATTAACCTTATTATTAAATGTCTCATTAATAAACTTTATGGTAAAATTAATAAAATATTAGAAAATAAATACACTTCCTAATCTTTTTTCAATATATTGGGAACTTGAAAAATTAAACATGAGCAATAAAAAAAGCTACTCCATAGAATATAATTTCCATTCATCACCTCAGTTATTATTTCAATATCTATCGACCCCTTCTGGACTTTCAGAATGGTTTGCAGATAATGTAAACTCTAGAGGAGAAATGTTTACTTTCATATGGGATGACTCGGAAGAGCATGCGAAAATGATACAAAAAAAAAATAATGATAAAGTCCGTTTTCAATGGCAAAATAACGAAGAGGATCAAGATAAATACTACTTCGAATTTAAAATTCAAGTAGATGAAATTACAAAAGATGTTTCATTAATTGTATCAGACTTTTCAGATGAAGATGAAATTGAAGAATCTAAAATGTTATGGGACAATCTTATTTCTGATTTAAAACAAGTGTTAGGTGCTAGTTAATTCCTTTCAATGATTAATTGTAGTGGCAACTTAATTCCAAGTATTAAAGAAGCTTCAAAAGCTATTCTACAAAGCTTATTGACTGGATTTCATGTAAAAGAAACCATTCGTTATCAAAAAAATAATCTCCTTTTTTGGGAATTACATTATTTCAGAATGATGGCTGCCCTTAGAAGACATCGTTTTAATATTCCAGTTGAATATACACTTGTTTATTTAGAAAATGAGTTAATAAAAACTATTGAAGACAATATCTCAAATCAAGCTGATTTTCTTTTAAGCATTACGTTCATTAAACATGAAGGAAATATTGATTTTATTATATCAACAACTAAAGTTTTACCATTTTCAATAAATCCTTTAGACTACTATTCTGTTGACCTTTATAAAGAAGAGTTTATTTCTAGTGGATTTTTTTCAAATTTAACATACACAAACAACTCGCTTCGAATTATTTCAACAAGTTATTCAATTGAAAATGGTTTAGAAGATTGTATTTTATTAAATGATCAAAAAAATTTAGCAGAATCAACTAAAGGAACGCTTTACTTATTTCAGGGTAATACTATTTTTACTCCAAATCTAGAGTCTGGATGTCAAGATTTGTCTTTAAGAGCAGCTTTTAATGAATGGATTTTAGAAAAAAAAACTATTTATATTCTTAAAGAACAAACCATCAATCCCTTTGAATTACAAAAATCAGATGAACTAATGGTATTGTCTATTAATCAGGGGGTTCAAAATATTACTAAATACAGAAAAACAAACTACACTAAAGGAAAGGCAGCTTTATTGTTTGAAAAATTCAAAGAAAGCCTACGTTAATTCCAATTTGGATTTTTTGGCGCATTTGACCAAATTAAATAGTTACCCCCCATTGCTTTCATATGTTCCTTCCATAAATTGGTAGGATTTTTTTTGAGCCAGGTGTTATTTGTTATATCATCTGTAATTCTCCAAGATTTTAAAGATATTTCATCTTCTAATTGTGCTTTAGTCCACCCAGAGTATCCTAAAAAGAAACGGATCTCATTTTTAGTGAGTGTCCCTTTATTAATTTGGGAGATAACTTTTTCAAAGTCACCACTCCAATACAGATCTTTTTCTATACAAATACTATTGGGAATTAAGTGGGAAGCACGATGGATAAAAAACAGATTATCGTCTTCTACAGGACCTCCAAAATAAAGGGGAATTTCAAAATTAATCCCATCCATTACATCATTTAATGTATATTCTAATTTCTTATTAAGAATAAAACCAACGGTACCATCGGTTTTATGATCTACTAAAAGAATAACGGCGCGATGAAAGTTAGTGTCACCCATAATAGAGGGGGTTGCAATAAGAAATTTTCCTGATTTCATGAATTTTAATATAAAAAAAGCTCCTTAAAGGAGCTTTTTATATAAGTCAATGTAAAAATTTAGTTTACAGAACCTGATAATTCAGCACCTGCTTTAAACTTTACAACATTTTTAGCTGCAATTTTAATAGTAGCTCCTGTTTGAGGGTTTCTTCCGTCACGAGCTGCTCTTCTGGATACTGACCAAGATCCAAAACCAACTAGAGAAACACGTCCACCTTTTTTAAGAGTACCACCTACACTTCCTAAAAATGATTCAAGTGCTTTTTTTGCTGCTGCTTTAGAAATACCAGCATCTGCTGACATTGCATCAATTAATTCTGTTTTGTTCATAATATTTTATATTAATTAAGGTTATTTAACAAATTTATATGGAATTTGATAGTAGACATCAAAAACCCTTGAAAATTAGTCCTTTTGTTAATAAGTCAGGGGATTTGTTAATAATGAGAGGGGTTTGAGCTATAAAACAGTTGCATTATCATCAAATGAATACCCATTTAATAGAGCACTAGCGTTCATTCGTTTCTTATTTGGCAGCTGTAATTCAATGCAATTTAAATAGCCGCCTTTAGTTGAAATTAAAATTTTACCTTGTTTTACAACAATTTTATTTATTGAATCATTGGGTAAAGAAGTAACAATATTAGTTTTAAAAAGCTTCATTCTCACCTCCTCTCCGTTATTTTTAAAAACTGTCCATGCTCCAGGATTAGGATTTAATCCATTAATTTTGTTTTGAATTTGCTCAACTTGAAGTGTCCAATCCAAACGGGTATTCTCAGCTGTTAACTTTGGTGCTTCTTTTTCTTTTCCTGAAATTTCTTGGCTTATTGCACTTAGAGATCTTGAAACAAGTCCTTCAATAGTTTTTATGATTAGTGGGGCTCCTAATTTCAAAAGAATATCGTGAAGTATTCCCACGTTGTATCCTTTACCAATAGAAACTTCTTTTTGTAATAAAACAGCTCCTGTATCAATATGCTCATTAATTAAAAAGGTACTCACCCCTGTCTTTTTCTCACCATTAATTAGCACCCAATTAATAGGAGCAGCACCTCGATAATTCGGCAAAAGAGAGGCGTGAAGGTTTATAGTCCCATAAGAAGGTACTTTCCACACTACTTTTGGCAACATCCTAAAGGCAACTACTATTTGAATTTCTGGTTGAAGGTTCTTTAAACGAGAAATAAAATTTGAATCTTTTAAATTTTCTGGTTGTAAAAGTGGTAAATTTTTTTTGACACTATATTCTTTAACAGCAGAGGAGTTTATTTTTTTTCCTCTTCCCGATCTTCTATCGGGAGCAGTAACAACCATAATTATAGGATATCCAGCTACAATTAATGCATCTAAACAATAACGGGCAAATTCTGGAGTACCATAAAAAATTACTTTTGGAAGTGAGGGTGATTCATTCATTGATCCAATGGTATTGTTGAAGGTGATTAATATATATTTTTTGTTTTTTCAGCAATCTCTCTGTAACTTCTTTTAAAGCAGCTGGTTCAAAATACAACTTTTCATTTAGGTCTTGAATTGATTGAGGATGATCTTTTAGAAGTAGTATTAATTTTTTTTCAAAATCATTTTCTGTAATATATAAATCAGAACAAGAACGAGAAGAGCACTGATGACAAACCCCTTCAGATGAAGTTCCGAAATATGTTAAAATTTTATTGCGCTTACAGTTAGTCTCATCTTCTACAAACGCAATCATTGCATCAATTTTTAGTTTCTTCTGTTGATATAAAGTGGTATTATTTTTAATTACAGTTTGAAGTGTATAGCCATCTTCCCTAGGGGTTTTAGGGGTGTAATAAAAAAAAGCTCTTTGCTCAGTGAAATCTAATATTCCATTTTGCTCAAGCCTCTTCAAGGCTTCTGTAAATTGATCAAAAGAAAGATGTAATGCGACAATTATTTTTTTTGGACTTATTTGTGTTTTTTCTTTAAAAAAATAAGGATTTTTCCGCATTAAATATTCCAATAATTTAGCGGGAGTATTTTGAGACTTAATAAATTCAGTAGCTTGATGTGCAGAACATTTAGTTTTAATATTAATATACTTTTCATTAGATGCATTAAGGGATATAATTCCTTCTTTATCGAATTGCTTTAAACAATACAATGTTTTTCTAAAGTTTCGGTTATAATGACAACAAAAACTTTCAAAGTTCAACTCATACAAAATGCCCTCACCTTCTCCGTAGGCAATTTGTAAAAAATTACACAAGTCTTTATAGATTTCTTTTAAGTCTTTCGTCGATGGTAGTTGGCTTAAAAGGTGATGTTTAGTTTCCTCTGAATCTGAACCACTAAATAATAAAAAAGTGTGAGCTACGTCACCGTCTCTACCTGCTCTTCCTGTTTCTTGATAATAATGTTCCATACTTTCAGGAAGGTTCATGTGAATTACAGTACGAACGTTGGATTTATCTATTCCCATTCCAAAAGCACTTGTAGCAGTCATGTAGAGTAATGTTCCTTTTTGCCATTCACTTAGTTTCGCCTTTTTATCTTTTAATAAAAGACCTCCATGAAAGAAATCAGCAGCCAGTCCATGGCGAATCATTTTGTATGCCAACTGCTCCGATTGTTTACGTGTATTACAATAAATTATACTACTGCCTTTGTGATGAGTTAAAATTTGAATCACAGCATTTAACTTATCGTCTGTTTTCCATATGTTATATGATAAATTAGGACGTTCAAACGACAGCTGAAATAGTTTAGGTGATTTCAACATTAATTGAGTCTGAATATCACGAACAACTTTAGTTGTTGCTGAAGCTGTTAGAGCTAATATTGGAATCTCAGGAAGTAGTTCAAGTAATAGATCTATTTTTCGGTATGCCGGTCTAAAATCATGGCCCCATTCAGAAATACAATGTGCTTCATCAATAGCTATTAAAGAAATTGGCGCATGAACAATTTGTTGTAAAAATAAAGTATTAGTTAATTTCTCTGGAGAAACATATACTACCTTATAATCACCGAAGATGCAATTATCCAGTTGCTGAGTCAAAGAAATACTTTTTTCATGCGATTCAAAATACATGGCTTTAATATCACGTTTTAACAAGTCTTGAACTTGATCCTCCATAAGTGCGATTAAAGGTGAGACAACCAAAACAAAACCTTCCTTAAGTAATGATGGTAATTGATAACACAAGGACTTTCCGCCTCCAGTTGGAAGTAGACCGACAGTATCGTATCCAGCCATTGTAGAAGTAATAATGTCTTTTTGTAATGGCTTAAATGTCGTGAAGCCCCAATGTTTTTTCAAAAGTGTTTCCTTATCCATTCAATTTTATATAATGTTCAATAAAAAGAACACGATTTGTTATCGTGTCTTTAGGAACTGTAACAATGGAATGAGATTGCTCATACACGTTTTTAATATAAGGAAAGTACCGTTTAGCTTCAGTAAATGTTTCCATTCTTTGAATGTCTTTTTTATAAATTTCTTTCCAAGGCTCAACCAAAAAAACAAGATCATATTTAAAAGGTATTATTCGTTTTTCCAAAGAATCATCTCTTTCGTTCACTGCAAGTAAATAAGCGTATATATCTAGAATACTACGATCAAAAAAGACAAAAGGCTTTGCAGCATTAACATAAAGTGAGGAAGATGCATTATACTGAGCTTTCCTTCCCATAAATAAGAGTTCACTAAACTCGACAGGATTCGAAAGAAAAAAATTAGTTTTTCCACTTGCTTTACCTTCATCAATTAAGGTTCTTGAATACTCTTCAAAAACAGTATATCCTTTATCCTTAAGGCCTTTAATTATACTTGTTTTTCCTGCGCCAGGACTTCCACTAATTACGATTCTTTTGTTTTTCATAAAGCACTTTTAATCAATTGTAAAAACTAGTATCTTTACACAAAAATACTCGCCTTGTTGCAAAACAATACTAACTCCGATGAATTTTATTCAAGATTTCATATTCAACTTCTTGAATCACAAGCCTGGCCTGGAATATATATGTTTAAATTTGTAGTCAAATCAGAAGCACTTCATCTAGAAACATTAAAATCTTATTTTAATGGAAAACAGGCTGAATTTTTTGAAAAATTATCTTTGAAAAAGACCTTTACTAGCTTGACTATTAAAGTGAAAATGAAAAGTGCAGATGCAGTTATTTCGATTTATAAAAAAGCAAGTCAACTAGAGGGTATAATGGCCTTGTAATTATGAAATAAAGTAGTGGTGATTCAATTGAATTTATTAATTTGCAGTATAATTTTACTTCACTAAGTAACTAGTAACCTTTTTTTTATGGAAACCTTGCATTACAACACAAAGCGCAAGCAATTAATCATCCCAGAGTATGGGAGGCATATTCACGTAATGATAGAACAGACCATGGCAACTGAAGATGTCTTGGAGCGCAATAAAAAAGCGAAAGCTATTATAGATGTGATGGGAAATCTTAATCCACACTTAAGAGATGTTCCAGATTTTCAACACAAATTATGGGATCAATTTTTCATAATGGCCAATTTTGATATTGATGTTGAAAGTCCTTTTGAAATGCCAGAAAAAGAAATTCTTAATGCAAAACCCCCTAAACTTCCTTATCCTCAAAACTATCCTAAATACCGTTTTTATGGAAATAACATAAAACGTATGATTGATGTGGCTATCAATTGGGAAGAAAATGAAATGAAAGAAGTATTAGTATATACGATCGCCAACCATATGAAAAAATGTTTCCTTGGCTGGAATAAAGATACCGTTGACGATGATATTATTATGGGGCATTTAGATGAACTCTCTGGAGGAAAATTAAAAGTTGTGGCATCCCAACTACCTTTAACAGATTCTAATGATTTATTAAAGTTAAAATCTAAAAATGGAAATGGCCCTAAAAGTAACATGCATAAAGCAAAAAAAAGAAACATAAGAAAACGTTACTAAAAGTAGATGGAATCATTTATCATTGAAGGGGGACAACCTCTAAAAGGATCAATAACTCCCCAAGGAGCAAAAAACGAAGCCTTACAAATCTTGTGTGCAGTGTTACTTACTCCAGAAGTTGTTAACATAAACAATATACCTGACATTGTAGATGTCAACAAACTAATCACAATCCTTGAAAACTTCGGGGTGTTAGTTAAGAAAATTTCTAAAGGTCATTTTAGTTTTCAAGCAAAAAAAATTGATCTTGATTACCTAGATTCTGATAAGTTTAAGAATGACGGAAAAGGACTTCGTGGCTCTATAATGCTTGTAGGCCCTCTTCTTGCTAGATTTGGAAAAGGAAGTATTCCTAGACCCGGAGGAGATAAAATTGGACGACGCCGATTAGATACTCATTTTGAAGGTCTAATTAAACTTGGAGCTACCTTCAACTATAACCGTGAAAATTATTTTTATAGTGTTGAGGCAAAAAAATTGATTGGAACTGATATGCTTCTTGATGAAGCTTCTGTTACTGGAACTGCAAATATTGTTATGGCAGCCGTTTTAGCAGAAGGTACAACTACCATATATAATGCTGCTTGCGAACCCTATCTGCAACAACTTTGTAATATGCTTAA